>ERZ773010.418-NODE-418-length-30559-cov-5.183386_pt1 | contig 30559 bp, 28 predicted proteins | sample MGYA00580842_ERZ773010 | MGnify/ENA primary metagenome ERZ773010 (study PRJEB29015, sample SAMEA2737982) | human oral metagenome | biome: human oral; feature: human-associated habitat; material: dental | place: China | collected 2107 ...
TTAGTACCGCTGCGAGGCTTTAGTTAAGAGAGCGTGTCCAAGGCAAGATATGTTTGTAACGGTTTATGTGATAGACAAAGCATCATTTTGCCTTACTCAAAGATTGCTATATCAATATAACTTTTGTATAATTGCATACATAGAACAAGGCACAAATGCCTACAGGTTTTGTAAAGAAAGGGGGAAGTTATGTATATACTGGGCTTGGATATAGGGGGAACAAAGTGTGCTGCTGTCATAGCAGCTGTTAACAATGGTAGTATCGAATTTTTAGACAGGTATGAGGTAAAAACAACTTCAGATTGGAAACATATACTGGGTCTTCTTTGTGCATGGGCTAATGCAAAAGCGACTGACTTAGGTGTCATTTTAAGTTCTGTGGGAATATCTTGTGGAGGCCCTTTAAGTGCTGACAGAAAATATATCCTTTCTCCGCCTAATCTGCCGGGCTGGGATAAAGTACCTGTAGTTGAGTTTGTTGAAGAGTTTTGTAAGACAAAAGCCTACTTGGAAAATGATGCTGATGCCTGTGCACTTGCAGAATACAGATATGGTGCCGGAGCAAAGAGTAACAGTATGATATTCCTTACCTTCGGTACAGGTTTCGGAGCCGGTATCATACTGGAAGAAAGACTTTATAGAGGAGTAAGCGGCATGGCAGGTGAAATAGGGCATGTAAGAATAGCTGAAGACGGACCGGTAGGCTATGGTAAAGAAGGTAGTATGGAGGGCTATGCTTCGGGAGGAGGTATAGCAAGACTTGCTTATAGTTATGGAATGAGGGCTCCAAAAGATAAAGAACTTAGTGCAAAATATGTTATAGAAGAAGCAAGAGCCGGTGATAGGGATGCACTGAAGGTTATAGCTGCTTCTGCTTCAAAACTTGGTAAGGGGCTTGCGGTACTTGTAGATATATTAAATCCGGACACTATAGTTATAGGAAGTATATATAGCAGAGCCGAAGATTTGTTTAAAGATATTGTGGACAGAGAATTACAGGCAGAATGTCTGAAAGGTACTTATGAGGCTGTACAGATACTTGCGGCGGGCTTATCTGAAAAAATAGGAGACTACGGTGCGGTCTGTGTTGCTTTATATCATATAGAATAGATAAAACTTGAGGAGATTTTATGCTTAAAGTTCTTATAGCGGATGATGAATATAGGATTTGTCACTTGATCAATTCTATTATAGATTGGGAACAACTTGGAATGAAGGTTATAGCTATGTGTCAAGACGGAGCGGAGGCTCTTGAGAATATAAAAAGTTTATCTCCCGATATAGTAATAACTGATATAAGGATGCCGGGGTATGACGGAATAGAGCTTATTGATATATGTTCCGAGTTTGAAAAAAGCCCCGAGTTTATTATAATAAGCGGATACAGGCATTTTGAATATGCAAGGAGTGCCATAAAATATGGAGTTAATGATTATTTACTTAAACCTATCAAAAAAAGTGAATTAAGTGCAACCTTGAAAAAAATTTCAGGGCAGTATCTTAATTTGACAAAGGATTGTAACTCTGAGACGGAATTTATCAACAGGCTTAAGAATGATGATGAAGCACTTAGAAATATTTATATATCAAGCCTCTTATATAGAGAAAGCCAAAAATACAAGAATAAAAAGTTGAAGGAAATCAATTCGGAGTTTCATTATCATATGAGAGAGGGTTTATTTGCCGCCTCAATAATAAAGCTTGATGGAAATGTTGTGCAGGAAAGCACGGATATAGATTTTATTTTATCCCACATAGTAGAAAAACTTGAAAAACAACTGTCGGCTTATGTGTATGATTATGCCTATATGTCTGAGAAAAATTGCGTATATATATTATTAAATTTTTCCAAGGAGTATGCAGATAAGATAAAAAGGGAGCTTAAAGCATTATTTGAAGAGTTATTGGTTAAAAAATCCATGTTTTATAATCTAAAAGTAACCATGTCACTTTCAGAGTTTAAAGATAATGTAAATGATTTTGAAAACCTGCTAAAAAGTGCAAAATATCTTATAGAGGACAGGATAATTCAGGGTACGGACAGATTTATATTAAATTATGACAAAGGGTCATGCAATCTTACCGAAAGCCATATATTCACAGAATTTAACAAGGATATAATGCAGGCATTGGAAAGTATGAATGAGCTTAAGGTAAGAAGGTGTATAAGAAAGCTCAAGGAACAAATTACGGATATTGACGGCATTACCGGTCACGACATTATACAGATGACAAAGGAAGTTTGTAATTTGTATATATTCTTTATAAAAAGGCAGCAACTTTTTATAGAAGACAGTTTTATAGAGGCATATAACAGCAAAGTGACGTCCTGCAGCAGTATGGACGAACTTTTTGATTATTTGCTAAGCTACATAGGCAATGCCTTTGAAAAGGCGGTCTATCTGAAAAAACAAGAGGAAAATAAGCCGGTAAGATTGGCAAAAGAATATATAAAAGAAAATTATCAAAAGTCAATAAGTCTGGAAGATGTAAGCAGCTATGCCGGCTTATCCGCATCATATTTAAGTACAGTATTTAAAAAAGAAACCGGAGTATCATTTTTGGAGTACTTATCAAAGCATAGGATAGATAAGGCAAAGCAGCTTCTAAAGGAAACCACACTTTCTGTTGCAGCAGTGTGTGAAGAAGTAGGGTATACTGATTTGAGGCATTTTACTAAAACCTTTGTAAAATATGCCGAGTTAAAGCCCAACGAATACAGAAAACTTTATTCGTGAATAAAGGAGTGTTTGTGAATAAGAGAAAAATATATATATCTGACAGGATTTTATTTGCAGTTGCAGCAGGAGTATTGCTTTTTGTCATAATCTTACTGCTGCTTTTTTATACAAGCATACATTCTCAAAGCTCTATACCGAAAGTAGCAGCCGTATTATTGACATTGATATTTATAAGCTATATTTTGCTGTGCTATAAATTTATATTACTTCCTATAAAGGAAACTATGAGTGTGTACAAAGAATTTGCAAAGGCCAATGTATGGGAAGATATGTTCAGATTAAGATATCCGTTGTCTAAACAAAGTGAAGCGGTGATAGAAAGAATGAAAACTATTTTTAATAAAGACAAACTTCTTAGCATATCCAAAAAGGAGGCACAATACCTTGCATTGCAAAATCAGATAAATCCGCATTTTTTATATAATACCCTTGAAGGGATAAGAAGTGAAGCTATTATATGCGGTTTGGACAGTGTTGCCGAGATGACTGAGGCACTTGCAACATTTTTCAGATATACTATATCTCACCTGGAAAATCTCGTATCATTGGAAGATGAGCTTGAAAATATAGAAAATTATTTTTATATACAACAATTCAGATTTGGTGATAGGTTGGCACTCAAGATAGAATATGATAATGATGTGGATTTGTTAAAAACGGATATATTGAGTCTTAAGTTGCCAAAACTGACTTTGCAGCCGCTTGTTGAGAATGCGATATATCATGGGATTGAAAAGAAGGTAGGTAAGGGACATATAATAATAAAAATAACTATGACAGACGAAAGATTAATAATAAAGATATCGGATAACGGAATAGGTATGTCGGAAGAAAAACTTCAGAGTATTAATTTAAAACTCAAGGGTCTGTCATTGGAAGGAAGGGAAGAAAGCTCTAAGGGAGGGATAGCCCTTATCAATGTTAATGATCGTATAAAACTTTTATTCGGAGAGGATTACGGTCTGTATCTGTACAGCCAAAAAAATTCAGGTACGGATATAGAAATAAACCTGCCGGCAGTAAGACATTCGGGAGAAAAGTGGAATGAAGAAGGAGCTTCTTAGAGTTGACCATGTAACGATAACAGAAAATGAAGAAGTACTTTTGAATAATATAAATTTTAATATGTATAGTTTTGAAATAATGGGTTTTATTGCCAAGGAAGAAAAAGGAGTGTCCAAATTTATTGAGCTTATATGCAGGAATATAGCTATAAATTCAGGCAGTGTATGGTTTGCGGGAAACATAGTAAACAGGTATTCTTACAGCGATAATCAATCAAATAAAGTATATCTTCTGGAGGCAAAAAGTCATCTTGTAGAGTCGCTCAGTATAGCGGATAATATATTTGTATTAAGACAGGGCTTTAAGAAGTTGATAATCAGTGAAAGAGTACTTGAAAAGCAGGTAATACAGTATATTACCGAGCATAAGTTAAATATAGATATATATAGCAATATAGCTGATTTGAGCAGTATAGACAGGTGTATTGTAGAGCTGATAAAGGCGGATATCATGAGTTATAAGCTTATAATAGTTGACAATCCGGCAAGCTATCTCAGTAAATATGAATTGGATGAACTTTATAAAGTGTTGTTTATGCTTAAAAAGAAGGGGATATCTATACTTTATATAGGAAATCATCATGAAGAAGTATTTAATATAGCTGACAGAACCGCTCTATATTCAGATGGATATATAAAGAAAGTATTTGATTATGAGGAAATGACGGATGGTAATATCAAACCTTATATAAGTGAGTGGTTTTTTGAGTCTTCAAAGCTACATGAAGTCTCCTTTGTAAGAGAGAGAGACAGGTCTATACTTTACTTTGATAATGTGTATTTTAAAATTACAAAGGGATTGAGTTTTGCTCTATCAAAAGGAGAATGTCTGACACTTATAGACATGGATAACGGTCTGGCGGAGGAAATATCGGATATACTTAGCGGTAATGTACATATAAAGTCCGGTAAGGTAATTATGTCAGGGGTAAATTGCACGGACAGTCTATATGGAAGTAATAATATTATAGATAAAAATCTTTTGATATTGTCCAAAGATTCCACCGAGAAAAATTTATTTAAAGACCTATCTTACCTTGATAATTTAATATTTATGTTGGATAGAAGGCTAAAAAAGAGTATCATAAAAAACAGTGTGAGAAGGAGCATATGCAGGGAATATAAGGATGTAATAGGTTTGGCAATTAACGAGAAGAACTTGAAAAATCTTACATTTATCGAACTTATAAAGCTGGTTTATTATAAAGTTCTTATATACAAACCAAAATTAGTATACTGTATACAGCCTTTGGCAAGAGGGGATATGCTTGCCAGAGTGAGGATATTGGGACTTATAAAAGAGCTTATGTCGGCAGGGATATCGGTACTGATAGTGTCTACAAATTGCTCGGACTTACTTGAGGTTTCAGACAGGGCACTGTTTATTGAAAATGGAAAAATCAAAGCTTCTTATGGTAAAGAAGAGTTTTACAGTATTTCCAGGTAAAGTCGAAAGATTGACTACATAAATCAAAAGAATGCCACCTTTTATATTTAAAATTTAAACATTATAATAGTCTCTAATTGGTTTAGGTGTTATAACGCCCAAAACAATGTTGATATTTTGAAGAAAGGGCAGGAATATTATATGGGTGATGTTATAGTTTCCATGAAAGGTATAATCAAAACATTTCCCGGGGTTAAAGCACTTGACAATGTGGACTTTGAGCTTAAGTCAGGAGAGGTTATGGCACTGCTTGGAGAAAATGGTGCCGGCAAGTCTACTCTGATGAAGATTTTAAGCGGGGTATATACTAAAGACGGCGGTTCTCTTAAGGTGTGCGGCAAAGAATATGAGCATATGAACCCTAAGCTTGCACAGCAGGTCGGAGTTGCGATAATACACCAAGAGCTTAATATGTGTAAGCATCTTTCAGTTGTGGAAAATATATTTTTGGGAAGAGAGCTTATAAAAAACGGAACCCTGGATAATGCAAAAATGGAGGAAGAGGCGAATAAAGTACTCAGTTCTCTGGGGATGGATATAGACCCTAAACATATAGTAGGAGATATGTCTGTATCAAAGCAGCAGATGGTGGAGATTGCAAAGGCACTGTCTATTAACGCCAAGATACTTATTATGGATGAGCCCACTTCATCATTGACTGCAAGGGAGATAGAAGAGCTATTTAAGATCATAAAGCAACTAAGGGCGAACGGATGCGGAATAGTATATATATCTCACAGACTTGAGGAGCTCAAGGAAATAGTTGATAGAGTTACTATTATGCGAGACGGTAAATACATAAGTTCTGCAAACTTTGCAGATATTTCTATGAATAAGATTATATCCGATATGGTGGGAAGAGAAATTACCGAACAGTTTCCAAGAGTAAGTTGTGAAAAAGGGGAAAAAATATTTGAGGTAAAAAATCTTAATGCCGGAAGAATGGTAAGGAATATAAGTTTTTCTTTGTATGAAGGAGAGATAGTCGGACTTGCCGGATTGATGGGAGCCGGAAGAACGGAAACTACCAGAGCTATATTCGGAGCGGATCCCAAGTCGAGCGGAGAGATCGTTCTTGACGGTAAAAATTTAAATATAAAACGTCCTATGGATGCAATCAAAGCCGGTGTGGTACTTGCACCTGAGGACAGGAAAAAAGACGGTTTATGCACGGGCTTAAGTATAAGACAAAATCTTGCACTTCCTAATCTTGATTATATATGCAATATGTTTGGAGTTATAAATTCAAAACGTGAAGATGATTTATGCAATAAAGCTGTTGAAAATCTTAGAATAAAGACACCGAATGTTGAGGTGAATTCGGGAAATCTCTCAGGAGGCAACCAGCAAAAAGTCGTGGTGGGCAAATGGCTTGCAAGAGATTCGAGAGTGGTTATATTTGATGAACCTACAAGAGGAATAGACATAGGTGCTAAAGTAGAGATATATAATCTTATGAATGAGCTTAAAAAGAACAAAATAGCTGTAATGTTTATATCCTCTGAGATGCCGGAGTTGATGGGAATTGCGGACAGGATTCTGGTCATGTGCGATGGAAGGATCACCGGAGAATTAAGTGTAGAAGAAGCCACACAAGAAGAAATTATGAGAATGGCGGCTGAATTTGAGAAGAAACAGTCGGATGTTAAGGAGAGAGTAAATGAGTAGGAAGATTTTTGCAATGAGGGGGATGGGAGCGGCACTTACAGCCTTTGTGGGCTTGATAATCATATATATATCATTTGGTATGATAGATAAGAATGTATTTTCCAATCAGAACTTTATGAATCTTTTGAGATCCATGTCAAAGTATCTGCTTATAGGTGTAGGACAAAGCTACCTTCTTATAACAGGTAATATAGATCTTTCTTTAGGTTCTATGGTTGGAATGAGTGCCATGATTACCGCAACTATGATGACTTTGGGTATAAATCCTTTGTTGGCTATGTTGGTTGCATTACTTGGATGTCTGGTAGTTGGTGTTGTTAACGGAAGCCTGGTAAGCAAGTTTAAGCTGCCACCGTTTATAGCTACTTTGGGAACTATGTTTGTAGCAAGAGGTGTAGCATATATAGTTAATAATAACAGAAATACCGATGCTATTGAAACAGGTGTAGGTAAAGGAGCGGCAGAGACTTATAAGAATTTTTTCTATTACGGAAAGACTTTAGGTGTATTTAATGCTTTTTGGATTGCACTGGTAATATTTGCGATTGCATTTTTCATATTGCAAAAAACCAGAACCGGAAGACATATATATGCAATAGGCTCCAATGTTGAAGCGGCAAAGCTGTCCGGTGTTGATGTGGTAGCTACTACAATTAAGGCTTATATTATGGGAGCTGTGTGTGCTTGTTTTGCAGGTTTTATCTTATGTGCACAGGCAGGTATGGGTAATATGGAAGCCGGAAATATGTATGAAATGTACGGTGTTGCGGCGGGTGTTATAGGAGGTGTATCTCCTCTTGGAGGCTCCGGACTTTTACTTGGAACTTTTGCAGGTGCGGCAGTGTGGCAGACATTGGAAAATGGTCTTAATATGATAGGTGCACAGGTAGGTATACAGAGAATTATTATAGGTGTTATAGTTGCACTTGCGGTGTTACTTGATGTTGTATTCAGATCGGGAGTTAAAAAAGTTAAATAAACAGTTTGCTATATTATGTGAAAACCTAATTGTGAGTTTAATAAAATATAGTAACTTTTATGTTTATAAAAAATATTTTTATTTAAGGAGGATTTATTATTATGAAGAAGAGGTTTTTAGCATTGCTTGGTTGTGCAATACTCAGTGCGGCAGCTGTTATGGGTTGTAGTGCAAAGCAGGAGGAGACAAGTCAGGCTGCTGCGGATGCAACAAGTGTGGAAGCTGCTGCCGGTGAAAGTGCTACCACTAAAGAGGCGGAAACTGTAGCAACTGCAGGAGATCTTAAGATTGCACTTATAACTATGGACTCTATAGATCAGCACTGGGTTAAGCTTAATGAGGGTGCACAAGAGGCAGCTAAGGAACTTGGAGCGGAAGTTACATTCATGTCACCTAATACCAAGGATGACGCTCAGCAGATAGAAAGTGTTAATAACGCTATAGCAGGAGGCTACAAGGCTATAGTAATCGCTGCCAACGGACCTGACGCTATATCATCAGCACTTAAAGAGGCTATAAGTAGCGGAATCAAGCTTATTTATGTAGACTCACCTGCAAATGTAGATGCAGAGGCAACTTATTCAACAGACAATGAGGCGGCAGGAAAGACAGCCGGAGAAGAGATGATCAAGGCTCTTGAGGCAGCCGGTATTACCTCGGGAGATATAGGAATTGTCAATGTAAATGCAGCTACAGATTCAACTATCAAGAGAGAAAAGGGATTTAGATCAGCTTTTGAAGGTAAGGGATATAATATACTTGAAACCCAGTATGGAGAGGGAGATGCTGCAAAGTCTCAAACTATAGCGGAAAACTATATTACACAGGGTGTTGTAGGTATATTCGGTTGTAATGAAGGTTCAACAACAGGTACAGGAAATGCAATCAAGGCTTCAGGAAAATCTATTATAGGTGTAGGTTTTGATCATTCAGATGCTATAAGCAACCTTATAAATGACGGATATTTACTTTGTACTATGGCACAGAATCCTGAGGTAATGGGTAAAAAAGGTATTGAGGCAGCTGTTAAGGCTATATCAGGAGAGAATCTCGGTGGTGTAGTAGAGGATACAGGTGTTACAGTTATCAATAAAAAGTAATTTATAAATACTGTAAAGTAAAGTTTTAATATAAAAATACCACAAGGTATGTCAATGAGCTAAATCGCCATTAAAATGCCTTGTGGTATTTTATTTTTTATTTGCTGCAATCTATTGACAAAGCATTAATAAGGTCGGATATCAATGATACTATGCAGTAGTATCGGATATATTTCGCTTATAAATTAATTCGGAACCGAGCAAACAATATCCAAATCGCCTTCAAACTCAGTTTTATTACAATATGAAGTAATGATAAAATAATCTCCGGCTTTTATAGGATTACCGTTTACCTTTCCACTACCCCTTATTACAAAGACACAGATGAAAGGAGAGGTTCTTTCGACTTGACTTTTTCCCTTTATTATATATCTGTCAACAGAGTAGTATTTGCAATCTACATAATGTATATGTTCTCCATACTCGGTCTTATAACTTATAGGGCTTGTAGAAGTTTCTTTAAAAGGAGCTTTTATACAGTCTATACTTTCTTTTATATGCAGCTGTCTCGGTTTGTTGTTTTGAAGTCTGTCATAATCATAAACCCTGAAAGTGATGTCGCTGTTTTGCTGTGTTTCAAGTATTAAAGTTCCCTTTTTTATAGCATGGAGGCAGCCGGGCTCTATTTGAAAAAAGTCTCCTTTTTTAATCGGAATAGTTCTTATAAATTGATCCCAAAGTTTATTTTCAATAAGATATTTTGCCTCTTCTTTATCTTTTGCATTGTGCCCTATTACGATTTCGGCATCGTCATCACAGTCGAGCACCAGCCAGCATTCGGTCTTGCCCAGAGAACCGGGATGATAATTATTAGCATATTCATCACCGGGATGCACCTGAATTGACAGGTCATCTGCGGCATCTATGACTTTTATAAGGAGCGGAAATATATCTGTTTGCAGATTCCCGAATAATTCTCTGTGCCTACTCCAAAGCTGCCCAAGGCTTATATCCTTGTACTCCGGATTTGTTACTTTACAGTCACCGTTCTCATGTGCTGAAATTCCCCAACATTCACCTGTAGTTTCGTATGGCAGTTCATAACCGAATACCTTATTTAATTTTGTCCCCCCCCATACCATATTTTTAAATACAGGTTCCAAAAAAATTATTTCTGTTTCAGGCATATATCCTCCTAAGTTAAGCATTTTAAAACAAGTATAAAGCAATGCAGGGCTTATAGCAAGTGCTTAAGGATAAATTCACGCATGCAAAGTATTACGGTATTACGATATAATGCATCATTTGCAAAATAAGTTAAGTATAGTAAAAACGATGAATATTCTTCTGAGTGTATACATAAAAAATGTAGGCACAGTACGGCTACGCCAAGGATTTTTGACATATGTAATCAGGAAAAGAGGCAAGTTATTAGGTATACTTATTTTAAGAAATGATACACTAGCTGCTATATTAATTAAACAAAATCCCTTGACGAGACTATATTTTATGTAGTATACTTGTACAGCGACTGAGAGTATAAAGGTCTTTTTTTTTGACCTTTATTTCTTAAAGAATATATGCTCAAGAAAAATGGAGGTGGATAGCGTGCGTACGAAGATCACTCTGGCTTGCACAGATTGCAAGCAGCGTAATTATAATACGACTAAGGATAAGAAGAATCATCCTGACCGTATGGAAACCAAGAAATATTGTAGGTTTTGCAAGGCACATACTTTGCATAAAGAAACTAAGTAGAGGTGTGATATGTCAGATATAGGAAAAGAAAAGCCTGACTTTTTTAAAGGAGTTAAGGCGGAATACAACAAAATCATATGGCCCAATAAAGAGGATTTAATCAAGCAAACTATTGCCGTGATAACAGTTTCGTTGATATTAGGACTTTTAATAGTTTCAATGGATTGGCTTATCAGGTACGGAATAGAGTTTTTGCAGCAGATAATGAATAATTGGGTGAAGTAGTATGACTGAAGCTAAATGGTATGTAGCCCATACCTATTCGGGTTATGAAAATAAAGTAAAGATTGATATAGAAAAGACCATAGAAAATCGTGGTTTACAGGATCAGATTTTGAAGGTTTGTGTTCCTATGCAATCAGTGCTTGAGTTAAAAGATGGAAAAGAGAAAGTTTCAGATAAAAAAATGTTTCCGGGCTATGTATTAGTACATATGCATATGAATGATGAGACTTGGTATGTAGTTAGAAATACCAGAGGTGTAACCGGTTTTGTAGGTCCCGGCAGTAAGCCCGTTCCTCTAAGCGAGGAGGAAATGAGAAATCTCGGATTTACCGATGAAGGGGAAGATGAAGAGAAACCGGAGAGAATGGTAATAGACTTTGAGGTAGGTGACTCGGTAGTGGTTACCAAGGGAGTCTGGAAGGATACCGTGGGTGTCATCACAGCTATCAATGAGCATAAAAAGGTAGTTTCAATGAATGTGGACATGTTTGGAAGAGCTACTAAGATAGATATAGAGTTTGGAGAACTGAAAAAGTTATAGACTTTTTCACTAAGATAAAATATTTATTATTTTATCTCGTTATTTTGAGTGGGAGAGATTTTCTCGAGATTACCACAAGGAGGTAAATATGGCAAAAAAAGTAACAGGATACATCAAATTACAGATACCGGCAGGAAAGGCAACACCGGCTCCTCCTGTAGGACCGGCTTTGGGTCAGCACGGTGTTAATATCGTAGAGTTTACAAAACAGTTTAATGCGAGAACCGCAGATCAGGGAGATTTAATAATTCCTGTAGTTATTACAGTGTATGCGGACAGAAGTTTCAGTTTTATCACAAAGACACCGCCGGCAGCAGTACTTCTTAAGAAGGCTTGCAAGATAAGTTCAGGTTCAGGTGTTCCTAATAAGAACAAGGTAGCAACTATTAACAGAGCTGAGTTACAAAAGATTGCAGAATTAAAGATGCCTGATCTTAATGCGGCAAGTATAGATGCAGCTATCAGCATGATAGCAGGTACAGCTCGTTCTATGGGAATTACCGTAGTAGACTAATTTGGGAGGAAAGATAAGATGAAACACGGAAAGAGATATAAAGAAGCCGCTAAATTGGTTGATCGTTCTGTATTATATGATGTGTCTGAGGCTGTAGCTCTTGTAAAGAAGACAGCAGTTGCAAAGTTTGATGAGACAGTTGAACTGCACATAAGAACAGGTTGTGATGGTCGTCACGCAGACCAGCAGATAAGAGGAGCAGTAGTGCTTCCACATGGAACAGGTAAAACAGTACGCATATTAGTATTCGCTAAAGGAGCAAAGCTTGATGAGGCTACTGCTGCCGGAGCAGATTTTGTCGGCGGTGAGGAGCTTATACCAAAGATTCAAAACGAAGGTTGGTTCGATTTTGATGTAGTTGTAGCAACACCTGACATGATGGGCGTTGTAGGACGTCTTGGTAAGGTGCTCGGTCCTAAGGGACTTATGCCGAACCCTAAGGCAGGAACTGTAACTATGGATGTTACAAAGGCAATAGCAGATATTAAGGCAGGTAAGATCGAGTACAGACTTGATAAGACCAATATAGTTCATGTACCTATAGGAAAGGCTTCATTTGATGAAGTTAAGTTGGAAGAGAACTTCCGTGCAATTATGGATGCTATAATAAAGGCAAGACCAAGTGCACTTAAGGGAACTTACTTAAAGAGCATGACCTTGGCAGCAAGTATGGGACCTGCAGTTAAGTTAAATACCGCTAAGATCGGAAATTAACCCTAAGTTATTTATAGAATATTTTGCATAATATTGTACTGACTTGGCAGTATTTTAGCTGATTACTTTTCTTGTGTTTTGTAAAGTAGTAAAGGCACTTACAGTGTTAGTCCGAATATCGTCAGCTCAGTACAGTAGTTTGGTTTAGAAATAAGGGGCTCTTGATTTAAGTTGTTTTGCACAATGTATTAAGTTCTAACTGGGGAGAGAATACCCTGATAAATGCCTGTAAGTAGTGGATTTTAAGTCTTATGAAACATGGATTGATGATAATTAAAAAAATGTTTATATCAAGTATGTAAGTAGCGGGCTGTAAGTCCTATAAAACAGGAAGTCCGTTGACTTTAGACAATGGATGCTTTATATTAATTATATACTGCCGAAGACAGTAGGTGCTTATGCATAAATCCTACCGAGGAAGTGAATTTAGAGATAAATTTATGCCCCTGTCTTTGGATAAGGGGCATTTTACATTTGGCAGATTATATATAGATATTATCGTCATTTGGGCGGTAATAAAAATAAAATAAGGAGGATAAGCATGGCAAAGATTGAATTAAAACAACCTATCGTAAAAGAAATTTCAGATCTTTTAGAGGGTGTGCAGTCAGCAGTGCTTGTAGATTACAGAGGTCTTACTGTAGAGCAGGACACAAAGCTTCGTAAAGAGTTAAGAGAAGCCGGTGTAAGCTACAAAGTATATAAGAACACTCTCATTAACTTAGCTGTAAAGGGTACAGAGTTCGAGAGTCTTAATCAGGTACTTGAAGGACCTACAGCATTGGCGGTATCTAAGGATGATGCTACGGCACCTGCAAGAATACTGCATAATTTCTCAAAGACAGCACCTGCACTTGAATTGAAGGCTGGTATTGTAGAGGGTACTTATTATGATGCCGATGCTATTAAGGTAGTAGCTGCTATACCAAGCAGAGACGAATTGCTTGGAAGATTGCTTGGAAGCATGAAGTCTCCTATATCTAATCTTGCAAGAGTACTTAATCAAGTGGCCGAAAAGCAGGAAGCTTAAAGTCGGTATATAAACAGTAATTAAAAGAAGAGGGGGGCACTTGTCCCCGAGGATATTAAAAATATAAAACAATTAACGGAGGAATAAATAATGGCAAAGTTAACAGTTGCGGAATTTATAGATGCAATCAAGGAATTATCTGTTTTAGAGTTAAATGAGCTTGTAAAGGCTTGTGAAGAAGAGTTCGGTGTATCAGCGGCAGCAGGTGTAGTTGTTGCAGCAGCAGGAGCAGGCGCAGCAGCAGCTGAAGAGAAGTCTGAGTTTGATGTAGAGCTTACAGAAGTAGGTAGCGAGAAGGTTAAGGTTATCAAGGTAGTTCGTGAGGCTACAGGTTTAGGACTTAAGGAAGCTAAGGAGCTTGTTGACAGTGCACCTAAGGCACTTAAGACAGGTGTATCTAAGGAAGAGGCTGAAGCACTTAAGAAGCAGCTTGAAGAAGTTGGAGCAAAGGTTACACTTAAGTAATTTCAGCTGTATTAAAGAAAATAAAAAAATCAGGGAACTCCTTACCGGGTAAATAATCTGCGGTAAGGAGTTTTTTTATTTTAATAAAAGACAAAAGAAAGCGTATGTGCTATACTAAAAGACAGATTTAAAAGCAAATGTTTTTAATGAATCTTTATCCTAAGTGTATCATTTGTAAAAGTTTAGCCGATTTGTTGTGTTTTGCGGTTGTGAGGCTAGTGTACTGTATCGTTGATATCTAGCATTATTACTACTTTGTTAATAGATTGTAACATATGTAGTTAAAGATAATTAAGAGCTACTCTGCTATTAATTAAATATCAATGATACACTACACTAGAGTAGGTTACACTAACCGAATCTATAAGCAGCTGCAAATTCAGCGAAAATCAGAGTAATTTTAAGAAGTTATACGCTGCTGTATCATTTGCAAAATAAGTATATCAAAAATACCGAATACTTTCCTAACCTGTACATCACACAGCATAGACTAAGCTGAGGATTTTGGATATGTACAATCAGGAAAAGAGGTAAGTGCTTTGGTAGGTTTATTGAAAAATGATGCACCGAGTAAGGATAAAGGGAATAGGAGATATGTATGAAGAGAACTAAGATAATATGTACTATGGGTCCTAATACTAATGACAAGGAATTGCTTAAACAACTTGCCTTAGAAGGTATGGATGTGGCAAGATTTAACTTTTCTCATGGCGATTACGAAGAACATCTGTCAAGATATAAACTTTTAAAAGAAGTAAGGGAAGAAACCGGTATAGAAGTGGCAAGTTTACTTGATACCAAAGGTCCGGAGATAAGAACCGGAAAATTAAAAGACGGGCTTAAGGTAAACTTGGAGACCGGCAAAGAATACACACTTACAATTACGGAATGTATAGGAGATGAAAGAAAAGGCTTTGTCAATTATGCAGGGCTTATAGATGATGTAAAGGTAGGCTCAAGGATACTTATAGATGACGGTATAATAGAGCTTGAAGTAACAAAGATAGAAGGCGACAATATGCACTGTATCATAATAAATGGCGGCGAGCTGGGAGAAAAGAAGGGTGTCAATGTCCCGGGAGTAGAGGTAAGACTTCCGGCACTTACGGATAAGGACAAGGAAGATATAAAGTTTGCCTGTGAGAAGGGCTTTGACTTTATTGCAGCGAGTTTTGTAAGGGATGCGGACTGTATACGTCAAATAAAAGATATCATTAAAGAATATGCGGCGCACACTATGGTTATTGCCAAGATAGAAAGTCAACAAGCCGTAAGAAACATAGATGAGATCATAGAAGCCTCAGATGCAATAATGGTTGCAAGAGGAGACCTTGGAGTGGAGATACCTACTGAAGAAGTACCGTTTGTGCAAAAGACTATAATTAAAAAATGTAACATAGCCTGCAAGCCGGTTATTACCGCTACTCAAATGCTGGATTCCATGATAAGAAATCCCAGACCTACAAGGGCTGAGACCACTGACGTAGCCAATGCCATATATGACGGAACGGATGCCATCATGCTTTCAGGAGAAACAGCCATGGGTAAATACCCGGTGGAAGCGGTGAAAATGATGGCAAAAATCGCAAAAGAGACGGAAAGCCATATAGACCATAAAGCGTACAGAAGCAGACATATATCCACTGCCAATGCAAGAAATATTTCAAATCAGGTAAGTTACTCTGCTGTGGCTACCGCTGATGAGCTGAAGGCAAAAGCCATCATTGCTCCCTCAATATCAGGTTTTACCACAAGGATGCTTTCAAAGTGGAGACCGACAGTTAGGGTATACGGACTTTCTCCAAGTATAGGTGCGGTAAGGCAGATGATGCTTTTATGGGGTGTTGTTCCGCTACATGCAAGGCGTGCGGAGTCAACCGATGAACTTATAGATAATTCAATAAAGACACTTAAGGCGCAAAAGTTTATAAAAGAGGATGACATAGTGGTGGTTACCGCCGGAGTTATAGCTGATAAAAAAGAACGAAAACCTGCAACACATACCAATACTATGCAGGTTGAAATAGTAGAATAGGTATAGGAGGCTTAATGAAAAAGGATACATTTGTAGATTTGGAAAAGGTAAAAGAAATAGCAAAGACTTATCCGACACCGTTTTATATATATGATGAGAAGGGGATAAGGGATAATGCTGTAAGGCTTAAGGAAGCCTTTTCATGGAATAAAGGCTTTAAGGAGTACTTTGCAATTAAGGCAACTCCTAATCCCTATATTTTAAAGATTTTACAAAGCCTAGGTTGCGGAGTTGATTGCTCGTCCATGACGGAACTTATGCTGGCAAAGGCATGTGGCTTTGGTAATGAGGATATTATGTTTTCCTCTAATGAGACTCCTTTGGAGGAGTTTAAGTTTGCCGCTGACCTTGGCGGTATTATAAATCTGGATGATATTACCCATATAGAGGCTGTGGAAGAGGTCTTGGGGTATTTTCCGAAGACTATAAGTTTCAGGTATAATCCGGGTGGAATATTTGAGCTTGGAAACGGTATTATGGATAATCCGGGTGAAGCCAAGTACGGAATGACTGCTAAGCAATTAAGAGAGGCGGTGAGGATATGCAAGGAAAAGGGTGTAGAGAAGTTCGGTTTGCATGCTTTTCTTGCAAGCAACACCTTGGGAGAGGATTATTATCCTACTCTCGCTTCAATATTGTTTGATGAAGCGGCAAGTATTAAAAAAGAGTTCGGAGTAAGCATAGACTTTATAAATCTTTCCGGCGGTATAGGTATACCTTATAGACCCGGGCAAAAGCCTAACAATATTGAACTTATATCAAGAGGGGTGAAGGCGGAGTTTGACAAGATCTTAGTGCCGGCAGGGCTTGGTGATGTGTCCATATACACTGAGCTTGGTAGATATATGTTGGGTCCTTACGGTGCACTTATAACAAAGGCTATACATGAGAAGCATATATATAAGGACTACATAGGTGTTGATGCCTGTGCGGTCAATCTTATGAGACCGGCTATGTACGGTTCTTATCACCACATTACCGTGCTTGGAAAGGAAGATAGGGAAGCCGATACCGTGTATGATGTGGTAGGTTCTCTTTGTGAAAATAATGACAAGTTTGCAGTGGACAGAAAACTTCCAAAGATCGATAAAGGAGATTATTTGTATATTCATGATACGGGAGCTCACGGTTATGCAATGGGATATAATTATAACGGTAAGTTAAAATGTGCGGAGCTTTTGCTTAAGGAAGATAAGAGCGTGCAGCTTATAAGAAGGGCTGAGACAGCGCAGGATTACTTTGCAACTTTGGATTTTGAGGGACTGTAGGAGTAAGAAAATAAAAGCTGCTTGTGCAAGAACTTTAAATCAAAATATATGTATTAGTATAACTTATTTTGTATAATAATTTTCACAAAATAGAAATTGTCTTCAAATTAGTATGCGTATGGTAATTCTAAAGAGACTGATAATTTTTTTGTTGGCTATACCGGGCTTTAAGTCAAAGAGGGGTTTGTGTAAAGAGCCGGAAGTTCTCAGAGATTTAAAAATAGATAAGGAGCTTGTTTCCAAGCTCCTTATCGGGGTGATTCTTAAAAGGAAAATTTTTAGGGGGACCGAGCGACTAAGCACTCGGTATGAGTATGAAAAAGCTTTGCAGTTTTAAGTATATCAAAACTGTATTACGTTAAATTTATTAACGTATCTAGAGTATACCTAAAATATGTGTCGAAACTATGGATAGCAAATAAAAAAAATATAAAAAGGACAAAAAAACTTTAAAGTCGGAGCGGTCATTAATTATAATATTCTTAAGTGATTGTATGAAAATGCAAAAAGGGCTATAATAACATAGATTACATCTCTTGGCTATATTAGAGAGTTGAATAACTTGAGGAGTTTAGTGTGGCACTTGCAAGATGATTTACGTTGCAAGTATAAATTCAGCTACAGTTTGGGCGGGTCATTTATCTGTATGAGTTAGACGAAGATGAATGTCGGCAGTATCCTGATAGATGCACATTTGTAATATACAGTTGAAATAATGCTACCGCAATCCCACCGGCTTTAGACGGTGGGTTAAGGTAGTATAAGAAAAAACAATAGGGCAGGGACTGCCCGAATTAACGCCTGTGGAGATAGTAGGTTGCGAGGTCAGCGAAGCAGGAAGCCCATAGGTTTTAGACTATGGGCAGTTCACATCAGGCATTTATCTGGTATATTGAATATGTATGTTCAGCTTGTTCAAACTGTAACCAAATTTATAATAGTTAAGTGTAGCAAATACAGTACTTAAAAAGATAGGAGTACTTAAAGATATTTGATTATTTAGGAATGGCTATATTATTGTATTTGGTATAAAAGTATAAAAATTCGGAGGAAAGTATGTTTGGAATGTTTGGGGTTATGTCTAATGATATTGGTATAGATTTAGGCACAGCCAGTATATTGGTATATATAAAGGGTAAGGGAGTTGTATTAAAAGAGCCGAGCGTGGTAGCTATAGACAGAGATGCCGATAAGATCATGGCTATAGGAGAAGAAGCCAGACTTATGATAGGAAGAACACCCGGCAATATAGTAGCAGTGCGTCCTCTGCGTCAGGGAGTTATATCGGACTATACCATGACTGAGAAGATGCTTAAGTACTTTATTAATAAGGCGGTTGGAAAAAGAACACTCAGAAAGCCACGTATAGCGGTATGTATACCTTCAGGAGCTACCGAAGTTGAGAAAAGAGCTGTTAAGACCGCTACCGAGCAGGCGGGAGCAAGAGAGGTTACTATAATAGAAGAGCCGGTAGCGGCAGCAATAGGAGCAGGTATAGATATTTCAAAAGCCTACGGTAATATGATAGTTGATATAGGCGGAGGTACTGCCGATATAGCGGTGATCTCACTTGGAGGTACTGTAGTAAGCACCTCTATTAAGGTTGCCGGAGATGATTTTGATGAAGCCTTGGTAAGACATATGAGAAAGAAACACAACTTACTGATAGGAGAAAGAACCGCAGAAGAAATCAAAATTAATATAGGAGCGGCATATAAAAGACCGGAACTTCTTACTATGGAAGTTCGTGGAAGAAACCTTGTAACTGGACTTCCCAAAACTATAGTAGTTACTTCCGACGAGACTTTGGAAGCACTTTTGGAAACTTCCATGCAAATAGTTGATGCGGTTCACTCAGTACTTGAGAGAACACCGCCGGAGCTTGCGGCAGATATTTATGACAGAGGTATAGTGCTTACCGGAGGCGGTGCCTTGCTTTCAGGTCTTGATCTGCTTATAGAAGAAAAAACGGGAATCAATACCATGATAGCTGATGATCCGCTTACAGCAGTTGCAATAGGTACAGGAAAGTATATAGAATTTCAAACCGGAGAAGATTTCGAGAACAAAAGGAATTATTAAAATATGATATCCGGCTATATTGAAAAAATAAAGTATAGAAACGAGGAAAATGGCTATACGGTGCTTAGTGTGTCGGTTGAAGGGGAAGAGGAAATACTGGTCGGAACTTTCAGCCACATAGAAGAAGGCTCTTATATAAGCGCCAGTGTAAAAGAAAGAGTGCATCCGGTGTACGGTGAGCAGCTTTTTGTTGAAAGCTATGAATTAAAAAGACCGGATGATGAAAAAGGGATAGAAAAGTATCTGGCTTCCGGTGCAATCAAAGGAATAGGACCGGTGCTTGCGGCTAGGATAGTAAAGAAATTTGCTAAAGATACTCTCAGAATTATAGAAGAAGAGCCGGAACGACTGGAAGAAGTAAAAGGTATAAGTGAAAATATGGCAAGGGCGGTATCGGTTCAGGTACAGGAGCAAAAAGAACAAAGAGCCGCCTTTGTTTACTTACAAAAATACGGCATAAGTATGAAACTTGCCAATAAGATATACAAGGAGTACGGAGAAAGGTTATACAGTATTATAACGGAGAATCCTTACAGACTTGCTGATGATATACAGGGAGTAGGTTTTAAACTTGCCGATGAGATAGCACAAAAGGTCGGAATATCCGCAGATGCACAATTTAGGATTAAAAGCGGAATTGTCTATATTTTATCAAAAGCGGCGACTAACGGTCATGTTTATCTTCCCATAGAAAGACTTATGAATATAGCTGCTGAACTTCTTAATATACCTGACGAGCTTATACCGAGAGAAGTTGCCGACATGCAAATTGAAAAGCGGGTGAGCGTAAAGCAAATTGATGGTGAGGATGTAGTATACCTTACAACTTCATATCATACAGAACTTAGTATAGCGAGAAAACTTTTGGATCTTAGTGTAAATTCCGATAATCTTAGAAAAGATGTGGAGAAGAATTTACCCAAGTTTGAAAAGTCGTTAAATATAGAACTTGATGATCTGCAAAGACAGGCGGTAATAAAATCACTATCCTGCGGTCTTATTATAATTACCGGAGGTCCCGGAACCGGAAAGACTACCACTATAAATATGATTATAAAGTACCTGCTGTCTAAAAATATGGAGGTACTTTTAGCTGCACCTACCGGCAGAGCGGCAAAGAGGATGGAAGAGGCAACCGGCTATGAGGCAAAGACCATACACAGGCTCTTAGAAATCAATGCCATGCCTGATGCGGATGATATGGAAAATAATCTGGGATTAAACTTTGAGAGAAATGAAGATAATCCCTTGGAGGCTGATGCGATAATTATAGACGAGATGAGTATGGTGGATATGTATCTTATGAATTCGCTGTTAAAAGCGGTTTCGGTAGGTACGAGGCTTATACTGGTAGGAGATACCAACCAACTTCCCTCCGTGGGCCCCGGAAATGTGTTAAAGGACATAATAGCCTCAGGTGCAACAGAGGTGGTAAAACTTGAGAGAATATACAGACAGGCAGGGCTTAGCGACATAGTGCTCAATGCCCATAAAATGATAGAGGATGAGCCTATAGACCTTACAAAAAGCAGCAAGGACTTTGTATTTATAAAAAGAAGCGGAGCCGATAATATTATATCCGCCTGCATTACCCTACTAAAGAGTAAACTTCCTGACTATGTGTCGGCGGACAGTTATGACATACAGATCATGAGTCCCATGAAAAAGGGAATGCTTGGAGTGGAAAGACTTAATCTTATATTACAACAACACCTGAATCCTAAACACCCAAAAAAGCCGGAGAAAGAGTTTGACGGTAAAGTCTACAGAGTGGGTGATAAGGTGATGCAGACTAAAAACAATTATCAAATTGAATGGTCGGTAAAAAATGATATAGGCATAGCTATGGAAAAGGGTCAGGGAATATATAACGGAGATATAGGTATAATCAGGTATATCAATGACTTCGAGGAGTTTATCAGAGTTGAGTTTGATGACAGGAAGATAGTTGAGTATCCTTACAGTGAGGTAAATCAGCTTGAGCTTGCCTATGCCATAACCATACATAAATCCCAAGGAAGTGAGTATCCTGCGGTTATTATACCCATGTATCCCGGACCCAAGATGCTTATGAACAGGAATCTTATATATACGGCTATCACCAGAGCCAAAACTTGTGTTGCCCTTGTGGGAGAGTCGGAGTGCTTTTATGAAATGGTACAGAATACATCTCAGATGAAAAGGTATTCAAGCCTTGACAGGCAAATAAAAAACTTGTTGGAATTAAATAGTAATTAATAAAAAAATATGAATAAAAATCGTTTTGAAAAATATCTTGATAAAATCATATCTGTAATATATCCGAGACATTGCCCTGTATGCGAGGAGATAGTAAGTCCTACAGGGCGAATGTTCTGTAAAGACTGTATCCGAAAACTTTCATTTGTAAAGACACCTGTATGCTTAAAATGCGGAAAGGAAATATTTGATGCACAAAAAGAGTATTGTGAAGATTGTGCTAAGCGTAAAAAAAGCTATGAATACGGCATGGCTTTATTAAACTACGATGAACTTACAGAAAAAATCATGATAAATATAAAATATCATAATAAAAGGGAGTATATAAAGGCTTTGTCAAAGCTTTTGGTAAGCAGGTATGGCAGTGAGATACTTAAACTTAAAGTAGATGTGCTGCTGCCTATACCTGTGCATAAAAAAAGACTTAGGCAAAGAGGTTATAACCAAAGTGAATTAATTACCAAGGAAGTGGCAAAAGAACTAAATCTTACTTATGCAGAGAATGTGCTTGTGAGAAACAAGAATACAAAGGCTCAAAAGGAGTTAAGCCCCGAACAAAGGCTTGCAAATCTAAGTGCCGCCTTTGCCTGCAGTGAAGAGGCGAAAAATTATAGCAAAGTATTGCTGGTAGATGATATTTATACTACCGGAAGTACTATAGAGGCTTGTACGAGGCTTTTGAAGGAGAAGGGGGTAAGTGAGGTTTATTATGTGAGTTTGGCAATAGGGAGGACACTGGTGTGAAAATTTCCTTTTGCTGAAATCGGAGTTGGACAAAATTTCCTTATATTTCAATCAGACTCGCAGACCTTTCTCAAAGCTTCGACAAATTCACACAGACTGCGGAACTCACTTGTCCGCCTACTCCGTGGCGGACTGCGTTCAAACAAGTCCTCGTCTGTGGAATTTATAACTCGCTTTATCAAAAGGTCTAAGCGCTACACAGATTGAAATACAAGGAAATTTCTGCCTTGAGAGAGGTGTAGGAGGAAGTAAGGTTATAGGGGGTAAGTATAAGGAAATTTTTACATTGCGATAAGGGGTAAGGTAGGTTAGGTGAAATAGTAGTTTAAGTCTAGTAGGGCTGGAGATAGTTATTTTCAGATTGAAGCGCAGGTGGATTTGTAACTTGATTTGAGAAAATTGTTATTTTTTATGTTTTTTTTGTAAATATCAGCTTATTAATATGCAATTAGCTGAAATTGATGTATACATATGCACATAAATTGCATTTGTATTGTAAAAATCAAATGGCTGTGATAAGCTAATGGGTGCATAAAAAATAGAACAATTATTATAGGGGAAGCAGGTTAGAATCCTGTACGGTGCCGCCACTGTATTGAGTTAATGCTCTAAGTCAGATTACCTAATGAGTCGACCACTCTACGATGCATAGGGATGGAATATCCCGATATATCTTTATATTGGGATTTTTTGATGCCATAGTTATAAATCTTTTTTAAATCCAAGAAGACTCAGGCTATTATATTTATTTGATTATAGCCAAGCTAATTATGTTTGTATCGTTTGGGAAGTCAACCGTTCAAATTAATTATTAACTTGCAACAGTTTGGAAATCAAATTAAGAGTACAATATTTAATTAAAGATGTTATAAAGGGTATAGTAAGTTAGGCTGTACTAATAGCCATATTTGCCTATATGGGTTCTATAAACAGTGTGCTATAAAATATTTTGGAGGTTTTATGAAAAAAAGAGTTTTAGGTATTTTAGGTGTTTGTGCATCATTTATGTTGCTTTTGTCAGCTTGTTCAAATTCAGGAACTGCAGGCAGCAGTGCAGCCGCCCAAGCGGAGAGTGTATCGGAGGGCGTATCGTCTGTACAGCAAAATGCAGAGTCCGATTCCGAGCTTGCCCGTCTTGAGAATAAGGAAGAGTTCAGAATGGCAGTTAAGCCTTTTACAACTCTTGATCCTTGTATGGGATGGGGGCAGTACGGACCCAGCCTTATACAGAGTAAGCTTATGCAAATTAACAGTACTACTATAGAAAAGGATCTGGCTACAGATTATAGTGTAAGTGATGACGGTTTAGTATGGACCTTTAAGATAAGAGATGATGTGAAGTTCCATGACGGGTCTAAACTTACAGCGGCAGATGTAGCATTTACTTTTAACAATACAAAGGCAATAGCGGGCAAGGTGGATTTGGCAAATATGGATGAGGCTGTGGCAGTAGATGATACCACTGTGGAATTTAGAATGAATAAGCCTTTCTCATCCTTCCTTTATAATACGGCAGCACTTGCAATAGTGCCTGAAAAATCCTATGTAGACAGTGCGACCTATGCCAAAAATCCGATAGGAAGCGGACCTTATAAATTCGTGCAGTATGATGAGGGTCAGCAGCTTATTATGGAAAGAAATGATGATTATTACGGAGATAAGCCTATCTTTAAGAAGTTGGTTTTACTCATGATGGATACAAGCTCAGCATTTGCTGCTGTGCAGGCAGGAACGGTTGACATGGCAAAGATTGATGAGCAATCTGCACAAAGTCAGGTTCAGGGCTATAAGTTAAAAGAGTTTACAACCTTTGACTATCGTTCAATTTCCATGCCTTATAATAAGCCGGGAACAACTACGGAAGAGGGTGATCCTATAGGCAATGCGGTAACTTCGGATGTGGCAGTAAGAAAGGCTCTGTCTTTAGGTATAAGCAGAGAAGCGATAGTACAGAATGCACTTTCCGGCTATGGGGAAGCGACCTTTGATGTGTTCAGTAAGTTCGGTTGGGGACTTGGAGACTTGGTTAAGGATGTAAAAGACGGCGATGTAGAGGCTGCAAAGAAGATACTTGACGAGGCAGGCTGGGTAGAAGGCAGTGACGGTATAAGAGAAAAAGACGGAGTAAAGGCGGAGTTTGAGTTATTATATGGTGCCAATGCAGTAGACAGACAGGCTATAGCCATGTCATTTGCTGAAGAAGCTAAAAAGTTAGGCATCAGTGTTAAGCCTGTAGGTAAAGACTATGATGAAATTAAAAAGCTTGCAAAGTCAACCCCTATGGTATTGGGAGGAGGACATTGCAATCCTATGAATGTAGATATGATTTATGACGGAAGATTTGCAAAGACTACAGGTTGGTCCAATGTTATAGGCTACAGCAATGCAAAGACCGATGAATACATAGAAAAGGCATTTGCTGCTAAAACTGATGAAGAGGCTAATGAGTATTGGCAAAAAGTTTCATGGGACGGAACTGAGGGACCAAGTGTATTAGGAGAGACCTGCTATATTCCGGTATGTTATATAAGGCATCTTTACTTTGTAAGAGACGGTATTGATTTAGGTAAGGATGTTATACTTGCCCATGATCATGGAACCGCATCATTACAAGATGTAATACATTGGGATTATAAAGCTGCAAATTAGTTATTATTTGGTTGGTATAACTCATTATAATTAGCAATCTATTCAGTATAGGAACAGTAATTTAAAAAAGATGTGCTTTTGTACGAAATAGTTATTTGAAATAGTTTACACCGGACAAATTCTGATTGAACTCACTAATTAGCAATCTATCTCAAATCAGTACAGGAACACTAATTTAACACAGATGTTATTTTGTACGAAATAGTTATTTAAAATAGTTTACAGCGGACAAATTCTGATAAACCTCTCTCAGTGCTTGGTCAATCGGAATTTATAGAAAAAATATTTAAAAACAGAAAGGTAATGCTATGAAAAAGCAAATAAAAAGAGTATTATCGTTGGGTATATGTGCCGCACTGTTTCTCAGTGCCTGCTCTTCTTCTCAAAATTCTACCACAGCTACAGGTAGCGGTACGGGAGAATCGGTTTCACAAGAATCAAGTGCAAAGCGCCTTGAAGATAAGGAAGAGGTAAGAATAGCTGCCGAGATTTTCGGAAGCCTTGATCCTTGTGCAGGTTGGGGAGAGTATGGAGAACCGCTTATACAAAGCAAACTTATGAAGATAAAGAGTGCTTCAATAGAAAAAGATCTGGCTACCGATTACAGTGTAAGCGATGACAGTCTTACATGGACTTTTAAGATAAGAGATGATGTAAAGTTCCATGACGGCTCCAAGCTTACAGCCTCAGATGTGGCATTTACTTTTAACAATACTAAGGAAATAGGCGGAAGTCTGGATCTGAGCAATCTTAAAGAGGCTGTGGCAGTAGACGATACTACGGTAGAGTTTAGAATGAACGAGCCGTTTTCATCTTTCTTATATGTGTCAGCCGCACTTGGAATAGTGCCTGAAAAGACCTATGTTAATAGTGAGACCTATGCTAAGCATCCTATAGGAAGCGGACCTTTAAAATTTGTGCAATACGATGAGGGGCAGCAGCTTATATTGGAGAGAAATGATGATTACTACGGCGAGAAGATGAAGTTCAAACGCTTTGTAATGATACTTATGGAGTCAAGCTCGGCTTTTGCAGCCGCAAAGGCGGGAGAAGTCGATATAGCTTTAGTAGATCACTCTATGGCAGAAAGCCCTGTGGAAGGATACAGCTTTAAGACTATGGAAAGCTATGATTATCGTATACTTTCAATGCCCTGTGTAAAGAGCGGAAACACAACCGAGCAAGGTGATCCTATGGGTAATGATGTAACCTCCGACTTAGCTATAAGGAAGGCTTTAACTATAGGATTAAACAGAAAGGCGATAGTTGATGATGTACTTTCAGGCTATGGTGAACCTATTTTTGATATGTTTGCAAAATTCCCTTGGGGTATAGCGGATGAAGTTGCCAATATCAAAGACGGTGATGTGGAAGCGGCTAAGAAAATACTTGATGATGCAGGCTGGGTAGTAGGAACAGACGGTATTCGTGAAAAAGACGGAGTTAAAGCAAGCTTTGAACTCCTCTATGGTGCAAGTGCCAAGGAAAGACAGGCGGTAGCCTTAGGTGTAGAGCAGCAGGCTAAGGAGCTTGGAATAGAAATCAAACCTACAGGTAAGGATTGGGATGAGATAAAAAAACTTGGAAAATCTCAAGCAATAGTACTTGGCGGCGGACAGTACAACCCTATGGGTATAAAGAAACTTTTTGACAGTGAGACTTATAATCAAAGCGGTTGGAGCAATGTAATAGGCTATAAGAACGAAAAGACAGACGAGTATATTAAAAAAGCGATCAATGCAACTACAGAAGAAGAGGCTATAGGATATTGGAGAGAGGCTCTTTGGGATGGAACTGAGGGACCAAGCGTACTTGGAGAGGCTGTATACATACCTATATGTTATGCAAAGCATGTGTATATAATAAGAGACGGTATTGATTTGGGCGGTGATATAGTACTTCCTCATGACCATGGTATAGCTATAATGGAAAATATTACAAAATGGGATTACAAGAAATAGTCAGGAGGGTTTTGTGGCAACATTAAAATATACACTTAAGTCGGTAATAAAGGCTTTGTCCTTGATTATTGCTCTGTCTATACTTACATTTACTTTGGCACAGCTTTCCCCCATAGATCCGGTAAGAGCCTATGTGGGAGCCGAGAGCCTGGCAAGTCCCGAGCAGATGGAATACATATCACAAAAGTGGGGTCTTAATGACCCCCCTTTGGAAAGATACGGTAAATGGGCTACTTCCATGCTTAAAGGAGATATGGGAGACTCCATAGTATACTCAAGACCGGTAATAGACGTTATTGCGGAAAATGTGAAGAATTCTTTTTGGTTGATGTTTGTATCGTGGCTTTTTTCTGGAATACTCGGCTTTCTTCTGGGTATTTTAGCAGCTACATATAGGGACAGCATCTTAGATAAGGGAATCAGAACATTTTGCTATATACTCTCATCTACTCCGACCTTTTGGATAGGTATACTGCTATTATTAGTATTCAGTGTGCAGCTTAAGATATTTCCTATAGGACTTTCTGCTCCTATAGGAAAGGCGGCGGCAAATGTTACGGTATGGGATAGGATCTACCACCTCATACTTCCCGCACTTACTTTAAGTATTATAGGGATTTCAAGTATAGCCCTGCATACAAGAGAGAAGATGATAGAAGTGTGGAACAGTGAGTATGCTCTTTTTGCAAGAGCCAGAGGAGAGTCTACATTTGCCATAGTAAAAAATCATGGAATAAGAAATATACTCTTACCGGCTGTTACCTTGCAGTTTGCTTCAATAAGTGAGCTGTTCGGAGGCTCGGTGCTTGCGGAAAATGTATTCTCATACGCAGGGCTTGGAAGTGTTACTGTGGCAGCAGGTGTAAAGGGAGACTTACCTCTTTTGCTGGGAATAACCATGTTTACCGGTGCAATAGTATTTATCGGAAATATGATAGCAAATCTGCTTTATCCGGTGATAGACCCGAGGATAAAGGAGGCGCAGCATGAAAAATAAATTTGAGATTAATCTGCGTACAAAAACTATATTTATGTTGGTGTTCTGTACTTTGTTTTTACTTGCGATAATGATTGCAGGAAGTTTTATTAATGAAAGTCATTACGGAAGTAACTTTGCGCAAAAAAATCTTCCGCCATCTCTTGAGCATATATTCGGAACCGATTGGCTGGGAAGAGATATGTTTTTCAGATCCCTAAAAGGTATGACAACCAGTATATGGATAGGACTTATAGCCTCTTTGGTAAGCTCGGTGCTTGCTGTGGTATTAGGTACTTTGGCAGCGACCGCCGGAAAAAAGGTTGATTCGGCAATACTTTGGCTTGTGGATCTATTTCAGGGAAAGCCGCATCTTATCTTCCTTATGTTCATATCGATTCTTGTGGGCAAGGGAGTTAAGGGAATACTTATAGGTGTTGCGGTTACTCACTGGACGGGACTTACAAGAATAGTAAGGGCGGAGATACTTGCGCTTAAGACCAATCAATATATATTGCAGGCAAGAAAGCTTGGACAGTCTCCGCTTAAAATAGCCGTAAGACATATACAACCGCATATACTTCCGCAATTTTTTGTGGGACTGGTGCTTTTATTCCCTCATGCTATCTTACATGAGGCATCACTTACCTTCTTAGGATTCGGTATACCGCTTGAGCAACCGGCTATAGGTGTTATACTTTCGGAGTCTATGAGGTATATTACCTTGGGAATGTGGTGGCTTGCAGTATTTCCGGGCTTGCTTTTACTGTCAGTGGTAATGCTTTTTGACGGTATAGGCGGTAACTTGAAAAAAATAATAGATCCTAAGACGGGACAGGAGTAAAGTATGCTTGAAGTAAAAAATTTAACAATATCTTTTAAGATGTATGATCGCTTGCTTAACCAAGTTATAAAAGATACCATACACCACATGAGTATCGAGGTTAATGCAGGAGAGATACACGCAGTGGTAGGTTCTTCAGGCAGCGGTAAGAGTTTGCTCGCTCATGCTGTTATGGATATACTCCCCGAAAATGCGATAAAGGGAGGGGAGATTTTCTACGAGGGAAAACTGCTTGACAAGAAGCTCATAAAAAAGTTAAGGGGGAAGGAAATAAGTCTTATCCCACAGTCAATAGCCTATCTTGATCCTTTAAGCAAGTTAAGTAAGCAAATATTCGGTAAAGGCTATGATAAGAAAAAGATGGAAGCACTGCTTGAAAAATTTAATTTATCCAAAGAAGACAAAGAAAAGTATCCTTTTCAATTATCGGGAGGTATGGCAAGGCGAGCACTTATAATGAGCAGTGTGGTGGATGATGCCAAACTGATAATAGCGGATGAGCCGACACCGGGACTTAATCCCAAGCTTGCAGCGGAGATACTTAATGTATTTAGAGATTTTGCGGATGAGGGCAAGGGAGTGCTTTTAATTACGCATGATGTGGACTTGGTTTGTGAAGTGGCAGACAGAATATCTATATTTTATGGCGGTACTATTTTGGAAACCTTAAAAGTGGAAGACTTTTTAAAGGGTGATGACAGTATAAAGCACCCATATACAAGGGCTTTGTGGGCAGCACTCCCACAAAATAAATTTGAGGCGATAGATATGAAAAAACTTGCCTTGGAATGTGAAGAGTGCGGTCTGCCTTTGCCGGCATCAAATTAAGGAAGGTGTAGATAAAGATTATGCTTGAAGCTAAAAATATACATTTTTCATATAATAAACAACATAAAATATTGGATAATATAAGCATGAGTTTCGGAATTGATGAGATAGTATCCCTCATAGGCCCTTCCGGCTGCGGAAAGTCCACTTTTTCAAAAATACTGGCAGGTTATATAAAACCTGACTCGGGAGAAGTGATTTTTAATAATAGTCCGCTGCCAAAAAGCGGATATTGCCCGGTGCAGCTTATATATCAGCACCCTGAAAAGGCGGTCAATCCTAAGTGGCATATGAAGCAGATTCTTAAAGAAGGCTGGGATATAGATGATGAGACTATAGAGGCTTTGGGAATACAAAAAAGTTGGCTTACACGCTGGCCCTCTGAACTTAGCGGAGGCGAGCTGCAAAGGTTTTGTATAGCAAGAGCCTTAGGTCCCAAGACCAAGTATATCATAGCGGATGAGATGACTACTATGCTTGATGCCATTACTCAGGCTGCAATATGGGAAGTTATTATAAATCAGTGTAAAAAGAGAAATATAGGATTGCTTGCAGTTACTCATAATCATGCCTTGGCAAAGAGAATTAGTGACAGGATCATTAATTTTGAGGAGCTGGGGTAGAAATTTGTATGAAGTTTGTTGAAATAATGCTACCTTAACCCACCGGCTTTAGACGGTGGGTTAAGGTAGCATAAGAAAAAACAATAGGGCAGGGACTGCCCGAATTAACGCCTGTGGAGATAGTA
>ERZ773010.419-NODE-419-length-30503-cov-4.768261_pt1 | contig 30503 bp, 25 predicted proteins | sample MGYA00580842_ERZ773010 | MGnify/ENA primary metagenome ERZ773010 (study PRJEB29015, sample SAMEA2737982) | human oral metagenome | biome: human oral; feature: human-associated habitat; material: dental | place: China | collected 2107 ...
AGAAGGATTAAGAAAAGTAGTATAAGAAAAATGATAGGGCAGGGACTGCCCGAATTAACGCCTGTGGAGATAGTAGGTTGCGAGGTCGGCGAAGCAGGAAACCCATAGGCTTTAGACTATGGGTAGTTCACTTAAGATACAAGGTTATAAATACGAAACTATATAAAAGACAATATAACAGAACTACAAATAAATGGATAGGTGAATGGGTTTTAGTGGAATAATATAAAAGTAGGGATTATATGCGATTATTAATTTACGGTGCCGGAGTAATAGGCTCATTGTACACCATGCTTTTAAAAAAAGCGGGTTTTGATGTAAGTGTCTATGCCAGAGGCAGGCGCTTGGCTGTGCTTAAGTCAAGGGGCTTGCTTTATTATGAAAATAACAAGTTAAGGAAATCTAAGGTAAAGGTACTAAAGGAGCTTAAGCGAGATGACAAGTATGATTTTATCTTTTTAACAGTTCGTGAAAATCAATTATATACCGCCTTGGATGAATTAAAATATAACAACAGCGATATTGTTACCATGGTCAATTCCATTGATGATTATAGAAATTGGGAGGATATTTGCGGTAAAGGAAGGATTATTCCGGCATTTCCCGGAGCAGGAGGAAGTATTAGGAATGATATTTTAGATGCAGAATTAACTCCGAGTTTTGTTCAGCCTACTACTTTTGGAAAGATAAGCAGGGAAAAAACTGTAAGAATAAATAAATTGGCAGGGATTTTTAAAAAAGCAAAAATTCCGTACAAAATAGTAGACGATATGCATCTGTGGCAAATATGTCACTTGGCTATGGTCGTACCTATTGCAGATGCTTATTATGAGGCAAAGTATCCCAAAAGGGCAGGTTATGAACATAAGCTTATGCTTAAAACTGCAAAACGATTAAAACGAAATTTTAATTTTATAAAGCTTTGGCATGGGAGAGTACTGCCAAGAAAGTTTAATATATTTTTATATGCACCGACTTGGCTTCTCGCAACAGTGACAGCATGTATATTCAGAAGTTCTTTTGCTTATAAGTTTATGTACCAACACTCTATGAAGGCAAAAGATGAAATGAAAAATTTACACAAGCAGTTATATGCATATATGAAAAGCAAGTTTTAAGCAGATAGATGCGGTTAAAAGAAACTTCTATGTAGCAAAACGGTATAAATAAAGATGAAATAAAAGTTTATACAGGCAGTTATACGCATATATAAAAATAAGTTATAATTATATAAATGTAATTGAAAGAAACTTCTATGCACTAAAGTGATATAATGGGTCTTAATAAATAGTGATGAAGAGGGAGATTAAGATGTTATTATTAGGTGTGAGAAAAGAAAATGGATGGCTTTTATCAACTTTCAAATTAACTTATGGCGTAGGCTGGAGGGAAATATGTAATGCGGTCAGTGCTGCATATGATTATTATGATAATGTAGAGGTTTTAGTTGATGATAAGAGGGTAAATATTTCCTCAAAAGACGAGATATTACAGCTCGAAGAAGCAGGAAGTATTATAATCAGAGGTTTATCTAAAATCGTAGAAGTTCCGCTTATGCTTACATTTTTTAATCAACTTCAAAAAGTAAATGTAGCGGTTGCCTGTGCTACAGATGAGTTTTTAGAGGCAGATTACCAAAAATTCAATATGTCGATAGGGCAGTATATGGATAGCATGGAACTTGCGATGTATCATTAAGTTTTTCATAGTAAGATGGATATATACATAATATTGTGAATGAAAAGAAGAGCTGCAATTAGTCAGACGCTGTCTGACCAATTACAAAATTTGCCTGTTATAGAAAGTGGAAGAAAATTTTTTCTTAGTTGGTCGCATTACTTGTAGCTTATAAGAATTGAAAACCAAGAAGAAAGACATTTTTATAAAATTGAAATAATGCTACCGCAATCCCACCGGCTTTAGACGGTGGGTTAAGGTAGTATAAGAAAAAACAATAGGGCAGGGACTGCCCGAATTAACGCCTGTGGAGATAGTAGGTTACGAGGTCAGCGAAGCAGGAAGCCCATAGGCTTTAGACTATGGGTAGTTCACTAGTTCAGATCCTGCAAGGCAAGATTGATCTGAAACCCCAACCCGCCAAGCCCTACAAAGCTTAGTACAGAAGAACTTCGTATGGCACATTCCAGACGGTAGAGAGTGTAGCTGAGCATTTCCTTAAAAGCCTCAGGAAAATATCAGTAAATCATACATTGCAAGCGACTTGCACCGGCTACACGCATATTTTCTATAACTTTTTTATTCACCTCACACAGTAAATCGGCATAAACTTTTCCGAGCGCACCGGCATAAGGAATGGTTAGTTAAATTCTGTACCCAAACGGTTTATATTGCTAACTCCCCCACCTCATATGACATAACCTTCATATACCTTCTTAAAGCAAATTCTCCGTCATGCGGCATACCGCAGTAATTTAGCGACATATTTTTTCCGCTGCATATACGCACCGCTCCGCTTTTGGAAAGTATGTCTTCAAACTCATGCCTTCTACTTTGAGGGCAAATAAGTGCCACTGTTTGCAGATAGTTTTTATAAGGCAGCAGTGCTTTAAGCAGTTGTTCTTTTGGAAGAGCTTTTATCCATGGGTTTCTAAACATATGAGAAGTTTTTAAGTCCTGATTTTTGTAAACTATTACATTAACATTTTCCCCTTGAAATACTGACTTGTCATTATTTTGTAAAGACTCGAGCTGTTCGGTATAAAGCTCAAGGCGTTTTGCGGCAGCTATGCGAATATCAAGCTCTGATGGCATACTTTTGGCAACTTCCTCAAGTATTGTTAAAAATCTTTTGGCAAATGTTTTAAGCTCGTTAAAATCATAAGTATCAAGTAAGATTCCTTGGCAAGAATTGCAAAAAAGCTGATTGGTATCACAGATATTGTAGGCTATGGAGTAAAGTTCCTTATCGGCTATATCATCTATATTTTTATCATAAGATACATAGGCAAAGCTTATCTTATGCCCCCATTCTATAATGCGTGTGTTAATGCCGGCAAAGGTTCGAGCTGCTCTTATAGCCTCGTTAGCACCCCATACAACAAGGGCATCCGAAAGACATGATATTTTTTTAAGAGTTTTTATATCATCTGATACAATGTCAAATACAAATATAAAACTTTTAAGCAAAGGCTCAATGTCTATAAGTTTTTTAAGCAGCATAACGGAAAGACCGTCATCTGAGGAAGCGAGCTTCACAATATTTATATTGCCGGTAAGAAGCCCCTCTATTATGCTAAAGGCTGCAAGAAGCTCTACATTGCCGGCTGATATGTGAAATAAAGTACCGAGAGGAACAAGTTTATGCCTTACCTTAACATCATATCCATAGGGCTTATATTCTTCTTCATATTCATAAGTCTCACTTGTTCCAAACTCCGTTTTAAGTCTGTTTTCAAGATACTCTTTGGAGAGCATTAGCTTTAAGAGTCTAAACTCCTGCTCTGCCTTATACTGTGGCACTCCCATATCTATTAAAAGTTTTATATCATCCTCTGAAAGTTTAGAGGAGAGCTTATCGCAGGCGGATATGACTGTAGCGGCATTAAGAGCTTTTTCTTCCTTGGCTTTTAATATGTATTTATCAAGATTTTTTATAACCTTTTTTGCATGGACATTATCTACTATATTTCCAAAAATCAAATTCATACTTTTTCTCCAAAATCGATTGCGTGTGCGGCACAGGTTTTAATTTGTGAAACTCCTGCCCTTCCTTTAAGTTCAAAATAATCCGTGGATATGCCACAGCCGCAACTTTTAGCCGGATGTAACACTGCCAAATCATCGGTAAGCACGCTGCTAAGCGGCATACTTTTCACATAGGGTGTTAAAAGGTTAAGTATACCCACCTTGCCGTAAGGCAGAGGTTTTAGTGTATTTATATCTCTGATTATGACACGACTGTAAATAGGTATATGGAAATGTTCGTTTTTACATTTAATATATGGAACAGGATGTTCGGCAACACTGAAAAACTCATATACATTTTCCCTGTCTATACCAAGTCTATCCTTAATTAAATAGTTAAGCCTATCCTTAGAAACTTCCATGTCCCCAAATTGCTTCCAGCCGCCTCCAAGCATTACTTTTGAGCCTTTTGGAAGTTTAAGTTTTATTTTGTATTCGACAAGCTTTTCAAGTAAAAAGTACATATAGGAGGGGAAACCCATAAATCTTACGGGAAATGGAGACTTGGAACAGTTTTTTAAAGCCTTTATAATACCTTCAATATTTATAATGTATGAATTATCTTTGTATTTAAGGGCATAGGTATGGCTTAGGACAGGTGAAAAAAAGCTTGCTCCATAGGCGGTTTTTGTTGCTGCAACACTGTTTTTGGCACTTGGTTCAAAGCCCAGTATTATGCAGTGCGAAGGTTTTAGAGAAATTAATTTGTGGTAAGAGAAAAATCTGCAAACCATTTGCATACCGTAATAAAAGCTTTTATCATCAAAGCCTAATTGACTTTTTATCCCTCCGGTGCCTGAGGAGGTAGCCTTTATTCTGAGTTTTTTATAGGGCAGTGAAAAAAGCCTATTCCTTTTAAAATACAATGTAGGCAAGGGCGGTATAAGGGCAAGCGAAGCTTCATTATGAAGCAAAGACTCATCAAAGCCCTGCTTATACAAGATTTTCTTATACTTAGGGCAATGCAGCCTGTGAAAGGCTATATTTTCTTTCATAGCCCTAATAAAAAGTTTGGAGGTTTTATCCTTTGCATATATGTTTTTATTCCAAAAGAAAGTGAGTGAATTCATAATTTTTTCCTTTATTGATATTGAAATTTATTGTATAATATAATGGAGATTAATTAAATGACAATACTCATATTGACAGTTTAATACAATGCTGTAAAGATACTGTCGATATTTCAAGTAAATATACACAAAAATCTATGTTCTATTATAGCATATAGATTTAAGAAGTTGTAATAAATAAAGTGAGAAGATTATGAAAAAAATATTATTGATCGGTACCGGAGGAACTATTGCCTCAAAACAAACCGGAGGGGGGCTTACTCCCGGTATGGAAGCTCAGGAAATACTCGAATATGTACCGGAGATGGCAGAGATATGCGAAATGGATGTTTTGCAGCTTTGTAACATAGACTCTACCAACATGGAGCCTGAGGTTTGGACAAAGCTGGTACTTGCCATCAAGGAAAATTACGATAAGTACGAGGGTTTTGTGGTACTGCATGGAACAGATACCATGGCATATACTTCGGCAGCACTAAGTTATATGGTACAAAACTCAAGAAAACCGATTGTCATTACCGGTGCGCAGCAGCCTATTGATACTGACGGAACAGATGCAAAGGTGAATTTAAGGGACAGCATAATCTATGCCTGTGATGATTATTCTGAAAATGTGGTTTTGGTATTTGACGGCAATGTAATAGCAGGAACCAGAGCTAAGAAGATGAGGGCAAGATCTTTTAATGCTTTTCACAGTGTGAATTTTCCGGTGCTTGCAAGGATTCAAGACTCAAGGATCATCCGCTACATCCCTTACCTTCCTATAAGAGAGCCGGTGCGTTTTCAGGAGAATTTAAGTAATTCGGTTTGTGTGCTTAAGCTGATTCCGGGGGCAAGAGCGCAGCTTCTATCCTATCTTTTTGAAAACTATGACTGTATTGTTATAGAAAGCTTCGGAGTGGGCGGTATACCGGATAAGCTGCTTGATACTTTTTATAAGGAGATGGAAAAGTGGGAAAAGAGCGGAAAGTTTCTTGTAATGGCTACACAGGTGGTAAATGAAGGTTCCAACATGGAAATTTATAAGGTGGGGCAGAAGGTAAAAAAGGATTTTCAACTTATAGAAGCCTATGATATGACTTTGGAGGCGGCAGTAACGAAGCTTATGATGCTTTTAAGTAAATACCCCTCATCTTACAAAGAGCTTAGGAGAGGATTTTATAAGGAAGTTAATCACGATATACTTTGCGCTTTTCAGGATGATTTATAGATAACCTAAGCAGGTGAGTCATTTCTTCAATAAATACAGCAAACAGCTTGCTTCTTTTCCGGTATTTATATATCAAAAAATATCCGGTGTTTTGTTATATTTATTTTGCAGACGATGCACCGGTAAGATTATAGGAGGTTTTATGGCAAATGCAGCAGCCACCACAAAGTATAAAGAATATCAAGAGGAGTTTCTGCCTTTATTTAAGACAGAAAATTTAAGCAAAAAAGAGCAGTTGCAACTTTCCGGCACCTACAATATAAGTATAGAAAAGTACTCGGCTAAGATAGGAAAGTATAACAGGCGAGGAAGCAGGTGTTTTTTCTTTAAAGGCGAGGAGTTTATAAAAGAGTGTTATTGTATTAATGATGATGCACAGTTTTATAGCCTGATAATACACAAAGATGGTAGAGAATATTTGGTTTTTAGACAGGATCTGTACGGCTATAGTGTACTGGATATAGAAAAAAGAAGTATTATGCAATTTTTCCCCGAGTACTCGCTTGATACGGGAGAGACTTTTATCTGGACAGATATTCATTATAATCCTCTAAATAATATATTGGCAGTTGAGGGATGCTACTGGGCTTGGCCTTACAGCGTACAGCTTTTTGACTTTACAGACCCTATGAGCCAAACGCCGGTATTTGTTGATATAATTTCTTGTTTAGACGGCGATTATGATGTATATGAAGAGTTGGAGTTTGTGGCATGGGAAGAGGATACATTAAAACTTAAAGCCTTCCTTGTTGAAAGCGAAGAAAAAATTGAACTTATGATAGACAGTGATAAATACATGGCTTGGCTGAGTGATAGGGCTTTGGCAAAGTTTTTATAATAATTAGGCTGTGTCTTAAAACTTTAAATTACATAATACCTTGTTTTTTAATAGAATAGCTGTCAATAAAATAAAGCATTTCTGCAAGTACGGTAACAATGGCATATGCCTAAAAATAATATTTACAAAGAAAGGGGTTACTTTATGGAAGTTACAACAATGGTTTTAATTGCAGCAATTGTTATATTTGTACTTATTATAATTATGCTTGGTTATATTAAGTCTCCGCCTGATAAGGCAATTATTATCTCAGGCTACAGAAAACCGAGAGTGCTTATCGGTCAGGCAGGAGTAAGGATTCCTTTTTTGGAAAGAGTGGATATGCTTACTATAAAACAGATATCAGTTGATATAAAGACCAACGGTTATATTCCGACCAACGACTATATAGGCGTTGATATTGATGCCATAGCCAAGGTTAGAATTAAAACCGATCCTGAGGGTATAGCACTTGCACAAAAGAACTTCCTGAATATGAGAGAAGAGCAGATAGTAACTGCACTTACCGACTCCTTACAGGGAAATATGCGTGAAATCATAGGTACGGTAAAACTTCAAGACCTTTGTACCAACAGAAAGGCGTTCGGTGATCAGGTACAGGAAAAAGCCCAAAATGATATGGCGGCACTCGGTATCGAAATCATTTCTTGCAATATTCAAAAGATAAAGGATGAAAAAGACTTGATCGTGGCACTCGGTCAGGACAATATGTCCCAGATACAAAAGAGTGCTTCTATTGCGAAGGCACAGGCTGAAAGAGATGTGCAGATAGCAGATGCGGCAGCGAAAAAAGAAGCCAATGCAGCAAGAGTGGCTGCTGAGACCGAGATTGCACAAAGAATCACCAACCTTGAAATAAAGAAGGCGGAACTGAAAGTTCAGACGGATACTGCCAAGGCGGAGGCGGATGCGGCTTATGAGATCCAAAAACAGCAGCAGGAAAAAAGAATACAGACAGAGACTGTCAATGCTCAAATAGCTAAGGCTGAGAGGGAGTCAGAGCTTAAAGAAAAGGAAATCTCCGTAAGGCAAAGACAGCTCGAAGCCGAGGTCAATAAGCAGGCGGATGCGGAAAAGTATGCTACAGAGCAAAGAGCGGCAGCCGACCTTATCAGAAGGCAAAGAGAGGCTGAGGCTACACGCTATGCGGCAGAGCAGGAAGCGGCAGGTATAAGAGCAAAGTATGAGGCTGAGGCTAACGGTATATCCCTAAAAGGAAAGGCGGAAGCTGAGGCTGCAAAGGCAAGAGGACTTGCAGAGGCAGAGGCTATGGAAAAGAAGGCTGAGGCGTACAATAAGTACAATCGTGCCGCTATGGTTGAGATGATCATAAGGGTTCTTCCTGAGATTGCAGGTAAGGTTGCCGAGCCTCTAAAGCAAATTGATAAAATCACTATTGTCGGAGGAGGAGCGGACAGCAACGGTTTGTCAAGCGTAGCGGATAATGTACCTCTTATGATGAAGAAGACATTTGAGTCGGTAAAAGAAGCTACCGGAATAGACCTTGCGGAGATAGTAAGGGCGGAAAGCTATGACGCCAAGGTTAATAAGAATGTCAATATTTCCGGAGTATCGGAGATTCTAGATGCTATGAAAAAAGAGCCGGAGAATGAGAATAAAGATACAAAAGAAGTAGAAGATAAAAAAGAGCAGTAGTAGCCTACTATAGCCGAAAGGATTTATATATGAATAATATTAAGATAATTCTTGCCTCGGCTTCACCGAGAAGGAAGGAATTACTTACGCAAATAGGTGTTAAGTTTGAGATAATGATATCGGACAAGGAAACCGATATAGACAGCAGCAATCCTGTAAAAGCCTGTGAAAAACAGGCTATGCAAAAAGCACTTGATATAGAAGAAAAGGCGGCACTTAAATACAAGGAAGATTATATTATAATAGCTGCCGATACCATAGTGGCTCTGGAAGACACCATACTTGGCAAGCCAAAGGACAAAGAAGATGCAAGACTTATGCTTGAGAGGATATCCGGTAAAAAACATAAGGTATATACTGCGGTATGTGTTTTTAACAGCAGATTAAAAACACATAAAAGCTTTGTTGAGGAAACTGCGGTAGAGGTGGCAGAGCTTTCAAAAGAGGATATAGACTTTTATTTATCTAAAGATGAAGCCTATGATAAGGCGGGAGCCTATGCTATACAGGGGCTTTTTTCAAGATATATAGTGGGAATAGAAGGAGATTACTATAATGTAGTGGGACTGCCGGTGGGGAGAGTTTACAGAGAGCATTTGGCAGGCTTTGTAGGGGAGTAAGGGGATAGGGTATTGGCAACTACTGCAACAGCCAATGACTGTGTGGTAGAAGATATAAAAATGCAACCGGTATAACGTTAATTAAATAAATAGTACAAATAACTATTCAGTGGTATAATAGGGTTATTCTAAAAGAGAGCTACCTATTATACCGAGAAAAGCAACTTCCTTAACACTTAATGAAAATGAGGTTTATAACAGTTAATAATTATTCAATACACTAGGGCAGGATTTATTGATAAGCATAGGAAGTTTGTTGCGTGAATCTTTAGCAATACAAGTAATAAAAATCACCTCTAAAGAAGGGCGAATAGCACGGATATTGTAAAATATAAATAATATGCCGGGAACAGGTATAATATATTGTTTGGCAATTAACGATTGTGAAACTGTAAACAAATGCCTGAAGAATAATAATATTAATAGTGAGGATTATTACTCCACGCTTTATGTGAAAAAGAGAGTATCGCATTATAACTGTAAATTAGTTATTTTGCGATACTCCCTATGTTTTTATAAAAGTGAATGTATCACACCGTCCCGGCATTGATTTGGCGTAATAAGGTAGGGTAAATTTTTAGAGTCCATCATATTATGTGCCCCTATAACACCGCACGGCTCATTGGGGAACATAGCGGTATCATACATATTTCCAAGCCCCGAAACTATCTTCACCTGTATGATCTTAAGTCTGTCGGGACGGGAATAGTCATAGAACTCCTCTCTTTTATAAGGCATATTTTCAAGGTGTTTAAGAACCTTTCTAATATCCCCTACGATTTTATCGGAAATTTTATGTGCAGCATATAGACCTTCTGAAGTTCTTCCTTTTCCATTCTTAAAAAGTACATCAACATGAAGTATGTAATCACTTGATGCGGGAGTACCGGCTCTGTCCGGAGTGAATTGTTCTTTTAGAATCCCCTCGGAAGAACCTATATTTGACGGTTGAAAACCGCTTTCATCCTCAACTCCGGTAAGCATAAGGGTAACTCCGTCTAAAAGATAGGTAGTGCCCTCGCCGAGTTCACCGACTACCTTGCAGGCAATGGGAGAAAAGTCGAGGTTGGAATTGACAAAGCGGTCATGATCCCCGGGAGCTATTATATTGACATTTACTTCTTTAAGTAAAGGCTCGCTTTCCAAATACTTTGTTGCTATATCCTTTTGTATGTAAAGAATCCCCTTTTCTATAGCTGTCCTATCTGAAAATTCGATTTTATCTATATGAAAGACTTTTCTGTTAAGTTTTGAAAGGCGTTTTTCTTTAACCGAAGAATCTTTTTTAATAGGTTTTCCAAATTTCTTAAGTTTATTTTTTAACAAAGCTATGGCTTTCATAGCATCATAATCGGTCAAATTATTTTGACCTACTATACAAGACTCGTAGCCGGATTCGCTTTTGTTAAAGTCCACTACACAGTCGACAAAGTTGTTGGTACATACAAGCCTTCCCTGCAAACCTATATAACTTAAGCCTACACTTGGAATACCTCTTATACCGAGCTGCTCTATAACATTTACAAAATCAATATGATGATTGCCCCATCCGTCTATGGCAACTATTGCCCCATCTGCTCTAAGCATACGGGCTATATCGCCTACACGCTTTGTTGTATAGATTTTGTCATCACAGACTTCGGACACGCCATCAACTATAATACCTGTAAACTCTATATCTTCATCATTTGACAAAAGCTTGGTAACAGGGCATCTGAAGTGATGTAAAGTTGTCATTTTAATACTTGGTCCAAGTCCCATAATATACCCCCTATTTTTAATCAATGGTATTTTCCTTGTTTTCAAGGAAATCTTTTTATCTATCTCATATAAATGAGCAATAAGAGTGGATATTTCTATACTTAGATTAAGAAAATGCCGCACAAAGCCAAAATACACAAAATATGCTGATAGATTGTGATATTTTCTTGGTGCGGCAAACTCTTGGTATATCGCTTTTCAAATAAAAGAACTAATTTTACTTTATTTTATATTTAGCCATACTTTTGCAATAAGTAAAACTTGTCTAACTTCCATCCTTGTAGCTGTAAAATAAAGTAAAGAGTTAGTTAAGTTATTTTGAAAACACTTTACTGTTGTACTGACCTTTTGATACTTAAACTAATACTGAGGTGTTTTAGACTTTGCTATGTGCAGGAAACAGTAATTAGTTTATCTATCTCTCAGTCAGTACAAAAGAAATTTAATAATTATACATTATGACGATACTCGTATGGAAGTATCTTGGTTGCATTAAAACTTGGGCAGTCTCTTACCCACTCAAGAGATTCCTTGATTATAGCTGTTTGCTGCGGTATATTGTTAGGCTCACCTGCATTAGATCCGATTGGCACATGAGGAGCTGTAATTCTAGGTGCACCCTGCTGTCTTGCTATAGGAGGAAGAGCAGCTATTACGCAGCAGCTCATGCCGGCTTCTTCACAGCATCTGGTAACGATGGTAGCTGAACGGTGGCAGGTTCCGCATCCTCCTGTGCAAAGAACTATATCTACACCCTGTGCTTTTAATTTCTTAGCTATTTCAGGACCGGTTTCGTTCATAAACTTCTCAACATTTCCGCCACCACCCATAAAGGTATAGGTTTCAGTTGGCAGTGAGCCTATAAAGCCTTCTTTAACAAGCTCATGAAGACGATCTATAGGAAACATGGCATTTACATCCTTGTTGATATCTGAGTTGTCAAATCCGCCATGTGTAACCATAAGCTGATCTGAAGGAGTATCAAAAGGAATTGCACGATATGAGAAGTCTCCTGATGTATTGAAAGGAGTTTGGTCTTTTCTATGAATTCCTCCGGCTGTGATAAATGCTACTTTACATTCACTTAAAGGCTTTTTTAATTCGGTAAATACAGGCTTGGGTGTAACCGGAACGAAAATCTCAGATTGCATACCCTCTTTTGTTGTTAATTTCATTTATTTTTTCCTCCTCAAATATATGATACTTGACTTGTGAACCGCCCCATCTAAAGTCTTAGGCTTTGCAATACTGTCGTAAATAATATTTTTGGGCAGTTCTAACCCTATACATTGTGCTGCAATAACTACTGTCCGGGACAGCTTGAATCATAGCAGCCTTATTATTGCAAAATAAATCTCTTATCCAAACATACAAACTGTTGTTCTATGTATTTATAAGCTATGTTTTACGCTTTAGGCATTAATTTTACACGGCTGAAATAAAACTCCACATCAAGGTCGTTATCAAGTGTAAGCTTGGTAAATACCCAGCGTCTGGGAACTCTTATAATAACAGGAAGGTTTTTGACCGCTACCTCTATTGCGGTATCATTAAACTCTGTTATCCTGCCTCCCAAAAGGCAAGGTATAACTCCTTCTTCACGCATTAACTCATGGTAGTCATAATCACAGGGATTTTCAGTTACTTCTATATAGCTGAAATAAAAACTTACCTTATCTTCAAGCTTGGGTTCGGAAAAAGAAAGCAGTGTCTTAGGCAGTTCTATAACACCAAGACGCCCGTTTAAGTTTATTTTCACCCTATCTTCACTGATCCCGTTTATAACTCCACCCATAAGTACAGGGTTTATAATGTAGTTCATTTTAGTGAAGCGTTCCGCTTTCAACAAGTTTGTTCTCAGGAAGTCCGAGAATTCTGTTATTTGCATTGATGACTTCATTGTTCCACTTTTTCTCGGCAGCCTTGATCTCAACACCTGACATAGTATTCTTAAGCATCTGTATGGCTCTTGCGGCAACTTCTGCGGTTACGCATGAGCAGCCTGCTATATCGTTCTCGAATCCGCCGGCATCCATATTTTCCTCAACCATTGCCTTAGCGTATTCATTACCTACAACCAGCTGTCCCTGGTAAGCACAGAATGATACTCCTACTACAGGTATGCCTCTTTTTCCTGCCTGTCCTATATGCTGTATAAAGTCGATATGGTTATTTCCAAAACCTTCAGTTGTTATGATAACTCCGTCAAGGTCAAGAGACTCAAGCATGGAACCAAGTCTTTCTGATACCCAAAGTTTCTCATCATTAACCTGAGGAGAACCTACAAATACAACACCTATAAGGTCAAGTTCACTGTCCGCTGCAAGTCCTTCTACAAGAGGCTCTCTTATATAGTGACGTGTCATTTCCTTTGTAGCCGGTCCTATACAGGTAAGAGCATGGATTGAACCGTCTCTGACTTGATTAGGTGTAAGCATTATCGGAACATTACCGCAGTCAACATTCTTTTGTCCTCCGAGGATTCCGCAAGGCTCTGTCGGGCAGAGTACATTATCGTGCATAGCTCCCTGACCCATGATTTCCTTGATAAGAACAACTCTCGGGTTACCGCTTCTTCTTACATCCTCACATACCTCTTCACGAACTACCTCTCCGTTGTAGTCTTTAAGCTCATTACGAACAGCCTGTATTATATAATCCTGGCACTTATGAGCTGCAAACGGACCCGGTCTTGTCATACCTGAGAGTCTTTGAATCACAGCATGGCAACGGATTATGATATCACCTTCATCAGCACATCCCGGATGACCGAAGAACATCTTCTCGTCAAGATAGCCTTCTGAAGAACCGAACTCATGCACCTGAACTCCGTCTTCGTCAACACCTGTAAGCATGAATACAACACCGTCTACAACCTTGGTAACACCCTCTCCAAGCTCACCTTCCACTTTAGTAGCTATAGGGCATACATCCATGATGGTCTCTGTATAAATATGTCTCTTATCAGGGTAAATAACTTCAAGTTCAAGACTCTTACAAAGCACATCTTCTTTGACTGCCTTTTTAACGATATCTTTATCTATAGTAATAACGCCGTCCTTGATAGAAGTCTCTTTACCGAGTTTTACATCCTTGATCTTGATGTGCTTTTTGATAAGCTTACGAATAACCTTCTTCTCGCCATGCTTTTCATCTGCAGCTTGTGCGGCAAGTGCAGCCGGTGCGGCAGCGCCTGCAAATACAGGTACATCAAGCTTTAATCCCTCGAATTTCTCCGCTTTTCCAATCTCAATATGAATCATTCCGTCTCCTCCTGTTCTTACAGTTGATTGTGAAACTGTAGCTGAATTTGCTACCGCTTGTGAAATATCTGCACTACTCTTAGCAGCTGCCTTTTCCTCTTCTACCTGATTGACAGAGTCAAGTACATTGGCAGTAATAGGTGTAAGCGCCTCCGTATCTTCAAGCAAAGTACGCCCTATAACCTGCTCTATACGAAGCCCGTCAGGACTAAGTGTTAAGAGTCCCGCTTCCTGCATATCCGCAAAAAGTCCGGGATCCTCAAGGTCGGCAGCACTTATAACTGTTCCCTTTTCTCTTCTGCAGCAGAAGATTGCAGGATCTTTAAGATGTTGTTGCAGTGTTTCCTGTGTAATTGACATTACTTACTTCCTCCTTATAATTAATTATTTGTCACTGTTCAGATAGGCATTTATAATTCGCCCAAAAACTGAGATTTCTAAATTTTATTTATAAATCAGACGAATCATGAATGTCTGTAGTATCCTGATAGATATACATGAACAATATACCGAACTAGAACTTGCTTTCAGGTGTATACTATTCATGTACATCTATCCTATCTGAACTGTAACAATTATTTTTTAATTTTTAAATTTTCGTATCATCTTGTAGTTGACTGAGCGTAAAGCACCGTCAGTACAATGATAAACCGGCAACTTTAATTGCGGTGCACACGACATTACGGTATTGGTGCAGTCGGTACAGTTACTTATAAGTACCGCCTGTGCACCTTCCTTTTTTAATGCCATAACTTTTTGCACCTGACCGGGGCATCTGCCCGGATTTTCACACTTAAGACTGTTTTTTACTTGCTTAGCCTGTTTGCAATACTCAACTCCCACAACTTCCGAACCCATGCTTTTAGCCTGTTCTTCAAGTCTTTCTTTATTGGCACCGCAGGCACACACTAAAAGCCCTATTTTCTTGGGACCGGGCATAAAGTTTTCTGCGACTATAATTCCACCTGTAGTTTTTACTATAGGAGCCTCAAGAGTGGTTCTTTTTCCTGTAAAGGGTCCTCCCATAATGATTTCACCGTACTCCGGTCCAAGTCCCCCTGCCATATGTATAACATGCCCTACGCTTTCACCGAGGGGAACATCCCTAAATATATGTATGGAAGCATTTTCCTTAAGTTTTCCGGCTACGGTCAAATCCTTGTCTATAAGAGGCTTCTTATCAACTACCGCCTCACGAACTCTATATACGGTTTCAGCATTTATAACTATAGCATCAGCTGCTGAAGGCAACTGTTCAACACCTAATAAAACCCCTAAGGCATCTCTTACTATGGCTCTTTCCTCGCCTACAGGGTATATGTTTTCAAGTTCAAATATGGTAATATCGTCATCTTTTATAGTATTTTTCAGGATTTCAATAGCCTCAGTATGTATATGCTTTAAGCAAATAATGCCTCTTTGTGCATTTACTACTCCCATGACAATCTTTAAGCCCTCTATTAATTGTTCAGGCTCTTTTTCAATGCGGTCTATGTTATGTGAGAGTATAGGCTCGCACTCTGCGGCATTTACCGCTATAACTCCGCCGCTTTCGAATTTTTTTCCGAGTTTTACATAGGTGGGAAAGCCTGCACCGCCAAGTCCTACCAACCCCGACTCTTCGATAAGTTTGAGGGGCGTAGTCTCGCTGAGCTTTTCATACTTTGAAAAATCGGTATTTTCTTCATTAATTACTATCTCTGCTTCATTAACGGAGTCTACCGTACCGTCCACACTTGAAAAAATATTCGCTCCAAGTGAAGCGTCAGGTTTTTTGGCTATAAGCTGACCTCTTTTTACATGAGTACCTGTAGATACAACAGGCTCTGAGGGAACACCTATGTGCTGCCTCAGTGGAAAAATAAGTTTCATATATATATTTCCTCCTAAATTGAGTTTCTTCGCTTTATTGATATTAAGTCAAAGAAACTCAAAAGTTATAAACTTTGCAGATTACAGAATGTCTATATATTAACAATTTACATCAAAATAATTCGTAATATAGTTAAACTTTGAAACTTTATTAAAACGAGTACGGCAATAATTTGATAATATTTTGAAATAAAAAGTTATATTAAGTAATTTATTATTTGTTTTTGAGCTTTTAGTATTTGCATTGTAGTTCCAAATGTGTTATTAGTAAAGAGAGAGTAGTTAATCAGTCTTATGACAAAATTTCATAACTAAATTTTTAACAAAGGAGGACATAGATGGATATCAATAAATTGCAGCTTTTCTCAGATATTGCACAAACCAAAAACCTTTCTGACAGTGCACAAAGGATGGGATATACACAGTCGGGTGTAAGCCATGCAATTAGTAAACTTGAAAAAGAAATGGGAGTTTCACTTTTAAAAAGAACCAACCATGGAGTCTCTCTTACAAAGGATGCTGAGTTTTTACTTCCCAAGGTAAGGGCTATTCTTGGAAACTATGATAAGCTTATGGAAAGCATAGACTCCATAACCGGACTGAAAAAGGGTGAAGTCAATATAGGAACTTATTCAAGCATAGCAAGACAGTGGCTTCCTTCTATTATAAAAAAGTTTCAGGAATTATATCCGAATATAAAAATCAGCATACATGAAGGCGGTGCGGAAACTATAGAAACATGGATGTATGACGGTGTTATAGATCTCGGATTTTTAAGCTGGAGAAAGGATCAAAATTTTAAGTTTATAAGCCTTGCAAGAGATAATTTATATGCTGTAACATCTGCCGATATTACTCTGCCTAAGGATTATAATAAGACATTTCCTTTCTCGGCTTTTTTAGAATATCCTTTTATAGCATCTTCAATCGGCATTGACAGTGATGTAAGCACTGCCTTTGAGGTGGCAAATATAAAGCCCAATATAAAATTTTCATGTAATGATGAAAATACTATTATTTCCATGGTGGAAAATAACCTTGGAATAAGTCTTTTGCCTGAAATGTTTTTAAAAGGCAGAGATGCCAATATAAATATAATACCCACATCACCCTGTGTGGTAAGAACCTTGGGTATAGGAGTTATGAAGCAAAAAAACTTATCATCTTCTGCAGCGGCATTTATACAATTAGCCAAAAAGGTAGTTAAGGAGCTTATTTGAGTGGTTTATAAAAAGCAAGTTTGCTTTTTAAACTATAAGGCAAGAGCTTTTTATATGCTCAGTTTAATATCTGAAAAGTATAGGAAAGTATTTTTATCAAGAATTGATTTTTTATTAACAATGAAAACACTTCCTTTTGAAAGATTATTTAAGAACATCTAATTACTGTATATACTTGTCTTAATATAGTTTCAGTATAGGATAATTACTTGTAAAAGCTCGTGTTTCATGTTATCCTTACACTATCAAAGTGTTTAATATATTTTTACAAATATAAAAAAACATGTAGAAATATACTAAAAAACAGGAGGGTTTTTATGAGAAAAATTTATAACTTTTTAATGCTTTTAATGCTAAGTGCATTGCTTGTTGCTTGCGGCTCATCTGAAAGCAAGAGCAAAAAGGAAGATAAAAAGACTGAAGAAGGTACAAAAAAATCAAAGAAGAAAAAGAAGTCTAAAAAAGATAAAAAATCCAAAGATGAAAGTTCTGAGGATGAAGATGAAAGTAAAGATAAAAAGAAGAAAAAATCATCTAAAACTAAAGAAGCTAAAGGTGAGAAAATAATTGACAACGAAGGCTACTCTATGACTGTAGAGGGGATAGATGAGAATGGTGTTAATGGATATACTGTTAAGGTGTTGGTTGAGAATAAGTCTTCTGATACAGATTATGTGTTAACTGCTCAAAAGGCTTATGTAAATGGGGTACAGGTAGAGGCTGACTTCTATTCTGTAGTAGATGCCGGTGAGCAGAACGAGACAGAAATTCATATTAAAGATTTGAAAAAATACGGGCTCAGTGAGTATAGCGATATAGAAATGGAAATCCTTGCTTACAATAGTGAAGATATTACAAAAAAGGAGCTTCCTAACGAAACTGCACACATTTATCCGCTTGGTAAAGATAAGGCAGGTAAGTTTGAGTATGAGATAAAGGCTACGGATCAGGTTCTTGTGGATAATGAATATGTTAAAGTTGTTTATGTAGGCAGTGAGGAAGATGAGGATGACGGATATTCGGCAAATATTTATATTGTTAATAAAACGGATACTCAGATAGCAGTAGATGCAACTAATGCATCTATAAACGGATATATGGCAGATCCTCTTTATATGGAAAGTGTTGATGCGGGAAAAAGTGCTTTTACAGTTATGAGTTGGTTAAGTAGCGATCTTGAGGAAGCACAGACAGATAAATCAAGTATATCAAATATAGAGATAGAGTTTGATATCTATGATGAAGAGGACTCAAGTAGAGAACATTTCTTTAATGATAAAGTAACTATTACACCACAGTAATATATTAATAATAAACTGCTTTTATAAAAATAAGGATTTGTTTTAGATAAGTAAATGAAGTCTTTTGGCTCAGTATTTGTAAACATAAAGTTTTATATAAAAAAACGGGAAAATAAGAGGGGTTTTATGAAAAAAATTTATCATTTTTTGATGCTTTTAATGCTTAGCCTACTGCTTGTTGCCTGCGGATCCTCTGAAAGCGGTAGTAAAAAGGAAGACAAGAAGACTGAAGAAAGTACAAAAAAATCAAAGAAGAAAAAGAAATCAAAAAAAGATAAAAAGAGTAAGGACAAAGATAAAGACCAGTCTGATGAAGTTGATGAAACTGATGAGACTGAGGAAGAGGAAACAAAGAAGGAAAAGGAGACAGAGGCTAAAAAACAAAAGTCAAACTCTAAAAGTGAAAGACCTATGACACTTGAAAGTTATACCGCTATTGATAATGAAAAATGTTCTATTACAATAAACAGTATAGAAGAGGATAAGTGGAGCGGAGGTTATGATATCAATGTTTTATTAGAAAATAAATCTGCCGATGTTAATTATAATTTCACTTTGGAAGCTGCTGTTGTAAACGGAGTACAGGTAGACCCCAGTCTTTATTCAAATGTTCTTGCAGGAAAGAAAGCTAATGCTAAAATCGGAATTAGAGATTTAACGGACTATGGAATTACAGAGTGTACCGATATAGAGCTTTTCTTTAAAGTTGTTGACAGTGATAATTTTGGGGCGGAGGATATATTAAACGAAGCGATACATGTATATCCCTACGGTCAGGAAAGCGCAACGCAGTTTACCCGTGAGGCGGAGGCTGCGGATAAGGTGCTTGTAGATAATGAATATGTTACTATTACATACATAGGAAACACACATGATGATATCTACGGATATGTACTAAATACCTATGTTGTAAATAAGACCGATAAAGACCTGTCAATTAGAGCCGATTCATTTTCTATAGACAGCTATATGGCAGATGCCAGTTATTATGTAGATATTAAGGCGGGAAAGAGTATGTTTGCAAAAATGTATTGGCATGACTATATCATTAAACAAATAGGTGCGGATATGTCAAATATAAAAAACATAGAAGGTAACATAAGGGTTAAGGATGGGGCTTATAAGGAGCTTAGTAGTGATGCTGTGAAAATCACACCGTAGAAAAGTAGGTTGACAATAACGCACTCATAGGGGGGAGTCCTATGATTTTAATCGTCGGGACATGAGCTTATCTTTTATAAATTAAAAGGTAAAGGTTTTCAACTGCGTTTTGATAAATATAAAAAATCAAAAAACAGGAGGTGCTCTATGAAAAAGTTTTATATGTTTTTAATGTTTTTAATGCTCAGTCTATCGCTTGTTGCCTGCGGCTCATCCGAAAGCTCAAGTAAGAAAGAAGACAAGAAGACTCAAGAGGGGGAAAAGAAATCAAAAAAGAAAAAGAAGAAGAAAAAAGATAAGAAACCAAAAGATAAGAATGAGGCGGATGAGGATGAAACTGAGGAAGAAACCAAGGAAAAAAAGAAAAAGTCCGTTTCTAAGGGTGGTGGAGGTGCTACGCTTCAAAGTTACACAGCCGTTGACAGTGAGGACTATTCTATAACGGTAAATAGTATAGAAGAGGATGATATATTGGGCTTTACCGTCAATATTACAATTGAGAATAAATCATCTGACCAAGACTATTCCTTCGAAGCAGATAATTGCTCAATAAACGGAGTACAAACAGTAGTTTCAATGTATTCCGATGTTGCTGCGGGAAAAAAAGCAAACACAAAAATTACTTTTGATGATTTGAAAGCATATGGCATTGAAAAGTATACCGATATAGAAGTTCATATTGCGGTTTCCGATGCAAGCTTAGGTGGTGATGAATTGGGAGAGGAAAATATTCACATATATCCGTACGGAGAGGAAAATGCCGTTAAATTTGTCTATGAGCAAAAAAGCACGGACAAAGTTTTAATAGATAATGAATATCTGACACTTATTTATACCGGAGTTGATAAGGAAGATTTGTGGGGCTATGCGCTCAACTTCTATGTTGTCAATAAAACGGATGTAGAAATGGTTCTTAATGCGGATAATGTGTCTATAGACGGATATATGGCTGATCCTTTCTTTATAGAATATGTATATGCCGGAAAAAGTGATTTTATAAGTATGAGTTGGTTTGACAGCACTTTAGAGCAAAATAATATAGACGAGAATAATATATCAAACATAGAATTTACTATGGATGTTTATGACGGTGATGATTATAATAAGGCTCATTTTGCAACTGAAACCATAACAATAAATCCATAGTGATGTAAAGTAACAATTACATATTTATACAGGCTGCCTGACAAGTTTTTAGTCAAGTAGGCAGCCTGTATTATAAATTTATAAGGTATAGTGAGTTATTGCCCGAGTATTTTAGGCTATGTACTAAGACGGTTATTACAGGGGATGTTCACAAATATAAAGTCTAATCAAGAAATAGGAGTTTTTTAATGAAGAAATTATATCATTTGTTAATGTTTTTAATGCTTAGTATACTGCTTGTTGCCTGCGGTGCATCTGAGAGCGGGGGTAAAAAGGAAGATAAGAAGACTGAAGAAGGCTCGGAAAAGTCTAAAAAGAAAACTAAAAAAGAAGATAAATCTAAAGATAAAGCCGATAATGATGAGTCTTTTGATAAAACTTGGGAAGAAACAGATAGTGAAAAAAAGCAATCTTCCCAAAACAGAAGACCGTATACACTTAAAAGTTATGCTGCGATTGATAAAGATACTTATTCCATTACTGTAGACAGCATGGAATGGGAAGAAAAATTTCAGCGAGAATATCTTAATCTTACACTTGAAAATAAGTCTACTGATAAAAAATACGGTTTTAGGGCAGAGTTGCACTTTATAAATGGGGTACAAGTAGATGGCTCTATGTTGGAGTTTCTTGATCCGGGCAAAAAATTAAAAAAGAAATGGTTTATGGAATACTTGAAAGAATATATCGATATAGATATTATAGATTTAGAAATAGAATTCCATATTTATGAGATGGATGACAATACAAACCCTGAAGTATATACCGAAACAGTTCATATTTATCCTTATGGCGAAGAAAATGCTACTAAATATGTGTATGAGCCAAAAGATACGGATCAGGTACTTCTTGATAACGAGTATTGTACTATTATTTGTATAGGGGCAGGGGATCGTTACGGTATCGACTATGCTTTGAAACTGTACTTTGTTAATAAAACAGATAAAGAAATGGCATTTGACATTGATGATGTCTATGTAAATGATGCTATGATACATCCGGTTTTTCCGCTGACTATCAGACCGCAAAGTAGTACTTTTAAACTTATGATGTGGTCTAATAGTTCTCTTAAGGAACAAGGTGTAGATCCGGATAATGTATCAAGTGTAAGATTTATTGTAGATGCATATGAAGTAGATCACTTAGATGACGAGCATTTTTTTAGAGAAAGTGTAACTTTTACAAAATAGAGATGTAGGGCAAAAACTATGTTATACTATAAGTAATTTTAATACCATATTTTTCACAGGAGGTATTTTATGAAAAAGTTTTTAATGTTTCTAGTCCTTAGCCTGCTGCTTGTTGCCTGTAGTACATCTGAAAACGGCAGTACAAAAGAAGATAAAAAAACTGAAAGTACAAAAGATACAAAAAAAGGCAAAAAAAATAAGTCTAAAGATGAGTCGGATAAGTCGGAAGATGAAGCTGATGATTACGAAGATAAGGTGGATGAAACTGATAATGAAGAAGAAACAAAAGAGGGGAAGAAATCATCATCTAAAAGTACAAGACCTATAACACTTAAAAATGAAGTAGTGCTGGATAATGAGTTATTTTCGATTACAGCAAAAAGTATAGATGAAGATAGTGAATATGGATATTTGGTTAATCTCTTGATTGAAAATAAATCTCCGGATAAAACTTATACATTCGGCATACAAAAAGGACAGGTCAACGGAGTAGAGGTTGATCCTTATACAATTATTTTTATCAACCCAGGTAAAAAAGCAAATATAACAGTGTTTATTGAGAATCTTAAAGAATACGGCATTGAAGAATATACTGATATAGAGCTTATTGTAAATGTCACAGAAGGTAAATACACTTATGATGAGCCTTATACAATGAGCGAGTCTATACATATTTATCCGTACGGTAAAGAAAATGCCGGCAAGTTCGTCTATGAAGCAAAGGCAGGGGATCAGGTACTTGTTGACAATGAGTATGTTACAGTTATTTATACCGGAGATAATAAAGAAAATGAATTGGGTTATTCCATAAACCTTTACATTGTTAATAAAACAGATAAAGATATCACAGTTTCAGGAGATGATATGTCTATAAACGGATATATGGTTGGAGCAGATTTTTTCAAAGATGTAAGTGCAGGTAAGGTATCTTTGTCCAATATCCAATGGTATGAAGAAACATTTAAAGAAAATGATATAGATGAATCGAAGATAAATGATATAGAGTTTAGTTTGGATATTTACCCACCGGAGAATATTGAGGCTGAACATTTCTTCAACGGAATGTTAAAAATCACACCATAGTAATAGTGCTGTGATGCTATAAACAAGCTGATTATAGTGATTTTTGCCGGTTTAACATGAAAAGCCCATAGTGTCTTCTATAAAAATCAGTGCTTGCAAAAGCCATTTGCTTATTTGGTAAATAATTCCTTTCGGTTGCCGATTAAAGAAACACTCCCTAGTGCATCGTTCGCTGCTGTTTACAAATTCCACAGTTTGTAAAAGAAAGTCAAAACTTTATTAACAGTAGCGCAAGTATGATTGAAATAGGGAGTGTTTTTATTTAATTATGCTGTTTAATCTTTTATACCGAATGACTCTGCCAAAAAAATAGTTTTCTTTGCCCAGTTAATATGAGTCTTGTACTCATTCATACGGTCTTTTGAAAGACTGCCAAGTACGAAGGAATTGGAATTTTTATTCCAGTCAAGCACTTCCTGTGCGTCATTAAAGTCATATCGAGATACCTTATAGGCTTGATTAATTACCGGTATTTGACTTGGATGTATTACTGTTTTGCCGGTAAAGCCGCAGAGTTTATCGTCTCTAATTTCACTTATCAATCCCTGTTGCCAGTTTTCTCCCGCATAATACTCCCAAACCGGACCGGATACGATATAATCCAAACCGTATACCGTAATTATATCTGAAAAAATATTGGAGACGGGTCTTATTTTGTGAATAGACTCGTCAACCTGTCTTCTGAAACCGAACATATGACAAAGATCGTTGCCCCCTACTCTTATGTTTAACACAAGCTCTTCCACCTGTGATAAGAGTTCTTTTAATGAGTAAAGTATATCAGTCCTATATCTGAGGTCAATAATAGTTGAATTTTCATAGATCGGCATCATGTAAAGCTTTTTGTTTGCAAGCTCATTTGCCCTGATTATTTCGTTAATATAATCCTTAGCATTACCAAGGTTAAACTTAGGTATAATAAATCCGGTAATTATCTCAATATTTTCTTTAAGATGCTCGGTCAATCTTTTTATCTGCTCGGGATTTCTTACTCTGATAAAAATCTTGGGCAAATAAAAAGGCTGCTTTTGATAACTTATAAAAATTTTATTGATAGATGCAATTAAAAGTTCTTCGCTTTCAGCTACAAAATCATCATTAATAGTATCTTCAAGGCAAAGAGCCAGTGAGAATTTTGTGCCGAATTTCTCATTTATAATGGAATTTGCAATTGATTCTTTATTGGCAGGGCAGTATAACAAAGCACCTACACTGTAATATAGGACATTATCTTTCATTGATTTTCACACCTTTGCAAAAATATTAACAACGTAATAAAGTATATCATTTATTGAAAAAAAAAGATATACTTTATATTATAGAAAAAATTAGAGAATATATAGCAAAAAGGTGGTAGTAATTCTTATGGAAACAGTTAATTACAGGCACAATATCTTGAACGTGGGCTCAGTGGATGCATTTTTAAATGTAAAGGGAGAATATAATAACGGTATAAGAGATGTATACTTTATAAGGGCGGTCGGTGAGCCGCAAAATATTCAAAGCTTGATTGAAGATACAGATAGGCAGATGGATAAAGAAGCGGCAAATAATAAGCTTAAATATGTTAGGATAAGCGCACTTCCCAAACTGCTTAAAATAGAAGACTCGGAGTATTATCAGGGTATTTATTCAAAATGGGAGAGTGGCTCTATAGGGGCTTTCAGAAATTTTTTATTAAATGAGACAGTTAAAAATACGTTTTTGCAGGCATTGAGAAGGATAAGTGATGATTATAAAAAATTCGGAAAAAATACGAGCTATTCAATTATTAAAAACTTTATAATCAAATTATTCTACTGGCTTGATGAAAGCATGTCTGAAATCTTAAAAGATTGGAATGAAAACAGCCTGATAAAGGTTATTGCGGATAATGTTACAAAAGAACAGGAATACTTATTTTACTTATTTTTGACATTTATAGGCTGTGATGTGCTGCTGATACAAAATAAAGCCGATATAGAGATAGCAAACGGACTTCTGGACTACTCTAAAAAACTTAGACTGGGTGCTTACGGAAACAGTGATATCAAGCCTTATACAAGACAAATACCGAGTACAGCTGTTAAGAAAGAGGACTTTAGTTCCGGTGCTGTTAATGCCGGCGTAAGTAAAAAAGTGGTAATTCCTCCAAGACCGCAAAGAAATAAAAGCAGTCAGACTGTTTTGTCAAATAATGCCCTAAGCCATAGTGGGCAAGCTAAAACAGTATTAAACGCTGCTAACGGGGCAAGAAGAGAACTAAGCTTTGAAGAACTTGCAAAGTTGGCTTCTTCCGTAGTGCTTATTGCCATACATGATGCCAAGGGAGAGGTCATAGGTACGGGTTCGGGTATTATGATCGGAAAAGACGGATTTATCTTAACCAACCACCATGTGGCAGCAGGAGGAAGATTTTATTCCGTCAGAGTAGAGGAAGAGGATAAGGTATACTCTACCAACGAACTTATCAAATACAATTCAAGTACCGATTTGGCAGTGCTTAGAATAAAAAGGCAGTTAAAGCCTATTCCTATATACAGGGGCGAAAAAGCCCTTGTCAGAGGGCAGAAGGTCGTTGCGATAGGAAGTCCTCTGGGACTTTTCAACTCCGTATCCGACGGAATTATCTCGGGCTTTAGAAATATAGATAATGTAGATATGATACAGTTTACCGCTCCCATATCACACGGAAGTTCAGGAGGAGCACTGCTTAATATGTACGGAGAGGTCATAGGCATAAGTACTGCCGGAATCGACAGAGGACAAAACATTAATCTGGCGGTAGGCTATGAGAACATCAAACTGTTTACAGCAGGTTTTACAAGTTGATAAAAAACATGTTACAGAATATTTGTATTGCGGTTTGTCAGCAGAATAGAAATAGAGTAAAAATACTTTCATAGCTGTTTTTGTTGCGATTTGTTCGCAGAATGGAGATAGTGTAAAAAAAATACATTACAGGTTGCTTGTATTGCGGCTTGTTTTAAGAATGGAGATTGGGATGATAAGAGTTTGGTTTAACCATTGGTTCAGCACTTCATACAGACTTATTGAGCTGATGAAGGCGGATGCAAATAAAAAAATCTATATTATAGGCAGTAATATGCAAAAAAACTCAGTAATTCAAAAGGTTTGTGATGAATGGTATGAGGAGCCGACCTGTGAAGGAGCGGAGTATATAAGCTACTGTCTTGACTTTTGTAAAAGCAGGCAGGTGGATGTATTGGTACCGAGAAGAAATATGCTAAGCATCAGTCAAAATATCGATAAATTCAACGATATGGGCGTAAAAGTCCTTTTGGATGATTATGAAACTGTCTCACTTTTGGAAGATAAGGTAAAAACCTATGATTTTTTTAAGGGTATAGACGGTATAAATGTACCCGATTACTATAAGGTGGCTAGTGTAGAGGAGTTTAAAAAGGCTTATGCCAAACTCAGTTCAGACAACGAAGTTGTATGTGCAAAGTTCGTAAGAGATGAGGGCGGTAAGAGCTTTAGGAAAATATACAAAGAAAGTAAGGGCTTAAAGAAAATCAAAAGCTATGCCGGCGTGGGTATAAGCTATGATGATTACTTGGCTGTACTGGAAGGTGTAGAGGACTTTGATGATATCATACTGATGCCCTACTTAGAGGGAAATGAAATCAGTGTGGACTGCCTTAATACTAAAAAAGGGCTTATTGCAATTCCCAGAGAAAAAGGGAACTCAAGAGACGAAAGAGTATTTTATGATGAGGACATCCTAAATATGGTCGGGATAATTACAGCTAATATAGATATAAAATACCCCTTTAATGTGCAATTCAAATATAAAGAAAGTAAGCTGTATCTGCTTGAAATCAATACAAGGATGTCCGGCGGGCTGCAAATGAGCTGTCTGGCAGCGGATATAAACATACCGGGTATTGCACTTAATAAACTTTTAGGCGTGGAAGTTGACTGGGTGCAGAGGAAAAAAGAGGCGGTGGTTTCTTATGTGGAGCTACCGTATATTATAAGGTTGGAAGAAAAATAGCCTTGTTTATGTTTACAGTTTGGGTAGTTTAGATATACATTTATAATATACACCTAAAAGCAAGCTTTCATTTGGTATATTATAAATGTATATCTATCAGGCTGCTGCCGAAATTCATCTTCATCTAATGTATAGATAAAAATTAAATATTTTTAGTTTTTTGACAAAGATGAATGACCTACCTGAACTGTAACTGTGTATGTCGATTTTGCACAACTTACTACCCCTCACAACTTGAAAACCCTCCTTATATATGGTACAATTTTCCATGCAAAATAATATGTATAAGGGGGATGGTAAGATGAGTTACAGCGGTAAAAGATTACAACTATCATTCAATTCACCGGTGATTTTGGGCTTTACCCTAGCCTGCTTTTTAGTTATGGTACTTGACAGGATAAGCCTTGGAGGCACAACAAGATTATTTTTTAGCGTTTACAGGTCATCACTGTTAAATCCGCTCACATACATCAGGTTGTTTTGTCATGTACTCGGTCATGCCGACTGGCAGCATTTTATGGGTAATATAATGCTTATATTGGTACTGGGACCGCTTCTGGAAGAAAAATACGGCTCGGCAAATATTCTCTTTGTAATACTGGCAACTGCCCTTGTAACCGGACTGGTTCATTTTTTACTGTTTCCTTACTCAAGGTTGCTTGGAGCAAGCGGAGTAGTCTTTGCACTTATACTGCTTTCTTCATTTACAAGTTTTGAAGAGGGTAAGATACCTGTAACATTTATTTTAGTGGCACTTCTTTATGTAGGTCAGCAAGTTTACAGCGGAATTTTTATAAAAGATAATGTATCAAACCTGACACATATATTGGGTGCTATAGTAGGAGCCGGTTTAGGCTTTGTAATGAATAAAAATAAGATGAAAAGATATTGATGGTGAGAATGCTCTATGTTAGAACACAAAAAGATTCAAAACCTTAATGATTATTTTGTTGAACTTAACAAAAGACCTGTAAAAGGAGTATACTTTTACAGAATCAACGCTTATTCAAAAGAAATAGGCGACTTTATAAAAAAATATTATGATGCGGCAAGGCGTACGGGAGTGGTGATTGAGGGAAAGATTCCCAATCCGGATGAGAAGAACTTATCATTTTATACCGAAATGATGGGAAATGATTTTCAGATGAGTGAAAACTTTATATCAACACATTTGAAAAAATGGCTTTCACGAATGAATGACTTTCAAAGACAAAGCGTAGCAGCCTCAATATACAATTCCCTGTATACAATGCACAAAGAGGGAAAGACCGACAATATGCTAAAAAATGCATATATCAAGTTTATGTGCTGGCTGTATTATAAATTTGAGAGAATAGTAAATCAGCTTGGAGAAAACAACATCCCTAAGATACTTTATGAGGGTGACATAAGCCACTATGAGCTTATGCTTATATCAATACTTTCGGATGCCGGCTGTGATGTAGTACTTTTACAATACAATGGTGATACAGCATACTTAAAATCAGATCCGAAGTCCCTGCTTTCATATAATCTGGAACTTCAGGGTATGGGGGCATTTCCGACAGGGTATTCTCTGAAAAGTGTTCGTGATGAAATACAAAATGATATGAACAATGAAAGGCTCTACGGACAGCCGCCCAAGCTAAGTAATTGTACGAATGCATGGATTACAGGAAAGGGCTTTGAAGATATACTTAAAAGTCCGGCACTAAGAGGTACGGATGAAAGATTTTTCTACAATCTTTTTTGCAGAATAAACGGTGTAGAGGACAGGCTTACCTATGTAAATGATTTATTTAAGTTGCAGCAGGAGCTTAGAAACTCTAAAAGAAGGCTTGTTATTGTCAATGAGGAAATACCTAAACCTACACCTGAGGAAATCGCCGGTATTAAAAGAGGCAATTATGCGAAATTAGATCAGATGATACTTAATATAATAGGAAATATACAGTATAGCGCAAATATTGAGTTGCAAAAGATAATGCATAAAGCCTTTATTGACATTATACTTATGGAGTCCCAAAAGGACGCCGGTAACATAAATAAACTTACAAACAAGGCGGTCTACCTTATTTGCTGGTTAAAAAGATATATGCCTGAACTTTTTTCCAATTGGAAGGCGCCTGATATAGCTTGCTTTATATATATGGGAGGTTGCAGAGACCATAACGAAGCTTTATTTATAAGCTTTTTAGCGAAACTTCCTATAGATGTTTTAATACTTTGCCCTAATCTTAATACTAAGTGCTGTCTGGAAGATAAGTTTTTATATGAGGAAAACTATAACGAAACCCTTGCAGTTGATAAATACCCTGAGGATAATTCTCATGTAAGAATGGGAACAATGGCATATCATGCTGAAAGAGATTTGGATACTATCATGTATCAGGACAGCGGTATGTATAGAAACAGGCAGTATGGCAAGGCAAATGCAATAAGCTTACAGACCATGTATGAAGAAATAAAAATCCTATGGGATCAGGAATTAAAGTACAGACCGGGCTTTAGTACGGTTAATAATGTGGTAAATATACCTGTAATATTTGCAAAGGTATCCGGAGTAAAGGACGGACTGATTGCAAAGTATTGGGAGTCGGTCAGAGAGCTTGTAACCCCCGATACATTTATAATAAAAAAAGCACCGTATATACAGTCGACAGACACAAACCCCATAAAGGAGTATGTGGCTGAATTCTATAAAAACGGCAGGTTGCAAACAGAAAAAATAAAAAATCATCCGAAGTATGCTTACGGAATATTAAGAGATGATATACAGGAGCTTATATTTGATAAGTTAAGAGCCTTGATAGAGCAAAAGTTAATTAAAAATACAGGAATAAACGGAACGGAATATGTTATAATAGCTCAAGTTCTGAATTTACCTAAAGAAATAATCCGAATGATACAAAATTTTGATTTTACAAAGAAAAATCCTAAGTTGATATATATAAATACTGCTGAAACGGTAATATCATTGGAAGATTCCATACTTACGGCGTTTTTAAATCTTATAGGTTTTGACATTATTTTCTTTGTACCTACAGGTTATCAAAGTGTTGAGAGATATTTTAACGGTAATATAATAGAAGAGCATCAAATAGGTGAGTATAAGTATGATATGCAAGTGCCGAATTTGAGTGTTTCTTCATCAGGCAGGCGCATGACATGGCGTGAAAAACTTTTTGGGAGGTAATAAGCATGGCAATTGATTTTAGTAAATCATCAACTACCGCTGCAAGTACAACACCTGCACAGGCGGCACTTCCTGCAACCAAGGATGAGATTGAGGTTGTTGAGCAGTACGATATTGTTGCAGACAGGCAGCAAATGAATGCTGATTTGGTTAATTCACAAGAGGTGGACCGTATTGTCAGTACAATTGAGGTAAATAATCTTGAGACCATAGTTACATTCGGTGCGGAAGT
>ERZ773010.420-NODE-420-length-30458-cov-8.760945_pt1 | contig 30458 bp, 30 predicted proteins | sample MGYA00580842_ERZ773010 | MGnify/ENA primary metagenome ERZ773010 (study PRJEB29015, sample SAMEA2737982) | human oral metagenome | biome: human oral; feature: human-associated habitat; material: dental | place: China | collected 2107 ...
ATTGTATTTGTGTTTATAAATATAATTATATTGTATCATAAATTTTTGAAAAAGTCTGCTCCAGCTCAGTGAAAAACTTTTTGTGTTTTTGATAAAGCTCAGGATTCTCCTTCATATCTGCAATAGAGATCTTATCAATCGTGGAATGATTGAATAACTCTTTTGCTGGTACGATGCCTAGAAGGTTGTCTGTTCCCTTCTCTTTAGCTTCAAGTCCCAGAGCTTCCAGTAACTCTCTTGATGATCCATAGTTCGGTCGGATCATATTTGCTAAGAAATATAGCTCAGCAGTAATGTATGATTCCCTTGTACGATAGTCAATTACATCCTTTCTGAATGCTTCTAACCGAGTTGATAGATTGAATTTGGCATTATAACCAAACTCTGAAGGAGTCAAGGGACTAATAATAGCGTGACTGACCGCAACAGCATTTTTAGTAGCTGTCGCAAAGTCTGGCCTACAATCAATCAAGATATAGTCAAACTGATCCAACTTCTTCTTTTCGTAGTTATCCTCTAGCCAAAGATAAAGTAACATATTTTTTTTATCGCTGTTCTCCAGATCTCGTTCCACCGTATCAAGCTGAACTGAACCTGGAATTAAACTGATATTTTCCTTGACTTGCTTAATATCCACATCGCCTCCTTTAAAAGCATTGGCAATTGTATTCTTGCTCTCATAGATATTGTAACACTGAGTCAAATTACACTGATGATCTAGATCAATCAAAAGCACTTTATGACCTTTCTTGGCAAGCCATTCAGCATAATTAAAAGTTAAAGTTGTTTTTCCAACACCGCCCTTAATAGCAGCAAATGTGATAATCTTCATTTGATATCCTCCTGCAACTGATACTCAACAATCTTATTTTTCGAGCTTTCAATCAAAGCTATTTTTTTCCACTCATTTTTAGTATGTTTTACTTTCCATAGTGGAATAAATCCAAATAACAATAACCTACCGACATAGAGCGTATTGTCTTCGGTGTCTTCAGTGCTTTCAGTACCTTCTATCCACTGACATAACAAGTCGCTTTCAGTGGTAGCTACAATCTCACACGAAATACATTCGATATGTGAGAAATACTTTGAAATAAGTAAACTTAAAACGCTACGCCACAGTTCTCCATAATTTTCAAAGACATATTTCCAAAAATAGTCACCTTTTAGACGATCTCCTATCCAGCCCCAAAATCGTATTTTCTTTTCCATAAGTCGAACCTCGATTGCCATTGTGCGACTTTTTGAAAACTCAAAAACGATTCTGTTCTCATTACCTTTCTCTAGGCTACCATCAAAATAAACAATCCCTAATGATTTCAAGGATTCCTTAAGATTCCTCTCTTTGGCAACATTCTCAACTTGGTTTTGAAAATCATAAACGTCAAAAATATCCATCGTCTTCCTCCTGTTTTTCTATACTTCTATTATACCATTATAATTATATTTGTCAATATGTTTATAATTATATTTATAATTATTTTCACAATGAAGTTTCTCCTTCATTTCGCCATCAATTCCTAGAAAAGGTTATCTCTCCAAACGTAAAGAGGACTGTCCTCTCTGTACCGAAATCAAGACTAGATTGAAAACATCAGAAACTTCTACAAGACTTTTTCATCCTCAAATCGTCGGTCAACTTTCTCTTCACGACTACGCACGTGCTCCTTAATATCTCTATAATCTGTGTAATGTTTTAGAGTATCGTCAAAGAACTCTTGTAAGGCTCCTTTTTCAATTTGGAATTGTTTGATCAGTTGACTGACATCTTCCAGTCCCATATCTTTTGGAACTCCTAAATCATCCAATAGTTGTACCGCCGCAAGACTATTTTCTGGAGATTGCTGGATGGCTAAAAGTGCTCCTTCAATTTTATGATAACGTCCAAGTCGCTCATCTAGCTGTCTTAATTCCTCCTGGGTAGCTTCTATCTTTTCATTAAAGCGCTCCTCCAAATGTTGAAATTGTGTTCCATCTGTCACGCCGTGCTCAACTAAGAAATTATATTCCTTAATCAGTTCACGCATAGAGGAAATTTGAGCGTTTTTAGTAACGAGTGTTTCGCCGTTTTGTTTGGTCAATTGCCTTGCGACAGTCAAGCCCATCATGTACCTATTTTTTTGAGATTGATCAGGATTGAGAAAATAAAAATAGTCTTTCTCTTTGATATAGATGGTATAATTTCCATCCTCATTTTTATCAACTTTATGAGAAGGTATTAAAATTGTACCACTATTTAAAGCTCCCATATCCATCTGCACGTAGATGCCTTGCTTACTTTCTTGCTCGACCTGCCAGGATTCCACTTCCAATTTCAATTCAAAATCATTTGCCGTTTTTTCTTTTGATTCTTGATATTGTTCTTTCAATTCCTCCACATCAAAAACTAACTGATTCTTAGAAATTCTCTCTTTTATTTTTTCAAGAGAATAGAGTCCTTTCTTTGATAATGTATCATCTCGGACATTTCTTTGTTGAGGCTGATCAAGTAATTTATACTTCACAAATTTACCAGAGAAATCAATCTGAAGATCAAGCGCAGCTGCTTTATGTTTAAAATCTTCCAACGAAAGAGAGTGCTTCAGAAGAAAATCAAGACGTTGCTTGATTTCAAACCGATAATTATTTTGTCTCCGCCAAGCAGAATACTTTGTATAAGAATTTTTCATAGTAGGCTCAATAATTTTAGCACCATACCGTGCCGCATGTTTGTCCGAAATGGCTCTCAAATTTTTCAGGGTTTTCTTTTCCCAACGAAATTTCTTGAGCGTTGAAGTATTGGTTGTATTAAGTATGATATGGTTATGAAGATGATCTTTATCCGTGTGGGTTGCGATCAAAAACTCATAATTTCCACCTGTCAATTCCAACATCGTTTGACGGCCAATTTCATGAACTTGCTCAGGGGTCAAGTTATCATCTGGAGAAAAAGACTGGATAATGTGATGAGCCAATACTTGTTTTCCTGAAGATAATTCTTTCAAGTCGTCATCTCCTTTTTTAAAGGCTGCAGCCAATTTTGTCATGACCATTTCTTCATCTGCTACGCTAAAATCAGAGATCCCATTGCCAGATACTAGCTTCATTTGAAGCTCACCATCATGATAGACAAGAGGAAAATCAAGATCACTTTCTGCAGTTCCTGATACAAGAGTTTTCGCTTCATTCAGAATATAATTAACAGCTCTTTTCAGATTAGCTGGTGTTTTAATTTGAGTTGGAGATTTAATTACTACCATTCTTCTATATCACTCCTTACCGTTCGTTTTCGTTCCTGTAGACTCTGTTTTTCTGCGCTAGAAAGTTTGGCAGCTACCATCTCTTTCAACTCAGATAGATAGTCAATAACTTGTGCTATTTCCTCTGGCGTAACCCCTTGATTTTCGTTAGCGTGCTTGGCAATTTGGTTAATGTTCGTCCCAACTCGATTGATGGCAACTCGAAGGTCTTTCAATTCAGAAAAATCAATTTGCACCACCTTCCCTTGCACTAATTGATTCTTCGCATAGTATTGAAAAGATGGAACTCCCATTTGGGCCATCGCTGTTTTAATTTGACGATCTTCCTCTGGTGTTAGTCGTATCAATTTTTGTATATAGCGTTTTCTATTTTCTCGTTTCTGCATTATTTTTTATCCTCTTTCTCCCAAAGTCTCTTGTATTTTCTGACCAGGCATCAACCCCTGACTTCCTTCCGGCAAGCGTAGCAAATGGATATCCATTTGCGAAATTTAAAAAAATCAGAGAAGGAGAACCATGCAGTTTTCCTTCTTGATTTTCTCAGTTTTGGGGAAATCCCCAAGCCCCTAGTCTTAACTTTTTAGAGTCCTTCTCTTCTCTTTTTTGATTGGTCTTTTAGTGAAACCAGCCAAAAATATTTTTAAGTATAGACGATTTTTGAGGGACGTTCTCTTCCGCTTTTTCTTTTTTACCTTGTAGCTTTTCAGCTAAGTCAGAAAGTTGTTCTTCAGTTAAAGGTTGGAAGTTAGTCCTCCCCGCTCCAATCTTTGTTAGGATGATTCTTTCAGTAACTGCAGACTGAAACTCTTCATCTGTTATTGATTTTAGAAGCTTAATATTTTCTTCTTCCCACTCCAAAAGGGCTGGATCTCCTTCAGGAAGTTGGGCACGTTCTTCCTCTAATTGCTCCAGAATTTTTTGGCGAGTCAAGTCCCTAGCATTTGAAGCTATCCCTAGAATCTTGTCTCCATCCATGATTGGAATAAAGTCTGAAAGGATGATGATCAGTTGTTCTTCTTGTTCATTAGTCATGAGTGTTGTCCTCCTTGATGATGATTTGTTTTTAATTTGACCTTGGGTTTATTTGGGGTGTCCCGTTCGGTCATTTCGAGAAACCCTTCTCTTTTTTTGATTGTGCATCTGCTTTCAACTCCTGCTTGTGATCTTTGACAGCCTGCTTGCTCTGATCTTTAAACTTCTCCAGTTTTTGTTCAAAACTACGCTTCGTTTGTTTCTCCTGACTCAATCTTAATTGTTCCAATGCTTGATCCATCCGAACCATTAAACTTTTAGCTTCTTGTTGGACAATATCCAACTGTGCTTCTAAATCAGCAAGTGTCTCCTTATCAGCAGACCACCCAGATAGATAGTTAAAGGAATACTCTGACGTATCAATACCATAGTATGAAGAAACGACATAAGCGACACTTTCAGCCTGGAGTTCAGCGGTGCTTCTAGTTAGATTTTCCTTTTGAGGATTATCTGCATGATGCAACTCTGCATGAGCCATTTCATGTAAGAAAGTTTTAATAATTTGAGCCTTGTTCATCTCATTACTACGTAAAACAATTTGATTTTCTGGGACAGAATAATATCCATGTTTATTATTTTCCATCTCTTCAAATCGAACCGATACATCATTTTCTTTTGCAATAGCCATCAGGGCACGGTAAAGATTTGCATAGTCCAAATCAGTCAGCTGTTCTTTAACTTCTGCAGCTTTTGGCATCTCCTTTCCTTCTGTCTGACTAACATCAAAAACTGGCACTAAACCAAAGAATGTAACTGTTTCTGGCTTCCCATTTTTATCCAATATTGGTTGGTTACTTTCATCCTTTTTGATCTTCGTCATAGGTTTAAAAATACGTAAAGCCTTCTCACCTTTTTTTACATAACGGCCAAAGTTTTCTTTCCACTGTTTGAAAGAAGCTACTTGCCTTGCTTCAGGATTTTGTGCAAGAATTAAGCGCAAGTTACGATTAGAATAATTATTTAGCTGGCTCATTTTCGTTAGATAGTCTCTGTACTTATCTGAATCCAGAAACTCCTTAATTCCTTCTTTAAGGTGACGACTTAATCCTGCCATATCTTTATTTTGAATAAAATCTGCGACTGCAAGACTGCCTGCTGCTAAAACAACTTCTTCCGCTTGTAGACCCTCTTCAACCTCTGGTTTAGAACCTGGTTTCGATCTAAAATCATACGAATTCGTTCCCTGAAGCAACTCCTCATCATCAGAAACACCGTCAGCATCTATTATTTCTTTCCGATTAGTTTTAGTTTCATCTAATTCAGATTGAACCTTTTCTAAAGCTTTTTTATCTAATTTACTAGCATATTCTATATATTCTTCTGAGAATCTTTCATCCATCATCTCAGAAAGCAGGTATAGTTCAGATCCTATATCGTATCTTATACCGAATGTATAACTTTCTCCTTTTTCATTTTCAATATCAAAACTGGTTTTATAATATCCATTTCCTTCAGGTCTTAAACGCTCATTTTCAAAATATAGAGTTTCTATAAATTCTTCGTATGGTATTAGTTCATCTTCTTCAAACCTATCTCGAATAGCCTTGTTTTCACTCCAATTAAATCGAATGTATAGTCCTATATCTGTATTTTGAGTAAAATCTGCGACTGCAAGACCACCAGCTGCTAAAACCTCTTCTTCCGCTTGTAGTCCCTCCTCGACCTCTGGTTTAGAACCTGGTTTCGATCTAAAATCATACGGATTCGTTCCCTGAAGCAACTCCTCATCATCAGAAACACCGTCAGCATCCGCATCATGTTCCAACTCCTGCTTGTTGTAGCTTTGTTCTTCTAGTTTGATTTCTTCCTCTTGTGATTTCTCAAATTCTTCTCGGACTGTGGAGATCGTTTGTTCAACTTTTTCTGATAAACCTTTGATTTCTTTTTGCCATTTTTCAATAAGGGCCAATTGTTCCATAGGTGAGTCTTTGACTCCCAACTTCTCAAACCAAGCAGATAGATTTTCGACCTCAACACTATCCATTCCATCAAAAGAGATAAATCCAAGGCGACCATCATGACTACTATCTGTAAATCCAATTGGACTATTTTCCAAATCTCCAAATGGGAGTTGGGATAGAAGTTGATCTGCGTAAAGAGTATCTTCTAAAGCGTAACTGAACTGAGAAATATCTAACTCACTCGCCAATCTCTCCAGATGATACGGAGTGAATATGGCCCCATCTATCTTCATCAATTCTGGGTACTCTCTCATTTCTCGTGTTCCAAGTCTTTCTTTGTGAGCGATGGGGTTAATCTCCTCACCGATATTGTAACGGATGCTATCCTGGATCAGTTCACCATCAGGAGCGTAGATACTAAACTGGATCTTAGTTGGAGAGATGTAGCCTTCTGGATAAACACCAGTCACTTGTTCTAGCCCTTCCTGATGTAACTGATAGAAGCTCTGGTTGGCTTTGTAAAGCTCTCTAGCAAAATCTTTATAAGATATCAGCTCGGTTTCTTTAAATGGCAATTTAGGCCCATCTGGTCGCTCCTCAGCCCATTGAAGACGTACATGGTAGTTATCCTTATAGATGTGATCTTGTTGCCATTCTTTATAAAAATCTGAATTTGTATCTAGGAGATGATCTGCACTAGCCGCAGCAACAATCTGATCAAATTTATCATTATGCTGCTTCGCATAGTCAAGATACTGATTCCAGGCTTGATGAAATTCTTCTGGAGTTTTTGAGATGTCACCTGGCACACCTAAATTATAGACAGTATCTAGGACTTGAGTAAACGTAGCCGAATCAAGTAGGGAGCTATTCAGTGTGTTAGAAGGAGTTAATTGTTCAATTTCTTTAGGAACTTCTTCAAACTGCTTATTCTTCAAAACTGACAGCATTTCTCCACCTTTGTCTTTGACATATTCTTCATTGATTGAAAGTTGCTCAATGTGTCCATCTCTTTCTCTATAAACACCAAGAATGATCTTTTCGTCCAACGATTTAACATTAGTTGCAAGCTCTCCCTTGAGTTTCATAAGAGAGGCTGGAATTTTTTCATCTCCGATATCTTTAAAAAGTAGTAAGAAATCTTCATCTTTTGCTTTAATAGCTTCACTCATATTGAGATTGTGAAGTTTTTCAACACTGCTCAAATCATCTAAAACAAAAGAATGTGGATCTAAAATATCACGCAACATAGGAAGAACCTGCAATTTATCCTTAATTGCATTACTAATCAACATACCGTCATAATGCCCCTGACCATTGGCAATATCATCTAGGAAATTTGCTGCTCCCTTTCCCTCTTCAAAAGGTCTGATCCCTGAAAGATGGATAAAGTTATCCTTTTGAAAAGTCACCTGAAGCACATTCTTCTCTCCATGATCCGCATAAACAAAGCTGATTTTACTGTCAGCCAGTTCATTTAAATACCAGGACGCTGTACTTTGGATAGACGGCGCATATTGATTTAATCGTCTTAAATCCGCTGGTGTAATCGGATGATAATTCGCTGTTCTCCGTTGCACTTTATCATAATTTGTGCTAAACTGTAAGTAAGGATAGGATGATGTCGGGTGACTGGTAACAGTTTGCTCAAAGGTACTTGTTTCAAGTACAGGTGAGGTACTGCCTTCAGCTTTAGGCTGTAAAGAACCCGTGCCACCACTGGTCCTATCATTCATTTGCTCCTGAGAGTTCTCAGGAGCTTTTTCTGTGCTCTGAATTTGTTTTTTAGGCTCCCTACCATCTCCAAGAGGATTGGAAGGTTTTTCATAGGTCACTGTTTTGTCCGAATCAATAACCATTTGTTTTCTAGGCTCCACTGAAAAACCTATATTATTCCAGTTTTCCTTCAACCATGTTGCATCTTCAGGAGAAAGGTGGCTGGTATCAGGAAAGTGACTTGATGATTGAATTTCCTCAGCCTTTTCCAGTTTCTTGGTCTGCTTCAGAATCTCATTCCAGTCTGTCTTCTCCTGGCCTTCACGTTTTGGCGGTCTTGCATCGATAACTGGGATTTTCTTCTCCCGTAGTTTGGTAATAAAGTCTGTACCTGCTTTATCGTGATCAACTGCCAGCGTGATGAGATCATCATATTTGTGATCTTGGAAAAGTGTGGATGTTTCCGCTGCAACAGATAAAAAGTTAGAGGTACGTGTTAGTTCACTAGACTTGGTATAATCCCTTTCATCCATCGTAAGCTCCCCTCGCTCCTGCAGAATTTCAAGAACATAGTGAGACAAAACTCCCTCTTTTAATCCTTCCATCGCAACCAGTCGAACATCGTTTAATTCGCCCTTATGAAGCTCATAATAGCTCATAAGGTCAATTGGTGCCTCTGTCACAATTAAACGCTTAGGAGAGCCTATAGAAACGTTTAAGCCACTAATAGATTCTGATTGATACATGATTTGTTTCAAGTATCCTTTGCCAGGATGACGTTCTTGATCAGGAACAAGTCCCTGGAGGCTCGCACCTACCAGTTGCTGATTTCTGTCCAAGTATTTAAAAACCAAGACATCTTCTATAACACCACCTTTATCCTTACGTTTAGCTTGGGCTAATACTCCCTTTTCCAGGAAGAAGTCGATTGTATCATCAGAGAGACCTCTAATCTCCTTGAGATAGGATCTCGCCTCCACAAATCGTTGTTCGTAAGGGGCTAGTGTATAATTGAAAGGTTTACGTTCTTCCTCTACTGGTTTTGCTTCAGGAAAGGAACCTGTCTCTAAGAATACCATGGCTTCCTTATAGCTGACATTTCGCATTTCTTGGACAAGGTTGATGGTGTCCCCATACTTATCTGCTTGTGAATACCAATGCCAGGTATTCTTCACAGTATCAATCTTAAACGAGTCATGCTCAGCCCAATAATACTCTCGATGTGACTTTCGCTTCATCTCCATTCCAAGGCTACGAGCTACTTCTAAAATATCCAGCGATTTTGCCTGTGCTTTTGTTAAAGGCATACTCTTTCCTCCTCTACTAATTCCTTAAATAAAAGATATCCTTCAGGAGTTGCATCTAGTTCACTAACAACTATTGGATCTTCCTGACTCGTTGTCACAAAAAGATGAGGAGCTAATTGATAGAAAGTCTCCTCATCTGCCTGTTTGAATAGCTGCCAAATAGCATAACGTTCTGTGGCTAAATTTTCTAGCTTTAATGCTAGAACCTGCGAGATACTCTCCAGGTATCCTAATTGTGTTTTAGGTGTTTCCATCCTACTATCCTTTCTGTATGTTAGGCCACGAATAACTCTTTTAGCTGCGGAGTCAAATCGTTGGCATATAAAAGCAAGCCGTCGATGTCTGTTCCTTTTCGAGTGTATTCGTACCAGTTTTCTTTGTCTTCAGGAGAACTTGCAATCTCATCTTTTCTAGGATGATCATAGACACTTGCTTTTTTATCTCTGAAGACATTTTGTTTAGAAATAAAGACCAATCCTTCTTCTACCCCAATTCTTGCGACTTCATCTGGAGTTAGAAGGGGACGGCCTTGAATTTGTTTATTTTCACTTGATGATCCATTACGATAACTATGCGATTTTGAGGTGGATCTAGTACGTATAGTCTGCTTACCTGACCTTGTAGAATAGTATTCCATCGTATCCTTGTCATTTGTCCCTAAAAATAGGTGAGTAGCACAGTTATTAAAGATGGTCTTCCAATCACTTTTATAAAGTGATTCTAGCTGATTGACAGCTTGGATGATAATCTTAATAGACATCTCACGACTACGAATAGAAGAGAGGACCTGGGCGAAGTTTGGAATACGGCCAATTTGTGCAAACTCATCGAAGATAAACTGAATGTGGCGAAGATTTTTTCTACTGTAGCCAGGCACTTTCCCTTGCAAGATATCATCAGCCTTATGTGTAAGAACCTCAAAACCAATCGCAAACAAGATTGATGAAAGAAAATTAAAGGCGTTATTGGTTTCAGGAATAGCAATAAAAACGGCTGTCTTTTTCGTATTCCAGGTATCCATTTCCATGGTATCCTCACTGATCAAGTTTCGTACATCTTCATGATCAAAGATAGAATAGCGAGAAGACAAAATCGCTACCACACTGTTTCTTGTCTCGCCTCTGAAGTTTTGGAATAATTTCCACTGTTTATAAGCATAGTTGTTAGGTTGATGTTCGTTCAGTTCTTCAAACATCTGCTCGACAGGGCTTGGTACATCTGGATCCTCTCGATACATATTTCTTAATAGATCCGCAACGTGACCCAGGTTTGGCATATATAACTGGACTCCTGTTTCAGGATCCTTAGAGTCAAAATAAAGATAACCAATCAATGCACGTTGCAGCATCAACTCTGCTTGAACCCAGAAGTCTTCTCCAGTATGCTCACTCTTCTTCGTTCCCTCAGTAATTGCTTCAGAGATACGATCAATATCTAGCTCAGACTTCATGTAATGAAAAGGATTAAACCGATCTGAATTCTTGAGCCGAATCAAATCAAAGATTTTAACAGCAAATCCTGCCTTTTCAAGCATCTTCCCAACTTCGTGTACCAGGTTTCCTTTAGGATCCGTCACAACAAAGTTTGAGTTCATCTGCATTAAATTTGGCAATACAAAAGTAAAGGTTTTACCATCTCCTGGAAGACCAATGACAATCACATTTTTATTGAGTTGCACATTGTAGGCTAAGCGAAAGTTAAATAGTCCCATTTTGACCTGTTTTGAAAAAATCATATTCTTCTCAAAATCGACGTCTTCAAACCGTCTCATTTCCTTCAAAGTCGCAAAACGAGCACTACCTTGTTCTTCTCCCTGGCGATATGAATTCTTATCCATAGAAGCATAGACAAGCATTGGGAGGCCGAATCCGATCAACCCAGCATATAAGGCTCCTGAATCAAAGAAAACACCAAAAGAGAAGCGTTCCCAGTGTTCTAGCAACCAACGAAGTCGCAACATCCCCATGAAAGGTACTGCTGCAGTCGAAAGTTGGTAGTAATGGTAAAAGGACTGGAAAATAACAAATGAAAATAGCCCCACCACCAGGTAGGGCCATATAGGTTTTCTAATCATCGTGTCTTCTCCTTCCCAATCTCCTTCGTAACAACTGGCATCGTTCCTTTATAGACCTTATTTGTCTTATAGTAATTGATTTTATCTTCAGGAGTCATTTCATGTGGTTTCTTCAGCACCTTTTTCGCAAACTCTTCCAATTTTTCTGGGCTTTTCGTGATGTCTGCCAACATATCTTTGAGAGCCTTTTCTACCAGGGGACGATTTTTTGTTTCAAAGAAGAGATAGGTTGTATCATCTTTTTGATGATAAGTAAAACCTACCTTATACTCCTCCAGGTAATGCTTCAACTTAGCCAAGTGAACTTCACTATTTAATAACTTCTCGACATCTTTTTTTGATTTTGTGGCCATAAAGTCATTAAAACGTGTCTCCCCTTCAAAAGTTCGATTTGCTACCTTATGTTGTTTCTTGTCATAGTGGGCTTTTGCGAGGGCATACAGAGCTTGTATCGTCATCTCCAGAGTAACTTTTCCTTTTAACGCCAGAGAATGACTGACTTTTTCTTGATCCATGTAAGACCTCCTTTATTTTGGATAATTGGACAGTTCTGGATTAGCAATAACCTGGAATCCGTAAGGCGCTGAAGGTTCTTCCTTCACAGTAACTACCAAGCGTTTCTGACTTCTGTTCTCACCGTCTTTCACAGCCACTACATAGGTTAGCTGATAAGTTGCTTCATCAACAATCAAGCTAGATTCCAAAATCACAGACTGCAGTTGACCTGCTTGTCTATCTATCGTTAATTGAGGAGCTACGAAATCAGCCATTTTCCCTTTATCAGAGTAAAGGGCTGGCAAAAAGTAACGTGAAAAGGCATCTAGTTCCCCTGTTTTTGACTGAATGGTTTTTAGATTTGAAAGTTCCTTGGATACGGCCGAGAGTTGCTTTTCTTGATGGTAAACTAGCGTAAGTGATAAGCCAGCAAGTGTCAGACTTCCTACTAGACTCAATAACACTAAAACTCTTCCTAAATACACCCAAAAAGAGCGTTTAGAAGAGGTTCGAGGTTTGGGAGTTTCATGTTTCAAGGAAGAGGCTTCAGCTTTTTCTTCAGGAGTCTTCTCTTGATGTTTTGTTTTTGGCTGGCGCTTAAAGAAAGAGGTTTTTGCTTCTTTTGGTGCAGCCTCCTGTTTATTCAATGTACCAGGCTTCAGGAAGAGGCTGTCTGCGATTCCCTCAAACGGTAAATAGACATCTTCTTGATAGATCACTACATTCTTTTTATCCAGCTCCTCTACCAATAAAACGGCCTCTGCCCCCTGATGCTTAACCTTGGCATTTTCTCGCTCCAGGGCTTGATAAACAAGGTCTCGATTCTTATACGTTGTGGTCGTGTTTTGTGTCAGATTGGTTAAACGGTACATGTTTTTCAGCTCCTTTCAATTTTCCTTCAGCAAGAGCTGTTTCAATATCAGCCCAGGTTAAATTATGTTCGGCCAAGTAGTTTGACTGTTCCTCATGTTTGGCCAAAATGATTTGAGTTTCTAGCTGCTGCAGTTTCTCTTCTTCCTTCTTGGCCTTGGTCATATAGTCAGCTAAGCGGCCTTCCGCTTTCTGTTTTTGTTTTTCCAAAGTTTCTAATTTGGTCATTGTTCCTTTTTCCCTTCTGTACTTTGTGTTTGGTTAGTGATTGGTTTGTTTAACGATGGAATACTCGCCTTTTCGCTGGCGTTCAAGCTGTCCACAATCAAAATGGGGTCAATATGATTTACCAGGTATTTCCCATCTTGCTTGCTGAAGCGAATCCGTATGGTTCTTGAAGATCCTACGTTTGTTTGGGCGTTAGTATAATCATACTTCTTCTGTAACTGTGTCTGAGTGTATCTCACTTGAGCTAGGGCAACATGGTTTTCTTGATCGATGTAGATGGTAGAAGACTTCATCTGTGTATCCACTACATAGCCCTTATAGGTTTGTACCGTTGGTTCTTCTTCAGAGTTCACTTCCTGATTGTAAGCAGCTTCTGTCATATAGGGCAAATAGCGATTTCTATTTTCTCCAAGATCCTGCTTATTGAAGTAAGCCGTCAAAAATTCCTTTACATATTCTTGCGTTAGTTCGCTTCCCTCTGCTTTGGTTTCTTGTTGCGTAGTTTCAGCTTCCTGTTTAGCTTTCTTTTGCGATGAGGTTGCTGCTCCAATCCAGAATACGAATCCTAGAACTAGCACAACTCCTATAAGGATTCCTCCTATTTTCAGGAGTTTCAATTTCTCCATATCTATCATTTTCATGATTTACCTTCTTTCTTTTTTAATTCGGTGTTGCAAACGAATAGTAGTAAGCTGGATATAGGACAGAAAAATGTACCTTATCCTGTACTCCTTGGATATTACATTCTGAAACGAGGAATGAACCGTCTGGATTCACAGCTTCCACAATCGCAACATGGCCGTATACATCTGGTGTCCCACCAAATCCACCTACTACTGATACAACAGCTCCTTTTGTTGGAGTTGTACTATACCGCCATCCTTTTGCGACTAGGCTTGCCACCCAATCCTGACCATTACCAAGGTAACCATAAGCTCCTGATAAGTCTGTAATCGTTCCTAGTTCAACTAAACGATTATAGGCATACCAAGTACATTGTCCCACTTCATAACCGCTTCCTTGTTGTGTAGTCATAGAAGCCTGTGTTGGAGGGTGTTCCACTTTTGACTTATACTCTTCAGGGAAATTCCAGGAAGACGCTAACGCTCCACCTCCTCGAACTTGTTGAGTAAGAAAAGCGTGGATCTGCTTAGCGTTATTTTGGCGCTCTAGGACCTTGTCTCCAGAGTTCCCTTCCCAGTTAACCAGGAACCGCTCTGTAAGTGTCTCTACATCTTCTGTGCTGGTTAGAATAGACGTCAGTTCAGTGATGTAGTAAGGAGTATCTCCCTCCAGCATAAAATCCAACTGCAGCTCTAAATCGTACCACTTTTTATCTTTTGATTTTGCATAATTCAATAATAGAGTATGCCTAGTAGAACCATCTGCTGTATCTGTCCACTGACCTAATCCTAAACCTCGATGAAGAATATTTGGATACCCACCATCATAGATAGCAGGTCCTCCTATAGCTAACCAGGACTCATCATCCCAGGAAGAAGAATCAGCCCCTACTGGCGGACTAAGATAATCTCCTTCAGCACGTTTAGGATTGATATTACTTTCTGTCGCAAAGTTTCCAAGCATGGCTGCCAAACCATTATCTGTCAGCCCTGGTACCTTTTGCTTCAAGTAGTCTTTTATCGCTCGTGATTTTTGTCCTAAATCACCATCAAGTGTAGTAATGACTGAGGTTGTCTGATTGTACGTGACAGATTGAAAGTAAAAGCCTGGATTGACTGATGTCCACTTTTCTTTCTTATCCTTTGTCTCTTTTTCCTCCAATTTTTGATACTGAATGACCTGGTAACCATTTGCCGTTACCTTCCCAACCTCGTCTCCAGCTTTGACCTGATCACCGTCAGAAACACGGATATTTCCTACCTCTTCATAAGTAAAGATGGCTTTATCTGTTTTGATGGATACAGTAGTATCATCTGTCACACTGACTTGACCGTCAATAGGAGCTCTTAGAGCTTGTCCTGTTGAAGCTTTTAGTTGTGTTTTCTCATAGATTTCACTCTTAGAGGTATAACCAAACCGCTTCAGGATAACTAGAGGAGCATGATAAGAAGGGTCGTCTTCCTGGTAAAAGGGATTAGCTAGTTCTTGATAAGATGGGTATCGACCAACTTCTTTAGTCAAATCCTCTAGCTCTTTATACTCTTCTAACTCGCTATCACTCAACTTAGTCCACTTGAGATCTGACGAGGGGCCATATAAGTCAGCCATCTTTTTCAAGTTGTGAGGGTCATCATTCAAATGATTCCAAAGATCATTCAAGGCATCTGAATAGTGATTGAAACCTAATATTCCAGCCCATTCACCACCAGTCCCCTCATTCCAGTTACTTTCTGGTTTCCACTCACTACCGTAGCGAAAGTTCATGAAAAAGATCATGTCATCGATGTTGGTCCAATAGTCTACCTTATCATTTGACTTCTCTCGATCTCGTTTACTAATTTGAAGCCATGACTTGTTCAGGTCAAATTCATTTTGTTGGACAGGACCACTGCCTCCAAACATGGCCATAAATGCCCCAAATACTGCAAAGATGAGGAACATTAAGAAATAGGACTTGACAGCTAAAGGATTGGATAAGATGGAACGCAGGGGCTTTGTCGCAACCTTCAAAACCTTTCCTGTCCCTCTTGACACCTTCCCAAACTTTGAACCTGCAAGTCGCTTTCTGGCCTGTTTCATCTTTTTGCTGAGCTTTCCTTCCCAGGAGAACTCTTTTGGTGTTCGAGTATATCCTCGCCCTCTGATGAAATTATAACTTCTATTGAGCTGTTCATAGCTGCGCTTGATTGAATACTTGGATAATTTTCCTACAGCATTTAACGCTCTTTTAGAGGCGTTTACCTGATACTTAAATTGACGAATGTTTTGCCTCGCCTGAACCCAGTCTCCAAGAATCTCATTATCTCTGACTGTCTTCTCAACGTCGTGTCTCGCTTTCATTTGAGCACTTTGTTTAGCACGTTTCTTTAGGCGGTTAGGGATATAACTGTCATCAGCTTTTTTAGCTCGTTTATAGAGCGTTGTTGCAATTTGTTTTTCCAACTTTGCTCGATCACGTTGTTGCTTAAAGAAAAGACCTCTAGCTGTTGCTTGAGGTCCTTTATGTAGTTTATAATCTTTGTTCGCTAAGCGATAATTCTTCTTAGCTTCTTTAAATGCAACTTTTGAGTCTAAACGTGCTTCTTTAGGCTTTTTTTCAGCATTGAGGGCTATTCCTTCTTTGATTCTCCGCTTGCGTTCCTGTTTTAATTGTTTGCGATTACTTTTAGACAAAAGAAATTACCTCTCTTTCTATTTTTTTAACCATCTGTCGCAACCAATTGATACAGTTTGGTATCTTTAGGGATAGGATTTTCAAATGGGACAATCGTATCCCCTGCCACGATCAAACCAGTACCTTTCGCTTTTGGCCGCAAGACAAATCGCTCCAGTGAAGGTGTAAGAGGGATGACCTGCTCCAGGGCTTCTAGGTCTGTCCGCTTCAGCTTCAGGAGGGCTAAAAACTCACAGTTTGCGACTAGCTTTCTACCTTCTTCTGTAGATAAAACAGTCTCTGGATTCTGTGTAATCCCTGTTGGAATGGCCCCATATTTACGAATACGTGAGTATAGTTCTGTAAAGAAGGTTGCCTGGAGTTTATTCTTGAAGTAGAGCTGCAACTCATCAAAGTACAACCATGTAATGGTTTTACCTTGGTTATTGACTACCTGGTTCCAGATAAAGTCCTGAATCACCAGGAGGGCAAATGGCTTCAATTTACCACTCAACTGCTTGAGATTGAAGATAATAAAGCGACTATTCATATTAACGTTTGTAGGGTGTGCAAAGATATCATTTGATCCAATAGTATAAGGTTCTGCCTTCAGCGCCAGATCCTTAGCAACTGCTTCAGGTTGACGTTCCAAAACGGCTTGCCAATCCTTAAAGGTTGGTTTTTCAAATTCCTCATAGGTCTGTCTCGTTACACGGTCAATCATCGCAAATTCATCGTCTGATACTTCAGAGAATATATTCTCAAACAAGGTTGATAAGAGGTTTGATTTTTGGCCAATCGGATCACTATCTTCTGCCTGCAGTTTGTCTTTATCAGGTAGATCCAATAAGTTGAAGTGATGTTGTGACCCAGGAGCGATTGTGATGATTTCAGCACCTAATTCTCGGCCAATATCACTGTATTCATCTTCAGGATCAACGATAATGGTATTATCTTCAGGGTAACGTAGTTTGGTAGGAATAATCTCTCCTCCTTTAGCAAGAACTGACTTTCCTGATCCTGAATTCCCAAAAATACAACCTGAACCTGTATTCAAGTCTTTCTTACGGTCAACTGTGATTGCGTTCTTAGATAGCTGATTCTGGCCATAATAAATTGCACGTGGACTGTTAGATCGAAGATCTACGTTGGTAAATGGGACTTGTGTGGCCAAGTTACTGGTAGTCATATCTCTCATAAAACGGCGTTTTACGTTGATAAATGGAATCCCAATCGGTAGAATCGTATTTAAGGATTCTTCCTGGTACAAGTAACACTTATCCAGTTCTACCGTATTCTTACGGACAGATCGTTGAACCTGCTCAGTGTAGATATTCAACTCCTCCAGACTGTCAGCCATGAAGAAAATCGTCATCACACCTGAAAACATTTTTTGGTCATTGTCCTGGAGTTCTTCAGTCCATTTCTCTGTTTCACGAGATGTCTCCACAGCCTTCCCACCAACAGCCAGGTCACTTCCATAACCTTCTTTTGCGGCAGCCTTCTGACTTTTGATCATTTCCCTACGTACACTTGACTTAACTGTCTTGATTTTCTTCAGGGCATCTGCAGTATCATAGGGCTTCGCATGCAGACTGATAGCCAGTTCAATTCCTGTATCCAGGATATTCTTAATCAGTTTGTCATTCAAGAAGGTAGGATATTGTCTAACATACATCACCCTTGCGAAACAATCATCAATTTTCATATGATCTTTTTCAAACTTCAGATAGTTTGGAGCTACAAAGTCCCTGGTGGATAATCCTGAAATAGCGATGTCTTCATAGTTAAAATCAATAAAACCTTCTCGCCTCAAGATTTTTCGGAAGATAAGAAGACGATCTAATCCCTCTAACTCTTTAAAGGAGATTCCTAAGCCACTGTATTGGCTTTCAATAACGCTGGCTGTATCATCAAGGATTCTTCTAGCTTGATGATCCTGGTCAGTTTGGGTAGTAATCGTCAGATATTTTTCTACCTTGAAGGTGTTTTGTTCCTGAGAAAAACGGGCATTGATCATCGCATTATATTCTTTACGATAATCATCATATCCATCTCCAACTAAATCATAGCGGATAGAAGATAAGCTATTGCTTTCTACCCTACGATTTAGGATCAATAGCTGCATATCATTGTCAATATCCAGCGAATTAAAAATATCAGCGCTTGTTTCAATGATATCAATTCGCTCATCATCTGTCGCAGTAATATAGCTTGTATCACCTAGGCGATAGGTCTTTGAAAATTGATCATTTGTAATTTTCATGAGCCCATCAGGCATCAACCATTGATAATTAAGACTATTCTGTGTAGATGCCGTCATGGTACGTCTTAGACGTTTGGCCCGTTCCCGTTCTTCCTTAGAGAGTTTCGGGGTTTTCTTTCGGCCGAATAAATTCATTTCTTGTATATTCCTTTCTGTCATAATCTGTCTGATAAGAGCGTTCCTGCTTAGTCAAAAGGAAACGAACCTCATCTTTAATTTTTTCATCAATGTAACACCCGAAAATAACAAAAGGCGCTAATAATAAAATATCAACGCCATAAAGGATTATATCAGGTGCCTTCAGCCAATAGAGAATAGTAGTGACAACTACTGTCAATGCTATACCAAATAGTAGCACTAACTGTCTCAGTGTCATATACCCTATAACTGGCCTTTCGTAGCTATCTAAAGCCTTTAAAAATTCACTACCTAAACGTGTCATTCTGTTCCTTTCTTCAGTACCTTTTTAGCAAATTCCTTCCTAGTTCACCTGCATGATATTCTTAGCCATGCGTTGGCTACCAAATAGCATAATGATGTAAATGATTCCTTTTGCAATGGCTACGAGTGCAGTTATAAAAGCTCCAGTATTGCTAAGTGTCAATAAATCATTCGTGACAATAGCTGGATAAAGCATGGTCACAACCACTAAAATCAATCCCTGAAGGACAGCAGCAGCATAGAGCTTAAAGAAACCGAGGCAGATCGGGCGTAAGCTATCCACCATGTAACAAGCGACAATAATTTTAGCGATTCCCTTATACGTGTAAAGCGTAAAGGAGCGTAACAGGATCAACAACTTAGTCGATATCTGACCGACAAAATCAACAACCGCATAAACAATTTTAAAGAATGATTTCTCAATCATACCCAAACCTTTAAAATCTGGTGGCTCAGAACTGAAAGGATCTGTAGCATTCTTGGCTACTAACTTAATGATAACATTGAACAACCATGACAAGGCATCAAAAATCGCATCCACATAGAGGATAAAAAAGAGTGCGATAGCATACTTGAGGATTTCTTCAATCCAAAGCTGAAATGACAGCTCTCCTCCATTGCTTTTAAGTTGTTGGTGCCAATTCATGAGGTTGATCCCCATAAAAAGGAGAAGGAGCAAAATTGCCACCTTCTCCATCGATCCTGAAACAGTTTCCATCAATTCATAGGCTGTCGCATTATAGTCTTTCAGACTCATGGTTAGTTGATCAAGTGTGGATTGGTCCATAAAACCACCTCCTCTTTCTTCTTCATCCTAACCAAGAGATTGAAGACCTGTTGCTAAAGCTGTAAAGAGTGCTTTTAGGACGGCGCCAAGAAGAGCGCCTAAAATCAAACTTTGGATCCCTTTATCCTTCTTGTCATCCAATTCACGTTTGATTCCTACTGCTAAGTCCCAGGCACCCCAAGCGGCCCAACCAATACCGATAATCCCACCGATATTCCCAATTTTGTTAATAAAATCTACAACTGCATCCATTATTTTTTTCTCGCTTTCTTTTTATAAAAAGGTGCTAAAAAAATCCTTAGCACCTACATTGTTTATTCAATACTATGTTTCATCCGTTGGACGGAAGGTTAGAGAGAGGGCTGTAATCACCGCTAAGACAACGATAATAGTCGTTTCCCACCAATAGTAGATGGGGACCTTTTGAGGAAAGAAAAAGTTAGTCATAAGCCAATCTAACTGCTTCTCTACATCTGCAGAGGGACCTGATTTTGTTATCCAAAAATATATTTCCCAAAAAGCAGCATAGCCTAGGACAACTACAATCTTAAATACCACCCAACCAATTGCTGTCGCAATCAAGCTCTTAATCAGATTAAAGATAAAGAGGAGAAACATGAGTGGAGTCGCAACCATCAAAACAGCAGCTCTCACAATCACACTCGGTAGGTTCTTTACTCCTGACCAGATGGCTTTTCCTAGCCAACGGAGGCCTTTTTTCCACTTCTTCTCTTCTTCAGGCTTAGTGACTTTTGATTTTTTTTGAGTTGGAGTGTAGTATCTATATCCACTTCTAGTCACATGTGCATCCATTTTCGTGTCCTTTCTCATCTCTCTTCCCCCTCTTTTTTATGGCTTCATTATACCATAGATGAGGGGGAATTTCTAGATGTTCTATTTTTTATGCTTACGAAGCCCAGCTCCTGCAAGACTCAACAATCCCAAAACCATCCCCCAAGTTGGAAGCATGCTTGCTGCTGTTCCTGTATTTGGAAGTGATGGCTGCGGTTGTGGCTTGCCTGGTTCTTTAGGCTCTGGTTTTGGAGGTTCTGGCGTTGTGGTTGTCACTTTCGCCGTCATCTCCTGTAAATTGACTGTATTGATAAAGGTATTTTCAACCTTCCCAGCTGCGATGCGTTCGACTTCTAGATAGAAGTCTGCATCAAAGGTTCCTTTAACTCCTAGAGAGTTTAGGAAGTCTTGATTGATAACGTAAGACCATTTGCCTGCTTTCTCGTCCCATTTGACGGTCACGATTTTCTTGAGGAAGTTAGGATCCGTATCCTGGTTCACTTTAAACAAGAAGGCATAAGGTGTACCTTTGACAATCTTGTCACCAGCTTTGATAACTTTACCATCCTTCAGGATAACGTCATAAGGAAGAACCAAGTCTTTAGCAGCTGTGTACTCTGTCCCCTTGATAATACCTTCCCACTTGCCTGTGAATCGATCATGAACCACATCCAACTGGTCACTGCCATCATATTGGAAGAGGCTGTCGTGTTTAGTAGGCACGGTTACGCCATCAAGTAGATAGCGGATGTATTGGCCAATCTGTACTTCTTGACCGTCCAAGACTTTTTTATTATCCTTTTGATCCAAGGCGTGTTTTTCAGGCTTCACATCAGGAACTGAGACAGTCACAAGGTTTGATTGATAGCCATTGCCAAAGTCGATCTGTTTAAAGCTATTTTCAACTTTCTCCCCTGCTTTAACCAGAAGCTTAGCTGGAAGATCAATCGTCACGTTTTTATTTTGCTTCACGTAATTGTGATAAAAACTCTTAGGATTCTTCGCTACCCAAAGATAAAACTCACCTTTAGGATTCAAGTTCAATTCTTTCAGAATCTTATTGATTGCATCTGTACGCCCTTTGTCTGAAAGGACATGATACATGTCAAACAAGTCTTTTACATCTTTACCTGCAGCAGTCATCTTGATCTTGCTGTGGTCAACTGTGAAGGCTTTGTCTTGAACATCATCAAAGATTCCAAACCTCTTACCAATCGCTTGCGCTGAAGCAAGGGTTTTGGTGTAAGGGCTGTAATCTGTCATTAAGCGGAAGAGAACGTTACGATCAAATGTTGTCGATCCATTGATATCCTTACCAGAGCGATCCAGAATCGATTTTACTGGTTTAGGTGGCTTCGGTGTGTAGTTGGTAACAGTGTTTGAGAAAACTTCGTAGTTATTCACTAACACTTTATAAGTGTTGTCATAGAAGCCCTTATCATAGATTGGCTTCCAGGTAATCACAGGAGCTTCTAAGCGTTTCCCTTCATAAGTCGCAGTAAAGGTATAAGTGTTCTTTACTGCATCATAGGCAACTCCCCATCCTGCTTTCTCTGCAGCTGCCTTTGTGACAGCAACATCAGGAACTGCTCCAGCTTCAAGTGGATCAATGATGGTAATCTTGTCCCCTTTTTTCAGGTTCGCATAGATATTGTCATGATTCAATGTGTAGAGCTGAGTAGCGTTTTTAGCTACCGTTTTACCATCTGTGCTGATCTTATCTGTATCCGCCACAGATTTTCTGACAACTGGCTTATACTGCAACTTGTAGCCATGATAGCTTGCAGACAAATTCTGGTTTTTGGTTTCAGAAAGAGTTTTAAGAGCCAAGGTTGGCTTGACTGGATTCTTCGCTTTGACCAATTCAGCTGACACAGGTTCTGTTTTAACAGGTTCCACAGTTGTTTTTGTGATAGTTGCAGTAGCCGGAACTTCAATAACTGGCGCTACAACCTTAGTATTCAAAGCGAACCAATAAGTTTGGCCATTTGACTCTGCGTAACCATCCCATTGAGTAAAATCAGTCGAGAACGTTGTCCCTTCTTTAAAGACACCAAGCGCAGCTCCCTTGTATTGGTAAGGCGAGTCAGAAGTATCCCACGTTACGCCAACATTTTCCACTGTATTGTAATCATCAGCATAGTTATAACCATCATTTTTGTGGTAGGTTACAGTTGAACCGTTAATCTCAACGTTTTTACCATTGACAGCTCCTGCACCTTCCCATCCAATCTTGTTGTAATTCAGTGATGAATAAGTAAGGGTTGCTGGAGTCTTTTCTGAAGCATTAAAGGCCACTTCTTTCCCATCCACGTTGTAGTAGTAGGTATCTGTGACTCTGAAACGCATATAGTCATAAGATGTCCCAATTCCGTCGTTTCGTGCAGCTACAAATCCTTCAGTAGGATCATTCAAGACATAAACGTCAATTAGACCAGTTTCACCTTGGTTGATGATTTCAAACTTACGGTGGATACGAGAAATATCATGTTTTTGGCCATCTGCAGTTGAAACGGTCAACCCCTTCAAACCAGTATAATCAATTTCTGTTTTCCAACCATTTCCAACATCCCGATATTTCAAGACTTTAGTAGAATCAAGAATGCGACCATATCCAGAATTTCCACTTGAAGAAGCGATATAGCTTGTAGTCAATTCTTTAGCGCCAGAAGCACTAGATTTTACGTTAGCATTTGGATTGGCAGCGGCAAGACTTAGAGCTTGTAGTACAACCTCTTTTGTGTAGCCTTCAGTGCTCGTTTTAGACTGAAGTTCGTTGTATTTCTTCTGCCATTCAACTTGTGTCTGCTTAGCTTTATCATAGGCTGTTTGGTTTTGTTTCCCAATTTGCTTCGCTTCATCGGCTGAAGAAACTTCTTGAGTTTTAGAGGTTAAAAGTACACCAGAGTTTTTCAAATCTGTTGATTTACGATCAGCATCTTGATTGACTTGATCACTAGCATTCTTCTTCTCTGTATAGGCAGCCATGAGGGCTTTGTTAAGCTCCACTTTGCCTTTTGCAGCTGCAATAGCCTGATCATTTTTCTTTTGTAGCGCCTCTACTTCTTTGACTGAAGAAACAGTACGTGTAACAACTTTAACATCAACGTTTTCTTTCTTCAGCTGTTCAGATGCGCTATCTACCGCTTTGTTTAGAGCAGTAGCTTGTTTGACAGTAGCATCATACTTAGCTTTTTCACCCAGGTAGGTTGAGACAGCTTGCTGGTTTTCTTCTAAGACTTTCTTAGCTGTTTTAGTAGCTTGCTTGTTTTGAGTTGCTGTCCCATCTGTGGCAGTCGAACCGTCATTCGTCACTGTGACAGTTGTTGATTGTTCGTGCTTGCCTTTTTCAGTGGCCACAAAGCTATTATTAGCTTGAATGGCTTCCTGCGCTTCCTTGAAGGCTGTATTGTTTTCGACTTGTTTTGCAGTCGTTTCTTCAAGTGCCTTGATTTGCTTATCCTGGTCTTGTTTAATTTCACCCTTAGACTGATCAAGATTTGATGAAGTAGTATCTGTACCCTTATCAACGCTTGATGTCTCAGACACAACTACTCCAGCTTGTTTAGCAGTTGAAGCAGCCTTTGTGACTGCACTATTATCAATCGCTACAGGCTGGCTTCCTGTTGCCTTACCAGCTTGTTTAGCGTATGTGTTGTTGTCGTTTTTAGTTTCAGGCTGTACTGCTTCATCCGCCAATACAGAACCTGCAGAGAAGGCTACAATACCTGCAACTGCAATTCCTGATACTAGACCTTTAGCCCATTTTTTCTTACGGAAATATCCGTGTCCTTGTGTTTTTTCTGCCATTTAATTGTTTCCCTTTCTATTTCACCTTAAAACATTTTCTTCTTGTAGAAGTAGCCAACCGCTGTCAACAACATAGCCCCAATAGCACCCAGAATGCTTTCTGCAGCCCCTGTGTTTGGAAGTGTTTTTAACTTCCCATCTTTATCAGTAACAGAGATAGTCTTGTCTTCATTGACAGTACCTCCGACCTCTTCAGGAGTAACCACTGAACCATCTGAAAGAACTACGTTTCCGCCTTTGGTGCTAACAATTGACGCACCTGTATTTGTTTCAACGGGCTCTTTGGTTACATCATGGACAACCTGTCCAGTTGATGTAGATGTTGTTCCAATTTGAGATTTCCCTTGCTCATTTGCCTCATCTGTTGTTTTTGGCTTTTCAGCTGGCACACCGTCAAGACTTTCTGCATTATCTTTACCTTGTGGCTTGTCTGAAGGTGCTGACTGATCTGGTGTTGCTGGTTTGTCTGCTGGAACACCATCAAGGCTCTCAGCATTATCCTTGTCCTGTGGAGCACTTGGCGCTGTTGGATCTACTGGAGTAACTGAAGGCTCCGTTGGTTGAACTGCTGGAGCCTCTGTTTCTGTTGAAGCGCTAGGTGCTGTTGGCGTAACAACTTCTGTTGTTGGTGCTGAAGAATCAATTGGTGCAAGTTCGTCTGCTGATACATAACCAGCTTGTGCAAGTGCGATAGTTGAAAGTGCTAGTGTAGCTAATACTTGTTTCTTGTTCATTTTGATTTTTCCTTTTCTTTATTTATTTTTCGGGTTATAACCTTTTCCAGTTAAACGAAGCTCCATTCCTGATGGTGTCTTAACTTTTCGAGCTATAACTTGAGCATCTCTCTTAATAGTGCGAATTTGATCATAAACCTTTTTATAAGGCAAATGAAATTCAACATCTCTTAAAAGACCGTCTACGTACCCTCTAGCCTGTTTGACTGCATAGTCTGGCTTCAGGATAAGGTCTGTGCCGTCCTCTAAGCGAGCTGTCGCACCTCCTTGTTTTCCTAAGTTTTTTAAGTCCTTTAGGCGGACGGTTATTTCATCTGTCATAGATTTCTCCTTGAAGTTGAAAGGCGAAATAACGCCGTGCTGTGTAAAAACGTATTTTTACATCGGTATTTCATGCGCTGGGTTTATAGTCTAGGAACCCTTACTCCTTCAGCTTATGATCATTATCATGCTTTTTCGTTCAGTGGCTGGACTAGATATCCTTTTCTAGTTTGCTACTCGCCCCCGTTTCTTTTTTATCCATAGCCACGCTGCATCAGGGCAAGCCTTGTATTCAGTTTTCAAAGGTCTATAGTTTAACGACTTCTCGGTCATTATGGTTTTTCTGTACTAAGTTTTATCTGATTCTAACAGGTATTCGATAGTTACCCCGAAGTATTCGGCTACTTTTTTAGCATTTTCAAGACTTATCTGACTGTATCCTGTCTCCCAGTTAGATATTGTGTTGCGAAACACTCCTATCTGATCAGCCAAAGTCTGTTGTGATAACTTAGCCTGTTTTCGTAATTTTTTAATACGATTTTGTGTTTGTTTACTCACATCTACTTGTCTCCTTCATTATCTGGACTTGATAGTTTTTCATCATCCATTAGAGGAGCATTCTTCATCTCCAGCATGACAAGTCCTATTCCATAAGCTAAGACCAATAAGAAAGCCATTGTAACTAGTTTAAACATTACTATCCTCTTTCTGTTGCTATGATAAGAAAATTTGGCTGAGTTTCTCAGCTCTTTCTTTTTTCGGTAAATCAAAAACAGCTTTAGGAACCATGTAGATTTTCTCCTTCGGGCTACGACCTATCGTTAGCACTTTACCATCAATTGGTCTAAATTCATCTTTTACCATGTTTCAACTCCCTTAGACAGTTCTGATAAATAGCTATTGAGTTTCGTCTCCGACAGTTTATCTGGATAATAGTATGCAATCAGACTAGGACACTCATCAGGGAATTTCCTAGCATACTCACTTTGTCCTGATAGCTCAAGGAAAGCATGTTCTTTTTCAATGAGCAAAGCCATCTTCCAAAAACGAATCATCATTTTGTAGAAGTAGGCTGGGACATTCTGGATTGGTTTTCCTTCAGCCTCTCCTGTTTTAATTTTGAAAATCAATTTATCAAGCTCACGTTCAAGATCCTGTAACCACACCTCTCCATAAATTTCTTGATTCGCTAAGAGGTTCTTGTAATCTGTCTCAACTTTACGTTTTGATTGATAGATTTTATTTTCAAGAATTTTTGCATCTTTTCCAAACAAACTGAGTTTCTGAACTAGAGTAGGAGAAAGGAAACCATGTTGCCCCATTTTAAATGCTTCAGAGATTGATAAATCAGATAAAGATGACTCGCAATCGTATCGATTAGTATCGTTAGATAATTCAGTCTCGTTATTCTCAGTATCATTAGCGTGTCGTTTCGAAATTTTTTGACATGTCGTTCTAACATTTCCTTGATTTTTTTGGAAGTGTCGTTTTGACATTTCCGCCGTTGCCGATGGGTTGGAGTGAATTTCTTCAGCAGGGAGAACTTGATAGTCAATATTGCCCAAGTACAGTAGATTAGGCTTATTCAAACCTTGTCGAACCTCTTCTAAGAGGCCATATTCCTGGAGCTCTTTTTTTAGTTTAATAACTTTTTTATTACCATAGCCTAAAATTTCTTGAAGTTCAGTAATTGTATAAATCAGATAGACATCTCCATTTTTATCAATCCAGTTATTTCTAAGAGATAGTTCAAAACGGTCTTTCAAGATAGCGTATGTGAATTTAGCATCTGTACTCATCGGTTTATAAAGTGGTGATTCAACAAATATTTTTGGTATTCTATAAAATCTTTCACTTGATTGAACTTGTCTTGCAGAAATTCGCTTCATACTAAACACCTACTTTCAACAAAAACTGACCAGTGTCAGAAAACTGAAATAAACCAAGTTCCTCTAGCTCTTTCAGAATTAAATGTGCTCTCGTTCTTGTCATATTTTGTGACTTCATAATTTCTTTCAATACTAGGTCACGTGATTGTTGCGCTTGTCTTGTCATTGGGTTATCCTTTCTTATCACCAGCTAATGGCGATTTATTCACAGCTATATCATAATGTATAATGAGAAATTCTATTTTAAAGGGACAATCAATAAATTATCGAACTATTTCCTTTATCTGTTTGATAATATCTCTTTCCTTTTTATCAAGTTCTATGTATTCCTGTAGGAGTTTTGACTTTTTTTCACTGATAAAAGAAAGTTCTTTAACTAACTCTATCGATATTGTTGCGTTTGGTTTATTAGCCGTAAAGTTCTCTTCATAACCGAGGAGATATGGAATAGACACTCCAAAGTATTCTGCAAGGATTTTTGCATTTTTCTTCTTAGGTGTTCTAATTCCTTGATTATACCCCGACAACGTAGGATAAGCTATACCTGTACTATCGCTAATTTCCTTCAGGGATAAATCCCTATCTCTAACAAGTGATTGGAATGGGGTCATCTTTTTGCTTCCAACAATACAAGAATCATCATCAAGTCCTAGTAAGTATGAAAGTGTTACGCCAAAAAATTCTGATAAAATCTGAGCATTTTCTAGACTAAGATTTGTTTTTCCATTTTCGTATTTTCCGTACTGAGACTGGTTAGTATTCAAAACTTTTGCCAAGTCAGCTTGAGTCAGTCCTTTTTCTTTTCGTAGTTTTTTAAGTCTATTAGACATCTGGATTCCTCATTCTGTAGTATTTATTGAATAACCTCCAAGCTTTAAACGGGTTTTGTCTAGAATGATTTTCAAAAAATACGACATGATAACAACCTTTATTCAAGACTTTCTCAAGATCATTTTTCGATACAGATAAACCGAAATCTTCACGATCACTAAGACTAAGTAAAAAATACTTTCTCCATCGTTTTTTTACCGGGACACTCCTAAACATCAGTTCATTAAGTTCTAATGACTCTTTTGAATAATCAAAGCTATAAATATAGCATGCCACCAATACTTTCTTGCTAAACATTCCTTATTTCCTTCCTACACATATCCCATCAATTCTAGATTATCTGACATTTTTTCTCCTTTCTTTAATTTTTGCAACGAAAAAAGAGAGCGATTTTCTCGCTCTCTCAAGATATATGATATTTAATTTTTCATTTTCCCAAAACTCTAGACACTTACCGCCTTTCTTTGTGTCTAAATTTTTGGGAATAATCAAATATCCTTATAACTCAATAAGAAAGCGAGATTTTTCAGACAAAAAAACTGGAAAAAGTTTCTCACTTTACCCCAGCCCTTGACTATATTGCACTATTTATGCTACAATATTGTTTGACTGATTAAGCAAAGTGTGTGTTTGTCTTAATCGGTGGTGTAGGAGTTGCTGCTTCTACACCTTTTTCGTTTTTATTTACTCTATTATTGTAACACATATTAGGCAAAAAAGCAACTGTTTTGTCTAAAAAACATGGCAAAAAGACCTCTAAAATTGCATTTTTTAGAGGATTTTCTTTACTTTTTCCTTACTTTCGCTTACGCCCTCGTTTTCGTATAACGGCTCCATGGGGACGGTGTTCAACAAGAAATCCTGCTCCTAAACGGCTCGCCCTATACTCCTCATACTCGTTCCGCCAATCCCCGAAAAACAATTCGTATAGCTGATCTATTCGTTCAAGGAGTATCATCCTAGCCATAGTACAAGCTCCTTCAATAGACCAATACATCCCTCGATGTTTCATACGGTAGGTGACCTTTCTGTGTTGAGACTCCATTACCCCAATACCATGAGAGGACAAGCCTCGATGTTTAGGTGGTCTGGTATCCCCAAAATTTCTCAATAATTTTTTACGGAAATTGTAAAAGCTATCAAAAGCCTCCTGACTTTCTATAAGAGACTCTACTGTATCTAGTACGGTCTGAAGAAGGCTTCTCTGATGTGTCTGGATAGCCTTAAAAGCCAGATCAAGCAGTGTAGATGGGTACGGCTTCAGGAATCTTTTTAATTCTTCATTGACATGATAAGCATCCCAGAAATGCTCATGACGTTTAATCCGTAGAGCTTTCTTGATTTCTTGAAATACTCTTCGAGTATATCCTATACCATTGTCCGAGTTAGTGATAAGAAGAGTTCGATCAGTGATTTCAAAATGATTGTAGAGATAGTCTATCAATTCTTCCTTTGCTTGCTCATGGCTTGTATGGATAATTTCATGCTTATTCTCGAGTACATACCGATTTTTTCCACTCTTCTTCGCTCCCGTATGAATCAGAAAATGGGCTAAGTCTGTATTGTGTCGTTCATCATTGCTTGATGTTGTCTTGACGAGCACACCATCTCCCTCCAGGTAGATTTTATCTGCCTGGATTTTTTTCGGTTGCTCATCACCTCTAAAAAGCCGATAGCGTTCCCTCTCTGAAAAGAGTCTACCTGCCATTTTTACAGACTTCAAAACAGCGTCCTTTGTTATCTCCAGGCGATAAGCCATCTTAACTGTTCGACAAACTTCACGGTAGGATAAAACAGAAGCGTGTTTTGCCATGTGAAAAATCAACTCAGGAGAATAACGCATATACTTTTCTAGACCTAGCCACTCATCTACGGGATAACAACTTTTCTTTCCCTTTCGCCAGCGATTCCTAGAGAAGGTCACCTCTCCAAATGTAAAAACAACTGTCCTCTCGGTACTGTCTATTCGTTTATACCCTTTCAGTCTCATGGAGGGAGCTATCTGCTCGTCATAATCTCTTACTCGCTTCAGGAATTGCTGCTCACGTTTGCGATCTAGTTCTGCGATAAATTCTTTTTCATCAAATCTAAACATACTCTCTATTGTACTGAAATCATGACTAGATTGAAAACATCAAAAACTTTCTGCAAGACTCTTTCAAAAATAAAAGCCTTCCCTTATTGGGAAGGTTGTTTAATTATAAATATAATTATATTTATAACGATAAACTTTCGATTAGTTTATCAAGATAATCTGATGCAGACTTTGCACCAACTGCTTTAGCAATTTCATCCAATTTTTTCCGATTGCTTGGTTTCAAAGTAAACTGAAATTGTTTCTTACGTTCAAAGCTTTCAAACTCAACTGCGACTTCATTTGGAGTCCGATCAGGTTGGCTGCTCGCTTCAATGATCTGTGATATTTCTTTTTCTTTTGGTGTGAATGCCATGACAATCTCCTTCTAATTATATTTATAATTGTATTTGTGTTTATAAATATAATTATAT
>ERZ773010.422-NODE-422-length-30412-cov-9.205587_pt1 | contig 30412 bp, 29 predicted proteins | sample MGYA00580842_ERZ773010 | MGnify/ENA primary metagenome ERZ773010 (study PRJEB29015, sample SAMEA2737982) | human oral metagenome | biome: human oral; feature: human-associated habitat; material: dental | place: China | collected 2107 ...
ATCCCTCCTCAATATATATTTAACCTCACTTGGTATCTTCGTAATACCCAAAAAACGAGACCTTATGTTCTCTACCCAAACCTTCTCCACTTTTAATACTCCTAAATAGATAGCGATGAGCGGTAAGGTACGGCCAACGCTTAGCTTGCCTAAGATTCAGCGCGAGGTTAACCCTCGGCGCAAATCGATACGCACTTACAGAGTTGATCGTCATCACAAGTCTTCATCATTGGAGAGCTCTGGAGTTTCGCCAGAATTTTGCCCAGAGTTACAAACTGACACTAGAAACTTCTCTGATAAACGTAGAAGACTTTCCGTGAGTGAAATGGCGTGTTTGGACAAATTACCGCAGAATAAAACGCAAACAGGTGTGCGTATCTCTAAACTGATGGCTGAGCGCGGTTTATGTTCTCGCCGAGAAGCAGACGTATATATTGAACGCGGTTGGGTTTATGTGGATGGTCAGCAGGTGACCCAACTTGGGTCACGCGCTCAACCATCAGCTAAAATTTCATTGGATAAGACGGCGCAAACTGTTCAACGTCGACAAGTGACTATTCTTTTGAATAAGCCATTGGGTTATGTTTCTGGGCAACCTGAACCGGGGTGTATTCCTGCGGTGACGCTGATTCGACCAGAAAATCAGTATTCCCCCTCTTTTGGCGGTGCGCTGTTTAGTTTGGCGCATCTCAAGGGTTTGGCTCCGGCAGGACGTCTTGATGTTAATTCAACGGGACTGCTCGTATTGACGCAGGATGGCCGGGTTGCCCGACAATTGGTGGGCGAGACTTCTGATATCGAAAAAGAGTATTTGGTACGCATTGAGGGTGCACTGGATGACATGAAACTGGCTTTGCTTAAACACGGTTTGAGTCTTGATGGCAAACCGCTGAAGCCAGCAAAGGTTGAACCGATCAATGCAGATCAATTGCGTTTTATTCTGAACGAAGGGCGCAAGCGCCAGATTCGCCGTATGTGTGAACTTGTTGGTTTGCGTGTCGTTGGATTGAAACGTGTGCGTATCGGTAGCGTCAGACTGGGTCGCTTGCCGCTTGGTAAGTGGCGCTATCTGTCTAAAGATGAATCATTCTAGCGAGGGTGGAATGAAGAGCGAAAATCTGAAAATCATCAAATCGCTTGGCTTGAAAGCGACCACACAACGTGCTCGGATTCTGGAGATTTTTCAGAATTCGCAACAGCGACACATGGGCGCCGATGACGTTTTTCGTATTCTTTCGCAGGAAAATAGCGGTATTGGCCTTGCGACGGTTTATCGGGTGCTGACCCAATTTGTTGAAGTTGGTTTGCTGGAGCGCCAGCAGTTCGAGTCAGAAAAATCAGTGTATGAACTGAAAGGTCGCCAGCACCATGACCATCTGGTCTGTGCCAAATGTGGTCACGTCGAAGAGTTCTACGATGAAAGTATTGAGCGCCGCCAGCAGAAAATTGCTAAGGAACGCGGCTTTACCATTCAAGAACATTCCCTGAATTTATACGTTGATTGCCTGGACGAAACCTGCACGCGGCGCAAAGATCAGGAACAGCGCTAACGCGCCGGCCTGCCGTCCCGAATATTATCTCCAAGCTCCAGCGAATAAATCGGAGTTCTTGCAGACGGCGCAGAGCGGCTGAAAGTTGCTGCGCGCACTGTCAAACGTCTACTCGCCAGCACGCGTATTTCGGCCATTCAGAGAGGCGCCCTGAAACCTTTATAAACAGGGCATCTCAGAAGGGGGTGTCCGGAACCCCTTTATCCACGCGGGTTTCAGGTGCATCTGCCCGGAAACGCCCTGTTTACGCGGGCTCCAGCGATGCCCTTGCCGGGGCAAGGCGAATTAACCGCGCGGGTGGTGCTGGCTGTGCAGGGTTTTCAGACGTTCGCGGGCAACGTGCGTGTAAATCTGCGTAGTTGAAATATCGGCATGTCCCAGCAGTAGCTGCACGGCGCGCAGATCAGCGCCGTGGTTGAGCAGGTGGGTTGCAAATGCATGGCGCAAGACATGCGGCGAAAGTTTTTTTGCATCAATGCCTGCTATAACCGCGTAGCGCTTGATGAGTTGCCAAAATGCCTGGCGCGTCATGGCGCTACCACGCGCCGTGACAAATAGATCATCGCTTTGCCGTTCTCCTAGCAAATGCTGACGCGCTTCAGCGAGATAATCGTCGATCTGGTCGATGGCCTTTTCGCCGAGCGGCGCCAGCCGCTCTCTGCTTCCCTTCCCGAAGATACGCACAACCCCGTCATTCAGGCTAATCTCATGCAATTTAAGCGCTACGAGTTCGGAAACACGCAGGCCGGTTGCATAGAGTGTTTCGAGCATTGCCCGGTCTCGTTGTCCGAGTGGCGTATCGGCAGGAGGCGCAGCGAGCAAAAGTTCCACCTGCTTTTCGGAAATCAGTTTCGGTAGGCGTGAAATTTTGGCAGGTGCGGCTAACTTCAGCGTCGGATCCTCGGTAATTCGCCCGTTGCTTAACAGATGTCGATAAAAGCGTCGCAATGTTGCCATCATGCGGGCCTGGGAGGATGCCTTATGAGAGGCTGCAATCTGGGCGATAAAGCTGATCAGTGTTGTTTCCCCGGCCTGTTCGAGCACACCGGCGTAATAACCGTTATGCTTCAGCCAGTCCGCATAGAGAATCAGGTCGCTACGATAGCTGGCGAGTGAGTTTTTTGCCAGGCCGTCGCTGAGCCAGAGTGCATCGCAAAAATCGTCGATAACTGCGAGATCTTCAGGATACGGCGAGAGTGAGGCGGAAGCCTTCATGAGTCAGTAGCCAGCGTTTGATGTCAAGCAGAAACCCGCCATTCTGACGGGCAAAGCCGCCGAGTCCGCCATTGGCAGCAATGACCCGGTGGCAAGGCACGATAAGCGGAAAAGGATTGGCGCCGCATGCTTGCCCGACGGCGCGTGGCGCGCTGCGCAATATTTTGGCCAGTTCGCCGTAGGAACGGGTCTGATGGCAGGGGATTCTGGCGATTTCTTGCCAGACGCGGCGCTGAAAATGCGTGCCGGAAAGGTGTAGCGGCAGGTTGAACACAAAATCCGGATCGGCCAAATACGCGTACAACTGCCGTACTGCCTCTGTCGCCAGTGCATTTTGCGGCGCGATTTCCGGGCAGGGGGCAAGATAATGTACGCCCAGCATTTCGCTTTCGTTACAGCGGACGCCTATGCAAAAGCTCGGTGCGGCGATAACAGCTTGATAGTCCATCTGGCTTGTGCTTTGCCTAGCTGCGAATCTGGCCGGTGCCGAGCACGATCCATTTCTGGCTGGTCAATCCTTCCAGCCCGACGGGGCCGCGCGCATGGATCTTATCCGTCGAAATGCCGATTTCTGCGCCCAGTCCGTATTCAAAACCATCGGCGAAGCGCGTTGAGGCATTGACCATGACCGAAGAAGAGTCGACTTCGCGTAAAAAACGCAGCGCTTTGTCATAGTTTCCGGTCACGATGCTTTCAGTATGGTGCGAGCTATAACGGTTGATGTGCTCGATGGCCTCGTCCAGGCCGGCTACGACTTTGACTGCGATGATGGGAGCCAGAAACTCCGTGGCGTAATCCTCTTCGCTGGCCGGCAGCGCTTCTTTGACAATCGTCCGTGTCTCTGCGCAGCCGCGAATCTCGACGCCGTTGTCAAGCAGCATCGCCGCGACGGCCGGGAGCAGATCCGCGGCGCGCGAGCGCGCGACGAGCAGGGATTCTGCCGTATTGCAGGTCCCGTAACGCTGCGTTTTGGCGTTTTCGACGATCTTGACGGCCATGGCGGCATCGGCCTCGTCGTCGAGATACACATGGCAATTGCCGTCCAGATGCTGGATCATCGGTATGCGCGCTTCGTTGAGCAGGCGCGTAATCAGGCCTTTGCCGCCACGCGGTACGATGACATCAATGTATTCGCGCATTGTGATCAAATGCCCGACCGCAGCGCGGTCAGTCGTTTCGACGATCTGGATGGCCGTCGCCGGCAGGCCTGCCGCTGCCAGGCCTTTCGCAATCAATCCGGCAATGGTGCGGTTACTGTGGATGGCTTCCGAGCCCCCGCGCAGAATGGCGGCATTGCCGGTTTTCAGGCATAAGGCGGCGGCATCGGCGGTTACATTGGGGCGCGCCTCGTAAATGATGCCGACGACACCCAGCGGTACGCGCATGCGACCCACCTGAATGCCGCTCGGTCGGCGGCGAAGTTCCTGGATTTCTCCAATCGGGTCGGCCAGCTCGGCAATCTGGTCGATGCCTGTTGCCATTTGCTGAATGCTTTTTTCGGTCATCGTCAGCCGATCAATCATGGCAGGCGCCAGTCCATTTGCCGTGGCGGCCGCCAAATCACGGCGGTTGGCTTCGAGAATGGCCGGTGCCTGGCTGCGAATATTGTCGGCGATGTGGCGCAGTGCCTGATTTTTGGTGTTGCTATCGGTATTTGCCATTTGGCGTGCCGCCTTGCGCGCCTGTTGTCCAAGGTGGCGCACGTAGCCTTCAATATCTTTCTCGATGTCCATGTTTTTCACTTTTTCCTGCAATTTTTCTATGGTTTGATTATATCGTCGGTGAAATGAATTTTTTCATAAGGCATTGATCCGAGATCGGGCAGAGCGAATAGCGAAGCCGCGCGGCATGACGACTACTTTTTGGGCGCCGGGCTGATATAGCGGACGCTTTGCAAAATTCATGGAACCAATAGAAAAAATACTACTCCGAGTAGGGGAGAAAATAAGTCCTCATGAAAAACCATGGCTGAAAAATTAATTATTCCGGCTGAGCTTAAAATCTGTGCGACATGCAGCTACTGGGATGGCCTGCGCAAGGTGGATCCTGAATTGCGCCTTGTCGTCATTGATGAATGTGCAGAAGGCGAATGCCTGGTTAAATGCGCGTGCCGCCGGGGATTAAATAATGAGGGCACGGGCGAGCACAATTGTCTGTGGGAGCATCTGGCGCCAGATGCCGAGCCGACGCAGGGCAGTGACAACGACGACCAGTGAGCGGCAGTTGGTTGGCGCCCCGGCATCGCCATCGATCTGGCTTAGGTTGCGCAGAGCGGTAGTCCGAGGCGTAGGAATTCGTCCCACGGATCGCCGGCGCCAATACCCTTGATCAAACCGTCGATTCGCGCCGCTTCCGCCAGCAGCGTGTCTGCCGCCCCTGCTTCGAGGCGTTGCAGCGCCTTGCGAAACAAAGTCTGACGCGCCCCCCAAATACGCGCTTCCTTGAGCAGCGTTTCCAGCGGACGCCTATTCTGGAGCCCGCGACTGACCTGAGCCAGCGCCCGAATTTCCTCGGTCATTGCCCAGAGTACCAGCGGTGGCGCTTCCCCTTCCTGACGCAGACCATCCAGCGTGCGCGTCAGGCGCGCCACGTTGCCGGCGAGCAGCGCTTCGCGCAGCGCATCGAGATCATAACGGGCAACATTGAGCACGGCTTCGTGGATTTGTGCCAGGGAAAGTGCGCCGGGGGGATAGAGCAGGGCAAGCTTGAGGATTTCCTGATGGGCGGCCAGCAGATTGCCCTCGACGTGCTCGGCGATAAAGCGCAGACCATCGCGTGCTGCACTTTGCCCCTGTTGTTGCAGCCGCCGGGCAATCCATCCGGGCAGCTCAGTCAGGCCGGGCGGCGTCAGTTTCACGGCGGCGCCGGCATCGGCAAGCGTTCTGAGCCAGGCTGCTTTCTCTTCCGCCCAGTCAAGGCCTGGCAGCGTTACCAGCAGGAGCGTGTCGGGGCTGGGCCGGGCGCAGTAACGCTGGAGTGCGGCGGCGCCTTCGCGTCCGGGTTTGCCCGTCGGAATGCGCAGATCGACCAGCGTCCGGCCGCCAAATAGGGAAAGATTCCCCGCGGCGCGCTGCAGTTCGCTCCAGTCGAAACCGGCCATTGCCGTCAATACTTCGCGTTCGTCGAAGCCTTGGCGCCGGGCGGCGGTACGGATGGCATCAGTGGCTTCGATGACGAGCAAAGGCTCATCGCCATAAACGACGTAAACGGGCTGCAACCGTCGTTTGAGATGCTCCGCCAATTGCTCGCCGCGTAACTGCATCGCAGCTTATCCGCTATTCCCGGTGGCACGGGCCTGATCGATGCCGTTCGTATCACTGGCGCGGCCGTCGGCATGGTCTTCCGGCCAGTCCGGCCGGGTCATTGACAGACGGCGCATGACCTGTTGCACGAGGTCGTTTTCCATATCCTGCCAGAGCAGTTCTTCTTCCTGCGTCTTGGCCAGCACGTCGGAATCGGCGTAGGTGATGTCGCGGAACAGTTCGACGCTGACAGGGAGCACCAAATCACGGCCCTTGCGATCGACGACACGGTAGTTATAAAGATAAACCAGCCGTTTTTGGCGGACGCGGCCCGCGCTGGAAAGCGCCAGGATGGTTGATGTACGCGACTCGCCGGCAGGCTGGAAGCTGGCCTGGGCGTCCTCGGCCGATTCCGCGATGCGCGTCGAGGTGTTGCGGATGGCGCGCTTGAGTCCCGCGCCGATGACCGAATAATCGGGGACGGCGATGTACAGGCTCTGGTAGGGCAGCGTATAGGCGCCGCGCAGCTGGAAGCCGCATGCGGCGAGCAATACGGCCGCCAGCACGGGGAGGAAAAAACGTGCGGGAACGCGCAATAAAAGATGAATGGCGGGAAAAACGGAATGCACGGCGAATCCTTCCAGGAGCATAAATAAGCCAGCGCTATACGACGAGATTGACGAGCCGGCCAGGCACGATGATGACCTTTTTGGGCGTTCTGCCTTCGAGATGGCGCTGTGCACCTTCGTTGGCCAGGGCGGCGGCTTCGATCGTCGCCTTGTCAGCCGAGACCGGCACGCGGATCGCACCGCGATGTTTGCCGTTGACCTGTAGAACCAGCTCGATTTCCTCGCGCGCCAGTGCGCTTTCGTCGGCTTGCGGGAACGTTTGCCCGCCGGCGGTCTGTCCCGGCCTCAGTTCCGCGTAAAGCGCTTCGCAGATATGCGGCACGATGGGATAAAGCAACAGGGTTACGGTTTCCAGCGTCTCCTGGCGAACGGCGCGAACCATTGCCGGGTCGCCATCATTATTCCCGTTGATGCGGCCATAAGCGTTGAGGAGTTCCATGACGGCGGCAATGGCCGTATTGAACTGCTTGCGCCGGCCATAATCATCGGCCACCTTGCCGATCGTCTGGTGAAGCTGGCGGCGAAAATCGCGCAGTTCGGCGCTCAGTTGCCCGCCGGTAGCCGATGTATAGGCGGCTGCCGGGCCATTATTTTCGATATGCTCGAACACCAGCCGCCACAAGCGCCGCAAGAAGCGGTACGCGCCTTCGACGCCGGCATCCGACCATTCGAGCGACTGATCGGGCGGTGAAGCGAACATGATGAACAGGCGCGCCGTATCGGCGCCGTAGCGGTCGATCAACGCCTGTGGGTCGACGCCGTTATTCTTTGATTTCGACATCTTCTCGATGCCGCCAATCTGTACCGGCTGACCGTCGGCAGCCAGCGTGGCGCTCACCGGGCGGCCGCGTTCGTCGCATTGCAGCTCGACATCGGCGGGGTTGATCCAGACGGCCTTGCCGTCCGCGCCTTCGCGGAAAAAGGTGGGCGCGACGACCATGCCTTGCGTCAGCAGATTGGCGAACGGCTCGTCGATTCGCTCGCCCTTGAACAGTCCGGCGTCGCGCATCAGCTTGGTCCAGAAGCGCGCATACAGCAGATGCAAAATGGCATGTTCGATGCCGCCGATATATTGATCGATGCCGCCTTTGCACCAGTAGGCGACGCGTTTGTCGACCATGGCCCAGTCGTTGTCCGGGCAGCAGTAGCGCAGGAAGTACCACGAGGATTCGACGAAAGTATCCATCGTATCGGTTTCGCGTCTGGCGGCTTGCCCGCATTTGGGGCACGTCGTTTCGTAAAATTCCGCCATTCTGGCGAGCGGACTGCCTGCTCCGGTGACGGCAACGTTTTCCGGCAACACCACCGGCAGCTGATCATCGGGGACGGGCACGTCGCCGCAGGTCTCGCAGTGGATGACCGGAATCGGACAGCCCCAGTAGCGTTGCCGCGAGATGCCCCAGTCGCGCAGGCGGAACTGCACTTTCTTCTCGCCCAGTCCCTTGGCCGCCAGGTCGGCGGCGATGGCATCGACGGCGGCTTTGTAGCCCAGGCCGTCGTATTTGCCCGAATTGACGCAGAAGCCGTTTTTGCTGGCGTACCAGTCTTCCCAGCGTTCGGCCGAAAAGACTTTGTCCTGCGCCCCTTCCTTTTCGCCGATGACCTGCGTGATGGCCAGACCGTATTTTTTGGCGAACGCGAAATCGCGTTCATCGTGCGCCGGCACGGCCATGACTGCGCCGTCGCCATAGCCCATCAGCACGTAGTTGCCGACCCAGACTTCAACTTTTTGGCCCGTTAGCGGGTGATCGACAAAGATGCCCGTCGGCATCCCTTTCTTTTCCATTGCCGCCAAATCGGCCTCGGCGACGCCGCCTTGCTTGCATTCCTCAATGAAGGCGGCAAGCGCCGGATTATTGCGCGCAGCGTAGGCCGCCAGCGGGTGCTCGGCGGCCACGGCGACAAAAGTGACGCCCATGATCGTATCTGCGCGCGTAGTGAACACCCACAGCTTTTCCGGCTTGCCATCCAGCACGTAAGGGAAGGCAAAACGCACGCCCTCGCTCTTGCCGATCCAGTTCTTCTGCATCAGCTTGACCTGTTCCGGCCAGCCGGACAGCTTGTCCAGATCGGCCAGCAGCTCTTCGGCGTAGGCGGTGATCTTCATGTAATACATGGGAATTTCGCGCTTCTCGATCAGCGCTCCGGAGCGCCAGCCGCGGCCATCGATGACCTGCTCGTTGGCCAGCACGGTCTGATCGACCGGGTCCCAATTCACCGTGCCATAGCGCTTGTAGATCAAGCCCTTCTCGAACAAGCGGGTAAACAGCCATTGCTCCCAGCGGTAGTAATCAGGCTTGCAAGTCGCCAGCTCGCGATCCCAGTCGAGCGCGAAGCCCAGACGGTTGAGCTGTCCTTTCATGTAATCGATATTGGCATACGTCCATTGCGCGGGCGGCACGTTGTTCTGAATGGCGGCATTTTCCGCCGGCATGCCAAAAGCGTCCCAACCCATCGGTTGCAGGACGTTGTAGCCAAGCATTTTGTGGAAGCGCGAGAGCACATCGCCGATCGTGTAATTGCGCACGTGCCCCATGTGCAGCTTGCCCGAAGGGTAGGGGAACATCGACAGACAATAATATTTCGGCTTGCTGGCATCTTCGATCGCGCGCGCTGCGCCGGTTTTCTGCCACAGTTGCTGGGCGGCCAGTTCGATGTCTTGAGGTTGATATTTTTCTTGCATGGTTTAAATCGCTGAAAAGGCTGGAAAGGCGGGAATTGCTGGAATCGCTAAAACAGCGGGAAACAACCCAAGAAACAGGCCGGAAAGCAGGCCAGAAATCTCATGGTTGAACGAACCCGTGAATTATACGCGCTCGGCCGGCCCGAATCGTAGAAGGTGGCAGGCGGATAGCAGGTGGCAGGTGGATGGTGGATGGTAGATGATGGCGGATGGCCGCGCGGACGCAGACTGCGCCTTCAAGCGCGGTGCGATGGCTGATATTGAAACCGGATACCGCACGGACTTGGGCCGCGCGTCGAACGCCCCTCGTTTGGATGCGCGGGAGGAAGGCGGCCTCTCCGCATGCAGCGAACGCCGGCCGGAAAACCGACCGCGCGCTGAAACAGGCGCAAAGCCTGGAAAGACCGTTGGCCGCAAGCCCGCGTGGAATGGGCGTTTCAGCCAGGTGTGGCCGGAAACCCGCGTAAATACTGGGCTGGCGGGGAGGCAGGCTGGAAACGCCCGTAAACAGTGGGCTGGCGGGCAGCCTCTTCGGAGATGGCCGTTTTACGCGGGGTTCGGGGCAGGCGTGGTGGCGGAGTTCAAAGCGGGAGTCGTGGTAATCGGGAAGGTCATCGAAGACGGTTGAAAAAATCAAAGAAAAATTGAAAAGAAAAAATCAGGAAAACGAAGCAGTAAAAAAGATAAAAAGAATAAAAGAAAGGATTTTTACTGATTGGTAGAACGGCCTATAGGGAGTAAAAACTTATTTTTGATCAAATGTAATATATAGAAATATAGTAAAGGAATTGTTATCAATAGTATTATTACTGATAACATCACAAATTGAAGGGCAATATAATAGTCGTTGCTTAAGGTTTCTCGGTCGACATGTGTCAGATTGGTATAAAGATAAGGGAATATCAGATAAAAGCCATAGATAATCATCAGGCTAATTGTTGTAGATAAGAAAAAACAAATAATATAAATAAGTGCTTTTTTTGCAAATAATAAGAATATTTTCAGGTTTTCTTCCATTCTGTGGTTTCCAGTGAAGTGGGATTTTAGATTTGCTGTTTTTACCCAATGTGCTTATATTAAATATTTTTATTATTTTTTCCGTTGTTGGTGATGCTTTTTGTTATAAGAAAACCGCCGCCAAATAAACTTATGATAGGAGATGTATATTTCCCAAATAGTGATGTAAGAAAATTAATTAGCCATGACCAACGTCCGGTAGCCGGTTCTATCGGTGGGTTATATAAACCATATAATCCGTGTATAAAACATATAATACCTAATACTAACATTGCTTTTCTTAATTTTTCAGGTGGAGTTTTTTCAAGTTTCATAAGGAGGACAGTGTTATCGTATTTAGGTTAAGAACAGGATAAATTGATATTGATATATTAATTTATCCTCTAATGATGAATAAAGAAAATCGCTAAGCCACAGAGAATGCGGGCAGGCTAGTCCTCTGCTATGCGGCTGTCAATGAACTTAAATGTGGATTGTGGAAAGATGCAGCGCTTCTTAGATTTTTGGGAATGGCGCTGTATGGAAAGAGGCGGCAGGGTGCGGTCGGCTGTTGGCAGGAAAGGGTACTAATCGTTTTCTACTGCGGCTTGTTGAGTTGCTGTCTGCGTCTTCTGGATGTGATACCCAGCCGGATAAACTGGCTGCCCGCAAGCCCTCGTGGAATGGGCGTTTGCGGGGAGGTAGGCCGGAAACCCGCGTAAACAGTGGGCTAGCGGGGAGGCAGCCTGGAAACGCCCGTAAACAGTGGGCTAGCGGGCAGGGGCTCCGGAGATGCCCGTTTTACGTGGGGTTCGGGGTAGGTGTCGTTGGGCGAATGCGCCGCCGTATCCGGCGGGCGGGGAGGCAGTTGGGCGAGGAAATGGCGGATGCCGCCGACTGTGCGGGTTATTCAGCCGCTTCGCCGGTTTCGGGATCTTCGGCAAGCAGGCGATCGAGTGCGTCGAGGCGCATGCGCGGGCGAATCCGGCCGTCGCGCATGCGTGCGGTGACGCGCTCCGCGTTGCGTGGATAGACGACGAGATTGATCGGCGCCGCTTCGTGCAGGATCGTCAGCACCGCTTCGGCGCGTTCGCTGCGCGGTTCGCGGTGGACGTAGGTAACCTGCTGGTTGAGCAGAAAAATTTCGACATCCTTGGCGCTGTCGGCAAAGAGCTGAATGTCGATTTCCGCCTGGCGCCCGGCGCTGCCGTCGAGGACGGTGCCGGCAAGATACGGCGTGAAATCCTGCAGGCGCGCCATGACATCGCGCGCCGTTTGGCGCAGGCGGCGGAGGCGCTGCCTATGTTCGTCGTTCTGGAAAATGCGCTGATAGGCGCGCAGCTGCGCTTCGACATCGGCGTTGCCAGGCAACTTGGCATTGTTCGGTAGGCCGAGCGTTTGTATGGCCTTGCGCTTGGCGGCGTTGAAGTCGGCAATGCCCTGTTCGGCCATCAGGCGGGCGGCGGTGTAGGCAATCAGTTGCAGTTGGCGGTCGGTGGCGGTCATCTTGGGAGGCGGTGTGGCGATGGGGACAATGGGAACGGCGGGGCGTTGGGGCGGCGGGCTTGCGGTTGCGCCTGGAAAAACGATGCGGCGCTCCGAGGCGATACAATCCCTATATTTCGGGCGTTCCGTCGGGCTTTCCGGTTGTCCGCATTGCCCTTCGTTCTCGAATCATTCCGGAGTTTACCTCATGCATATTCACATTCTCGGCATTTGCGGCACCTTCATGGGGGGCATCGCCCAACTGGCGCGTGCGGCCGGGCACCGCGTCACCGGCTGTGATGCCAACGTTTATCCGCCGATGAGCGTGCAGCTGGAGGCTGCCGGCATTGATTTAATCGAAGGGTTTGATGCGAAACAGGCGCAGCTTGCGCCCGATGTTTTCGTCGTCGGCAATGCGATTTCGCGCGGCAATCCGCTCCTGGAAGAGATTCTCGATCGCGCGCTGCCCTACGTTTCCGGCCCGCAGTGGCTTGCCGACCATCTGCTGCAAGGACGCTGGACGCTCGCCGTGGCGGGTACGCATGGTAAAACGACGACTGCGTCGATGTTGGCCTGGATTCTTGAGGACGCCGGCCTGCATCCAGGGTTTCTGATTGGCGGTGTGCCGGTAAACTTCGGCGTGTCGGCGCGCATCGCCGGAAAAATCGACGGCAGGCTTGCCGATTCGCCGTTTTTCGTTATTGAGGCGGACGAGTACGACACGGCGTTTTGCGATAAACGCTCGAAGTTTATCCACTATCGGCCGCGTACCGCGATACTGAATAACCTTGAATTCGATCATGCCGATATTTTTGCCGATCTGGCGGCTATTGAAACGCAGTTCCATCACCTGGTGCGTACATTGCCCGGTAACGGGTTGATCGTTGCCAATGCGCTTGAACCGAGCCTCGACCGCGTGCTGGCGCGCGGTTGCTGGACGCCGGTCGAGCGTTTCAACGATTCTGCCGGTTGGCACATGGCCGGCGATGATGCCGCGGGTTCGTTGTGTTTGATGCAGGGCGATCAGCGCCTCGGTGAGACGCGCTGGGAGCTTTCCGGCGCGCATAACCGCAGCAATGCCGTTGCGGCACTGCTGGCGGCGCGCCATGTGGGGGTGCCGATTGAGCAAGGTTTGGCGTCGCTGGCGCGCTTTGCGGGCGTCAAGCGGCGTATGGAGTTGCGCGGCGTAGTCTCCAATATCAGCGTTTATGATGATTTTGCCCATCACCCGACGGCGATTGCGACGACACTCGCCGGGTTGCGGCGCAGCATGGGCGCGGAAGGGCGGGTACTTGCCGTGCTGGAGCCGCGTTCGAATACGATGAAGCTCGGCGTCATGAAGGCCGAGCTCCCCGCCAGCCTGGCCGCAGCCGACCGCGTATATTGCTATGCCGCGCAGCTTGGCTGGGATGCACAGGCGGCACTGGCTCCGCTTCGCGACAAGGCTTTTGTCGCACAGGATCTGGATCAACTGGTCGAACGCCTGGTGAACGATGCCCGTCCGGGCGACCGGGTGCTGGTGATGAGCAATGGCGGTTTCGGCGGCATTCACGAAAAGCTGCTGGCGGCGCTGCGGGCGCGTTGGCCGGACGCTACGCGCTGATCCGCATTGAGACGCCGCGCCGCGCGCTTTTCGCTACAAGGCGCCGCTGAGGCCCTTGTAAACAGGGCATTTCCGGGTGCCTGCCCGGAGCGCCTTTATCCATGCGGGTTTCAGAGCGCCTGCCCGGAAATCCTTTATCCACGCGGGTCTCCGACCAGCGCCTAGCGCCAGGAAGCGCTTGGTGCGAAAGTTCTTGGCGCTTTCCCTGGCCTTGTTTATAATGCGATCCTCTTGGAGTTCTTGGATGGTCGCTGAACTCCGCTGCCCATACATCGGTTGTCCTGCTGTCCCGCCTTTTCCGTGTTGATTCTCTCTGGACGGCCTTCGGCTGGCTTACCTTGTATGAAAATGAAAAGTTAACTTCTCGACCATGGTCCGATTCTGTTTTTGAACTTAGGAAGAATTGATGCCTGCTATTCGTGTAAAGGAAAATGAACCGTTCGAGGTTGCCATTCGTCGGTTCAAGCGTACTGTTGAAAAAACCGGCCTGTTGACCGAATTGCGTGCCCGCGAGTTTTACGAAAAACCCACCGCCGAGCGTAAACGCAAGCTCGCTGCGGCGATCAAACGTCACCATAAACGTGTACGCAGCCAGATGCTGCCCCCCAAGCTTTACTAATCTGGGTTTTTATCTATGAATGCAGCCGTGCGCCTTTAGGCGTACGGCTTTTTGTGTTTCTGTCGTGCTTTTCTGAACGCAGAAGATAATCGGATGAGAAGGTGAATATGAGCCTGAAAGAGCGCATCAACGAGGAGATGAAGGCCGCAATGCGAAATGGCGAAACGGCAAAGCGCGACGCCATACGCCTTTTGAACGCGGCGATTAAGCAGCAGGAAGTCGATGGGCGTGTCACGCTGGGCGATGCGGACATCGTTGCGGTCATTGAAAAAATGCTTAAACAGCGCCGAGATTCGATTTCCCAGTATGAAGCGGCCGGGCGTCAGGAACTGGCGGATGCCGAAAAATTCGAGGTGCAGGTGCTCAGTCAATATATGCCTGCCCGAATGAGTGCCGAGGATATTGCCGTCGCGGTACAGGCGGCTGTGGTTGAGACGGGTGCGAGTCGCGCAAGCGATATGGGTAAGGTGATGGCGGTGCTTAAACCCCAGCTGGCGGGCAAGGCGGATATGGGTGAAGTTTCCCGGCAGGTCAAAGCAGCGCTTTCCGGCGCAGGCGTTTGAGTAAAACGCGGAACAACGATACAGCCCCCTGGCTCGGTACGGCGAGCGCCTTGGTCAAAGCAAGGTACGACGGTGGGTTACGGTAAACTGGGATTGCTGTCCGGCGATTCTTAAGTGGTGTTTTCAGTCATTTCTCCAGGTATTTCTTGCGGGCAGGCATGATTCCCGATTCATTTATCCAGGAGCTGCTCAATCGAGTCGACATCGTCGATCTGATCGACGGTTACGTAAGGCTCAAGAAGGCGGGGGCGAATTTCGTCGCTTGCTGTCCGTTCCATAACGAGAAAACGCCTTCATTTTCTGTCAGTCCGGGCAAGCAGTTTTATCACTGCTTCGGCTGTGGCGCCCATGGCACGGCGATCGGCTTTCTCATGGAATATTCCGGCCTGAGTTTTGTCGATGCCGTTAAGGAACTGGCCGCGCGTGTGGGCATGCCGGTGCCGGAAGACGACACACGACGGCCGCATAGTGGTACGTCGCGCGTTTCGCTGAGTGAAATCATGGCGCGGGCGGCGCGTTATTACTACGAACAGTTGAAGCGTTCCGACAAGGCGATCGCCTACCTGAAAAAGCGCGGACTGAGCGGTGAAATCGCCCAAAAATTCGGCATCGGCTATGCGCCGGAGGAATGGCAAAATCTCGGTACAGTATTTGAGGATTACACCCAGACAGAATTACAGACAGTCGGTCTTGTCATCAGAAATGATCAGGGACGGCTCTATGACCGGTTCCGCGATCGTGTGATGTTTCCCATCATCAGCCAGGCAGGCGAAGTGATTGCCTTTGGGGGGCGAGTCATTGGTGAAGGTGAGCCGAAATATCTCAATTCACCGGAAACGCCGTTGTTCGAAAAAGGCCAGGAGGTGTTTGGTCTGCCGCAGGCGCGCGCGGCGCTGCGTGAGAAAAATACCGTGATCGTCGTCGAAGGTTATATGGATGTCGTTGCGCTGGCGCAACACGGTATCGGCAACGTCGTGGCGACCCTGGGCACGGCGACGACGGCCAGGCATGTCCGTAAATTATTGCGTCAGGTTGATTGCATCGTATTCTGTTTTGATGGCGATGCCGCGGGGCGAAAAGCCGCCTGGCGGGCGCTGGAAAATACGTTGGAAGCCTTGCCGGAGCAGAAAAGCGTCGGGTTCGCTTTCCTGCCGGAACCGGAAGATCCGGACAGTTTCGTGCGCAACCAGGGCGTTGCCGCTTTTGAGCGTCTGGTGGCTGAGGCGTTGCCGTTATCGGAATTTCTTATGCGTGAACTGGCGGTGCGCTGCGATATGACCAGCGCTGAAGGGCGGGCAAATCTGGTGGCTGATGCAAAACCTTTGCTCAATCGCTTGCAAACGCCGTTTTTGCGTCTACAGTTGATCAAGAGGCTGGCGGAAGCGAGCGGTTTCTCGCAGGCGGAAGTCGAGCATTTGTGCGGTTTGAGCCCCATCGCGCGGTCAGCGCCGGCGAGAGCGCCAAGGCAGGCCCCTTCGCTGTTGCGGCAGCTTTTACGCATGGTGCTGCAAAAACCTGAACTGGCGGCGCATGTGCCGCTTGTTGCATTACCGGACAATTCTGGTGAAGCTCAGGCGTTGCGGCGATTATGCGAGGCGATTGCCGAAGTGTCTGCCGAAATAGGTGCGCCGCCAGTGTGTTCTGCGTTGTTGGAACGTTTTCGTAACGGTGAGGACGAAGGTGTATTGAATCAGGCAGCGGCTGAACTGATGCAACAGCCGTTTGATGAAGAAACGCTTGATGAGGAGTTTGCAGGTGCGGTGGATCATTTGCGGACAGCAGCAAACCGGCGTGTTTTTGAGGCGCTACAGGCAAAGGTGGCGAGGCTGGGGGTGACAGACTTGTCTGCGGAAGAAAAACAGCAATATCTGCATGCATTGCGACAAGGCAGTTATCAGTCGAATGATGCGTAAGTTATGGTAAAATCAAGAATTTTCCATTCTGACGCTTAACCGGGACATGAGTATGGTCATGGCAAGGGAAAAGACAACGAACAACAAATTGACGAAGGCGAAGGCCGCCGAATTGCTGGCTCAGATGGCGAGTCAGCAGCAACCTTCGCCGAACGATGAAGAATCACGGAAAATCCGTCTGAAAACGTTGATCAAGCTGGGCAAGGAACGTGGTTTCTTGACCTACGCTGAGGTCAATGACCATCTGCCTGATGAAGTCGTCGATGCCGAGCAGATCGAAAGCATTATCAGTACATTCAGCGATATGGGCATTCAGGTGTACGACGAGGCGCCGGATGCCGAAACGTTGTTGATGTCGGATAACCCGGCGCCGGCTGCCGCCGACGATGCCGATGTTGAAGAACAGGCAGAGCAGGCGCTTTCGACGGTTGATTCCGAATTTGGCCGCACGACCGATCCGGTTCGTATGTACATGCGTGAGATGGGTTCAGTCGAGCTGCTGACCCGCGAGGGTGAGATCGAGATCGCCAAACGCATCGAAGACGGTCTCAAGCACATGATTATGGCGATTTCCGCCTGCCCGACAACGATTGCTGAGATTCTCGACAGTGCGGGCAAGATCGCTCGCGATGAAATGCGCATCGACGAGCTGATCGACGGTCTGATTGACCCGAATGCGGCGGATGAAGCGCTGGATGCCGCCGGTGAATCGATTGATGAGAATGGTCTGGCCGACGACGAAATCAGTGATGATGACGGCGATGACGACGGCGCTGCCGTTTCAGCCTCACTGCTCAAGCTCAAGGAAGACGGGCTGGCGCGCCTGGCTGAAATCAAAACGCTCCATGGCAAGGCGCATAACGCGCTGCTCAAAAAAGGCTCGCAGGATAAAAGCTATCTCCGTCTACAGAAGAAAATTTCCGAAGTGATGATGGGCATTCGCTTCACTTCCAGAACGATCGAACGGCTGTGTGATGCCGTGCGCGCGATGGTCGATGAGGCACGGGCGTGCGAACGCAAAATTCAGCGCATCTGCGTCGATACCGTGCGGATGCCGCGCCCCTATTTCATCAAGGCCTTTCCGGGCAACGAGCTAAACCTCGGGTGGGTCGATGCCGAAATTACAGCGGCGGCGGGTAAACCCTACGCTCAGACGCTTGCCCGCAATGCCCCGAATATCATTGAAGAACAGCGCAAGTTGCTGGCTTTGCAGGAACGTATCGGATTGCCGCTCAAGGAGCTGAAAGATATCAATAAACAGATGTCTACCGGTGAAGCCAAGGCGCGGCGCGCCAAGCGCGAAATGACCGAAGCCAACTTGCGTCTAGTGATTTCGATCGCCAAGAAATATACCAATCGCGGGCTGCAGTTTCTTGATTTGATTCAGGAGGGGAATATTGGCCTGATGAAAGCCGTCGACAAGTTCGAATACCGGCGCGGCTATAAATTTTCCACTTATGCCACGTGGTGGATCCGTCAGGCCATTACCCGTGCGATTGCCGATCAGGCGCGCACTATCCGTATCCCGGTGCACATGATCGAAACAATCAACAAAATGAACCGTATTTCCCGGCAGATTCTTCAAGAAACCGGCATCGAGGCCGATGCGGCGACGCTGGCAAAGAAAATGGAAATGCCGGAAGAAAAAATCCGCAAGATTCTCAAGATCAGTAAAGAGCCGATTTCGATGGAGACGCCCATCGGTGATGATGACGACTCGCATTTGGGCGATTTCATTGAGGATGCCGCCACCCTGGCGCCGACCGATGCCGCCCTGTTCTCCAGCCTGCGCCTGATTACCAAGGATGTGCTGGATACGCTGACGCCGCGAGAAGCCAAGGTGCTGCGCATGCGTTTTGGCATTGAAATGAATACCGACCATACGCTGGAAGAGGTCGGCAAGCAGTTTGACGTGACGCGTGAACGCATCCGACAGATTGAAGCCAAGGCATTGCGCAAATTACGCCACCCTTCGCGTTCGGATAAACTACGCAGTTTCCTTGACAGCAGTAATCATTAATCGAATGTGCCGGTTTCGGTATGCGTGATCCGAAAGTGGAAGAAGCGCGATACGGCAACCGTGCAAACAATTTCGGGCCTGTAGCTCAGTTGGTCAGAGCAGAGGACTCATAATCCTTTGGTCCAGGGTTCAAGTCCCTGCGGGCCCACCAAACAGACAAAGGCTTAGGAATGCTTCCTAAGCCTTTGTTTCTTTGTCTTTGTTTCTTTCTAAGCTATTGAAAAATCCGGCTTGCCTTGCTTGAACGCATGCGCTTCTCCGTTTTTTGGGCAGATATGTTCGGATGGCGCGCTGCGAACTCCTAAAAGGCTAAAGAAGGGCCGCGCCAACAGAATATCGAAGCACAGCAGGCTGTATGCGTTGGTACGGCGCAGGGAATTATGACTTTGACTTAGGCTGCCGAGAGGTGTGCATGGCCTCGCGGCTGGTCGGCCTGAAACCTGTGCTGATGCGGAGAATAGCGTGTGCCGCTATGTCAGTACGAGTGGGACGCCGGTTCAACCCCGCTGGTGCGGGGAACAGATTCGAGTAGGACTTACGGTGGGCGATTGTTTCGCTTCATCCCCGCTAGTAAAGGGATTGCGGACACTACTCTCCAAAGCCCGCGTCAATAAAGGGATTGCGGGCACCCCTCTCTGAAACCCCTGTAAATAAAGGGCTGCAAGGCAACCTACCCGCAAACGCCCAATCCATACGGGTTACAGGGTAGGAGGTTATGAATTAGGCTGCCGGGGTGTGTGCATGGCCTCGCGGATGGCCTGCATGGCATCGATCAATGCCGTGACAGGATCGTCGGCATTTTCGGAAAGTATCACCAGTTTTGCGCCACTTTCCTCGATCAGTTTTGCCGCTGCTTCGTCAGGTGCAGTGTGTGTGAGCGCCACCCGCGGTTTGCCTTGCGCCAGTGCCTGGGCCAATGCGGCCGGCAATTCCGCATCGTTTTCTGGAATCTGCCAGGAGACGGGTTCGAGCTGCAAGGCGTTGGCCAGCACGTGCATGCGTGGCGAGAGCAAGAGAACGGAGAGTTGCTCCGCTTCTGCCAGGGCGCGGCTGGTTTGCGACACGGCCTGTTGCAGGCGTTGATTGATCTGGGTCAGGTTGGCCTGTAGACGTGGTGCTGCTTCGGGCGCAAGGCGCGAAAGCGCGTTGACCATGAGCGCGGCCATGCGCGCCAGATTGGCGCTGTCCTGCCAGGGGGGGCTGTTGAGGAGGCTGGAGTCGCTGGCTGCGCCCGCCTTGCCGCCCAGCAGGGTGATACCCGGCAGATCGCCTTCGACAGGGTTGGCGACATCGATTTCCACGATGCGGATGTTTGCCCGCCGCGCCAGCGGGTAGAGCTGGTCATCCGGCCAGATGGAACGCAGCGTCAGTACCGCCTGAGACTGGACAGCCGCGTCCATCAGCGCATCCTGACCGCGTCCGAGCAGATAGGCGGGAATACGGTTGGCGGGCAGACGCGCCGGTGCGACCCGGGTCAGCACCAGGCCGTCGGCGCCGTGCAGTAGCTGACGCGCCAGTCCGTAGACCACTGGGTGCGCTGCCAGCACACGCAGCGCTTCGGCGCGCGTTACCGGGGCTTGCGCGCGCGTGGCGCGATCGGCTGGTTTTGCTGTCTGGGTACTGTCGGGAGACGCATACGTTGCGGCTGACAGGAGCAGCCAGAACGCCAGACAGAATGTGGTGTTCAGAACAGAAAAAAGACGTTTGCAAAACATGGTAAGCCTCCAAATCTCGCCTTGCGAGGAAATTAGGCAACCGGGAGAGTCCGCTTTTCTCTCCCCGGCAGCGAACGATAAAAAATGCGGCAAGGCGAGTTGATCTCCATAAAGAATGCGGAATTGATCAACTACGCAATAACTACGTAATAGCCGGCTGCGCGACGCGGGCACGCCCCAGCACGGCCAGTCCGAACAGTGCGCCTGCGCACAGAATGACGGCTGCGCCTGACGGCACGGCAAGATCCAGTGCGACGGGCACGGCAATGCCCGTCAGCGTACTTGCCGTAGCGAATATCACGGTAAGCCAGAAAAAACTGCGCATCGAGCGCGCCAGCAGGCGCGCCGAGGCGGCGGGAATGACCAGCAGCGCGCCGACTAGCATCGCCCCGATGATTTTGACTGCGGCGACGGTGACGATAGTGACAAGCATGACGAAAACGTAGTCGAGCCACTGCACGGGCAGCTTGCGCGCCTGTGCCAGCGGCGCGTGGAAACTGGCCAGCATGGCGCGGTTATAAATGCGATGCAGCACCATCACCGTAAAAATGGTGACACAGGCCAGCACGCCCAGATCGCGTCCACTGACGGTCAGTACGGAACCGAACAGCACGTTTTCCAGAATATGGATATTGATGCGTGCGGCCAGCAGCAGTAGCAAACTGGAACCGAGCGCCAGCGACACGGCCAGGAAAACGCCGATCAGCGTATCCGGCGAGAGGCCAGTGCGCCCGCGCAGGTAATTGAGCAGCAGGCCGAAAAGAATGCAAAAGCCAAACAGGCTGGCGTAAGGGCTACTGGCCGGCTCGCCGACCATGATGCCGATGGCGATGCCGGTGAGCGCCGCATGCCCGACCGCTTCCGAGAAAAAGGCGAAACGCTTGACCACGACCAGCGTCCCTAGCCCACCCAGCAGCGGCCCCAGCAGACAGCCGGCCAGCAGCGCATTGATGACGAAGCCGTATTGCAGCATATGCGGCAGCCAGCCGGCCACCGCGCCCGCCTGCAAGGTGTGATGCACGGCATCCCAGTATTCGCTCATGCGGCCTTCTCCTCCTGCGTTTCATGGGCGCCTTGTTTTTCCTGACCGTTCGGCGTAGAGGGCGTGGAGTCATCCGACATGCTGGTGTGCGCGAACAGTTGCAGCAGCATGTCGGCATCGTGCAGCGCATCAGGTGTTCGTGTCCATAGCATGCGGCCGCGGCGCATGGCCGTCACCCGGCTGGACAGGCGGCAAACGGCCGCCAGATCGTGTTCCACCCAGATGACGGTTGCGCCCGAACGCCGCCAGTCGGTCAGCAGGGTTTCAAAGACGGCGATGCCCGCCTGATCAAGCGCCGCCATCGGTTCGTCCAGCAACACCAGTTGTGCCTGCGGCAGCAGGCTTTGCGCCAGCAGCACGCGCTGGCGTTCGCCGCCGGAGAGGTCGCCCATGCGGCTGGTCATTTTATGCGTCATGCCGACGCGCTCCAGCGCCGCGGCGATCCGCTCACGCACAGCGCGGCGGATACCTAGGAATAGCGGCTGCGACTGCAACATGCAGGCCATGAAATCCTGCACTGTCATCGGCAGGGTGCGATCGCACTCGATGGCTTGCGGCACATAAGCCAGCGTGCCGGGCGTATCGCCCGGCCAGTGCAGCGTCACTTCACCGCGATGCGGCATCTGGCCAAGCAGCGTCTTGATGAGACTGCTCTTGCCGCAGCCGTTGGCGCCGACCAGTGCGTGCACCTCGCCTGCATGCACCTGCCAGTCGATCCCGTTCAGAATGGGCGTGGCGCCCAGTTGCAGGCGGACATCGTGCAGGCATACGGCCGGGCCGATGGCGGACACAGCGCTCATGCGTGCGATTCCTGGATGGCGCGAACCACGGTGTCGAGGTTGTAAGCCATGTCTTTCTCGAATTTGTCTGCCGTATAAGCCCCGTGTGAAATATGCGTGAGCGGATAGACCTTCATGCCGGTTTCGCGGACCAGCGTCCGCACGAAGCCGGTCGGGTTGTCCTGCTCGGCAAATAGCACGTGGATATTCTGCGTGCGCACGCGCTCGACCATAGCCCGAAACTGCGCGGCGCTTGGCTCCATCCCGTGCGCCGGCTCGACGACAGCGCTCACTTCCAGTCCAAATTCACGCAGCAGGTAATCGTAGGCGCCATGTACCGTAGCCACGCGGAAGCTGGCGTCGGGCGCCCGCGTCACCCTGGACAGCGCATCGGCGCGCAGTTTGCGCAGGCGGCGGTTGTAAGTGCGGGCGTTGTCGACGAAGAAGGCGGCCTCTGCCGGCGCCAGTTTGCCCAGTTCGTGCGCGATGGTGTTGACCTGGATCATGGAGGCGCTGATGGAAATGAAGGTGTGCGGGTTGACCGCCCGACCCAGCGGTGCGCCCAAGGCCATGGTGGACAGCAGTGGCACGTCGGCGTTGGCATTGATGGTCGGCAACTGCGGCTTGTCGCTGGCGGCGATCATGCGCTTGGCGAAGTCGTCGTGCCCAATGGCGTTGAGCACGACGACGCTCATCTGGTTGATGCGCTTGATGTCTTCGGCGCGCGGCTCGTAGGCGTGCGGGTTGAAACCGGCGTCGATCAGGGGCAATACCCGCGCGTGATCGCCGACAATATTGGCGACGAAGCTGTAATAGGGGTGCAAGGTCACGCCGACCGTCAAGGCCGCCGCCCGCGCCGGCAAACACGCACCGGCGGCGAGTGCGGCCAGGCCGGTGAGAAAGCGGCGGCGGCCCGGGACGCAGGTGTCAGGAAAATGTGCTGGTAAGGTTGGTTTCATCGAAAACATCCATTCAGGTCATTCATGTCTAAAATCCGCCGCTTTCACGCGTCGGCGGGCGCGGATATTCTGCGCGCAGGTGCGCGACCGCCTGCCGCCAGCCGTGGCGAATCAGGCTGGCTTCATCCAGGGATTCAGGCAATGCGCCGTCAGGCGTCGTATCAGCCTCATGCAGCCAAAGATCGAATCCGGTGTGGGGCGATTCATCGCTATGCGCGTTTTCTGCAGCGCCCTTTACTTTCGTCATGGCATGTATGGCATGCGTTTCCGGCAGCCGCCAGAGCAGGACGCGCGGCGCGGCGTGTTGTTTGCCTTGCTCTGGCGATGATTCCGTATGTCCGCCCGTGCCCAGATAGGCATAGCGATCGCCGACGGTGAGTAGACGCCATTGGCGGCGGCCGCGCTGCTGCGCTGTCAGGTCGTCGATGAACGGCGGCCAGCCCTCGTCCGCCCAATGTTTCGGCGTGGGCGGCGGCAGTGGCGCATTCATGCTTTGCCATTCATCGTAGACGGCCTGCAAGTCGGTATAGATGCCCTGTTCCGCCGTACTTAGCCCGGTGGATAGGTCAATCTGGTGGGCCTGTAGGCGTTCCTGGGGCAGCAGACGGCGCTGCCAGCCCACTGCCAACATACTGACCAGCAGGGTTAGTGCCATCGCCAACAGTACCCAGCGCGTCTCACGTAGGGCGCCGGCAGGCAGTACGCGCTGGATGCAGCCGTCCGGCAACGCGTCGGAAGAGGGGGCGGAAAGGTCGGCCGACGAATCAGCGGATGTCATTGTGGTCGACTTCCAGCGAATGCCCTTCGCCGCCCTCGAAACGCACGTAGAAATCCTGTTTGGGGCGTTTGAAGCGCACGCTGGATTTGGCGTCCAGCGCACCGTGCCAGAGTACTTTGTCCTCGTAGGACATGACCTTGATTTCTACGCCTTTGGCGCTGCTGCCGTCGGAGAAGCCGCCTTCACATTCGATGTACTCGTTGCCGTCCGGATAACAGGCCAGGCGCGGAGAATGGGCGTGCGCCAGCGTCACGGACAAGAGGGCGGAAAGAAAAGCCAGTGGACGCACAATGGCCGCCGGAAAAAGTCTGTTCATAATTTCGGTCTCACGGAAAGATAAAACAAAAAACACCCGCAGGCATTATAAGATTGTTGTTATTCGCCGGGAGCGGCGGCCTGCAGCTCCCGGCGGATTTTTTACTTTTTCTGTTCTTTATGCGTACGGAAGGACAGGCTGGACGACATGCTGACCTTGTCGGCTTTGGCCTTGTCTCCACTTTGTTCGGTGGCGTGTCCGACGGACAGTGTATTGAAGCCATCGCGCGCGATACTGACTTCTGCACGGCCTTCGGCATTGGTCGTCAATTTTTCCCCGTCACCGAAAAAGTTGCTGCTCAGCTTGGCTTCGGGCAACGGTTTGCCTTTGAACAGAACCTGTACGGACAGTTTGTCACCTTTTTTCAGCTTGGCGGGGTTGACGGCGGGGACGATTTCCAGATCGTAGCCCAGCGCATTCACTGGCTCCCGATCATTGAGGTAGCTCACCGCATATTTGTAGGAATGCTGGGCAAGTGTCACTTCCGAGGCATTGAAGGCATCCTTGGGTTTGTTGTGCCATTTGCCGTCCTTGGTTTGAACCCATAAACCGTTGTCCATGACGCAGCCCAGAAGTCCGGGATTGTCCGTTTCCAACGTTGCGTAGCGCTGTTCATGCGGGACGATCTTGACGGCGGCTTTCTGGCCATTTTTGAATGCGCGCGCGTCGACGATTTTGGCCGGATCGTACGGATCGGTCATGGATTCATGATGGCCGTACATCACGGTGTGTTCCCCGTGAATTTTGGCCAGCCAGGAACCGTGCGCCTGCGCGCCCAGCGGGATCAGCAGAAAACCGGCCAGCGTCAGCGCGATCGTATTGAAGGAATGTTTTTTCATGGTGTCATCTCCAATGAAAGTTACTGTTGCGGGTTAAAAAAATGATGCTTGCGGATGGCCTCAATCCGCCAATCAAGACGCTCTGAAGATTTGGGTAACCTCGGGGCATCTTGACGCCGGACAGAGGCCAGGCGTGCCGGCTCTCGTCCGGAATCCGGGGACTGTGGTGTGTGAGACGTTCATCCGGAATACCGATCAATAATCGAACGCCAGCCCGGCAAAGTACATACGCCGCGGATAGGGGTGGCCGATGTAGGCTTTTTCGTCGTTCAGATTATTGACGCCCAGGGAAAATCGCAGTTGCGGATGGAAGCGGTACACGAGCTTGGCGTCGGCAATGAGATAGCGGCTGGCCCCGCCATAAGTATCCGGATTCACGTCCAGGTTATCCATACGGTTGTACTGGCGTCCGCTGTAGCGGGCGGACAGGCTCAGGGACAGCTTGTCATTAACGCGATAGGTCGACACCAGCGTCGCCCGCCAGCGCGGGATACGTACGATCCAGTTGCCGACGGTATCCGGATTACGGTGATTTTCCCGGATGATCGACTGGGCATAGGTGACGCTGCCGTTCAGATCGAGGCCGTGTATCCCGACATCGTTCAACCCCCAGGACAGTTCCACGCCACGGCTGCGCACCTTGTTGACATTCTGAATGCTGGTGATGTTGGGCGTCACCGTCGTGTCGGTCTGCGAAATGAGCGCATCGTAACGGTATTCCTGGAAGAGCGACAGGCGCGCCTGACCGTTATCCAGCGATTTTTCGATCGCCAGTTCACCGGAATGTACCCGCTCGGGTTGCAGGTTCGGGTCATTCTCTAGACGGTTGGGGCCGGTGGTGATCGCCTGAAAGAGTTCGGTCACCGTCGGGAAGCGCGTCGCCTTGCCCAACGAAGCGCGCAGATGCCAGTCCGGCGCGGCCTGGAAGCCGAGAGACAGCTTGGGCGAGAAAGCGCTCTTCTTACGATCGCTGTAAGAAACCTGGCTCGGCGTACTGGCGCGATTGGCGTTGCTGCCGTCGTAGGCCTGCCAGCGCTCCCAGCGGCCGCCCAGTGTCAGTGACCAGGCCGGCGCAAAACGCCACGTATCCTGGAGATAAAGCGCATGGGTGTTTGTCTTGCCGCGCGAAGCCGCCGTCAGCTCCCGGATGCCGCCTGAACGCCAGTCATCAACGTTGCCGGTGTCCGACTTGAACGTATAGCGGTCGAAGTGATAGCCGAAATGCAGCTTGTGCGCGCCCTTTGCGCCATCAGGCCGCCATTCGCCGCGCAGATCGAGGTTCTCCCAGCCGGTGCCGCTGCGGTCGGTCAAAGTCCCCCGGCCGCCGTTCTGGCCGGAATCCAGCCCCGTATTGCTGGCATTACGCGATTCGTCCTTGGCATAACGATAGACGCTGAAATTAAGTTCGGCGTCCCAGTTTTCCTTACGCTTGGACTTGAGCGACAGCGCCTGCATCCAGTGGAAATCATCGCTGCTGCGGGGCGTAATGCCGCTGACGGTATAGCGTTGTCCGTTGATCCGTACATACTGGTACGGCCCGCTGGGCGTCGTGTTATAAATAGTTTGACCCGCCGCATTACGCAGATAGCTTTCGGAAGAAGATTCCCCGGAGTTCTGCCACAAGCCCAAGGTATAAGCGGCCTGCCAGTTGGGAGAAAAATCATAGGCCAGTTTGAGTTTCCCCTGATCCTGAATGGTGCGCTCGGCGCTCACCGAGCTTGTGATTACACGGGGATTATTGAGCGCGTCCCTGTCGGTCATGGCGCCTGATACCTCGACACCGCCGGGGCCGGGTTTTGGCGTCGCCGTTCCATACATAGAAGGTGCCGTATCGCTGTCCAGACGGTTATAGCCGACCCAGAAAGACCAGTCGCCGGCGCGGTTGCCGAGTGAGACATTGGCGTTGTAACTGGGGAAACTCTTGTTTGTCCGGTATTCACTGCGTACTTCTTCCTGGAAGTACTGGATCGCCCCGTGCGCTTCGAATTTCTCCGGCATGCGGGTCGTAAAGTTAGCTGTCACTCCCATCGAGTTGCCTGGGTAAAGTGCCGAAAATGGGCCATAGATGAAATCGACCCGCTCGATTTCTTCCGGCGCAACCATGCCCCAGCGCGGTGAATAAAGGAGGCTGTTGCCAACGTAATTGGACAATAGAATACCGTCGCTATACACCATGGAATGCGCGCTGCTATTGACGTTGCTCATGCGGCTGCCGATGCTGGCGTTGCGGTCGCCGATGTAACGCTCGCGCAGCTGTAAGCTGGGCTGGTATTTGATCACATGCCCTGAGGTGACGGCGTTGATGTTTTCCTTGATCTGCTGGGCGGTGACGCTTTCCACGGTTGAAGAGACGGCGGCGGCAACGGGCGCATTGCCCTTGACCACCATTTCTCGCAGCTCATGCTCGGGTTCCGTATCGGCGGCAAATGCCGCGGCCGGCAGGGCGGCAAGGCATGCGGCCAGTCCCGTGCGGCGAAAAACAACTTTCATGATTCAACTCCTCCTTTGATCGAATAGATATGGACTGCTGACCGAATGCCGGCGCCCTGATGCAGCAGGCCGGCAAGAAAACCACAAGGCGTCGCTGCCGTTGCCGGCAGTGCGGACGCGCGCTTTATCCTGATTTTCATCCTGTTTCTCCCAACCTTTAATCTGCTGTTCCGCGTGTTTTCAGCTTCAGCTTTTGATTGGAAGAGGTGCGGATGACGCAATGCCGAAATACCGTTTCGCCGCAACGCCGTGCTGTCTGGCGGAAACCGCCCCGTCTGGATTGCCGCCCGTGCATCGGCACAAAACGCACATTGCATGTACGCCCAAATACGGCGCCCGGATCGGCCCGATACCCTTTGAAGCATCGGAATCGACGAAGAAAAATTTACTCATGTGCCTCTGATGGCTGCGTAAGAAAGCCGATTTTGGTGAGGCCTGCACGGCGCGCAGCGCTCATCGTTTCGGCAACGATTTCATAGCGCACGTCGCGGTCAGCCTGTAGATGCATTTCCACTTTCGGGTCTTGGGCGACAGCGGCCTGAAAGCGCGCCATCAACTGATCGTTGGCCACCTGTTCGGAGCCGATGTAGATGTTGCCCTGGGCGTTGATGGAAACTGACAGCGTCATCGGCTTTTCCGGCGTCGGTGAACTCGACGCGCGCGGCAGCTCGATCTGTACCGAATGCGTCATCAGCGGCGCCGTAATGATGAAGATGATCAGCAATACCAGCATCACATCAACCAGTGGCGTCGTATTGATTTCCGCCATCGGCGCCTGGGCGCCGCTTGAATTAAAACTGCCAAACGCCATGCTCAGACTCCTTTCGACGAAAATGTTTGCCTCATCGTGAAAAAGGCGTGCAGGTCATGGGCAAAGGCATCCAGGCTGATCAGCACAACGCGGTTGGCGCGGTTCAGCGCGTTGTAGGCGAATACGGCAGGCAGGGCGACAGCCAGTCCGGCGGCGGTCATGATCAAGGCCTCGCCGACCGGGCCGGCAACTTTTTCCAGAGCAGCCTGTCCGGAAATGCCGATGGCGACGAGCGCGTGGTAAATGCCCCAGACCGTGCCGAACAGGCCGACAAAAGGCGATGTCGCGCCGGTCGTTGCCAGAAAAGTCAGCCCGCTTTCCATTTCGGACTGCGTGGCGGAAAGCTGTTGACGCAAGGTGCGCTCCATCTGTCCGGAGGAATCGAAATGCGCACTTAATTGCTCGCCGGCCGTGGCGCAGTCGGAATTGCAGGATACGGCCTGTGTCACCAGCTGGGCGAAGGGGTTATTCGCTCCGGCGCGGCGCAGCCGCTGCAAACCTTCGTCGAGTGTGCGTGCTGCCCAGAAGTCGGGGACGAGACGCCCGGCGCGGCGTAGCTTCCAGCCTTCGATCAGTTTGACCAGAATCAGATACCAGCTGACGATCGACATCAGCACCAGAAGAATGGCCACGCCGTGCGAAACCGTATCGCCGCTGGCCCATAGATGGGCGAATCCAAAAACGTTTTGAGTGCTGTCTGCTTGCATGTTATTGCTCCAGTCGGAAATGAATAGGAACCAGAACCCAGCTATCTACCGGGATACCGCCGCGCTTGGCGGGAACGAATCGCCAGGCGCGCACTGTTTTCCGCGCCGATTCGTCGAGCCGGGCGCTGCCTGAAGATGTGCGGATGTCGACCTGCTCGGCTTTTCCTGCGGCCGAAACACGCACGCGCAGGATGACCCGGCCTTCCTCGCCCATGCGGCGGGACATCGGCGGATAGGGCGGCGCCGGGTTGAGCAGGTAATCGGCGTCAAAACGTGCCTGCACGAGGCCGGAACCGGCTGCGCCTTGTCCGCCCTCGACGCCGCCCGAACCGCCTGCTGCGGCAGGGGCCGGATCGGGCGGTGCGGCTTCTTCCGCCGGCGCCGCCGGTGCGTTGTCGCTTGCCGGCTCCGAAGATGCCGTTGCTTCAAGCTGGGGCGGCTGCGGTTTGGGTGCGGGCGTCGGCTTGGGTTTGGGCGTCGGCTTGGGTTTGGGCGTCGGCTTGGGTTTGGGTTGTGGCGGCGGTGGTGTTGGTGGCTCGGCAGCAGGGGCTGCGGCCGGTGAAACCGGCAGTGGCGTCGCTTCGATCAGGTCGACGACCAGCGGCGACTCGACGATTTTCGGCGGAAGAACGGTTTTATGCGCCATCATCAGCGACAGCAACAAGGCATGCAGGCCGAGCACAATCATAAACAGACTGCCGCGCTGTGCCGGGCTGGGCGCAGAGGAGGGAAATGAGCTACGTGCGACCATGATTGATCAATCGAAATCCTTTCTTCGTATGCTAAAAAACAGCTTGCTCGTAAATGATAAATATTATCATTAACATCGTTGTCACATCAATCAGCGACGTCGTATTGACTTCCGCCATCGGCGCCTGGGCGCCGCTTGAATTAAAACTGCCAAAAGCCATGCTCAGACTCCTTTCGACGAAAGCGTGCTACCCATCGTGAAAGAGGCGTGCAGGTCGTCGTACAGGCCGCGGGCAGAGGCATCCAGCCCGGTCGGCACGACACGGCCGTCTTTGACCATGATGTGGCGGCGCGGCATCGCGCATGCGATTGCGCTTCCTCCGATTCCTAATCGTCCTTCGTCTTTCGTCCCTGATACGGAGAGGGGGCTGGAATGAACGTTTAGGGCGGGAACGCTGCCGTCCTTGCGTCCTCGTCTGCCTCACCGCAACCGGCTGGGCGAACAGACGCATAGAGACGGGATCGCATGCGCCACTGGGGTCGTGGATCGGGCGTCGCAATGTCCGGAGTCCGCACCGCTGATGTGTCGCTAACGGTCGCTTGCGATACGGGTGAGTTCTCCTTGCGCTGCGCTTGTTTCGGCAGCGGCAAGGTTTTACAGCACCGTAGGGCTTCACCGTATCGTTGATGACCAGGCAATCAGGCTTCCCTTTCCGGCCTGGCTGCGTTTGAACGTACATTTTTGTATGTACGCTTGGGCGCGTTCCT
>ERZ773010.423-NODE-423-length-30270-cov-8.717955_pt1 | contig 30270 bp, 24 predicted proteins | sample MGYA00580842_ERZ773010 | MGnify/ENA primary metagenome ERZ773010 (study PRJEB29015, sample SAMEA2737982) | human oral metagenome | biome: human oral; feature: human-associated habitat; material: dental | place: China | collected 2107 ...
GAGACGCCCAATATATAGCGGCTTAACTTTGCCAAAAGACAAGGCGGCGAGCCGCAGGCAGACCACGCAGTACGCCAAAGCGAGGTCAACACCGCAACGCAGTATTTTGGCGAAGGAAGCCGCTATGGCTCGACTTTGCCATGTGAAAAATAGGCTGTTAACCCCTCAGCCCTTTGGGCAGCTCCCCTTTAAAAAGGCGAGCGAAGCGGTCATTATATTTTTGATGCGCTGAAGCCCTTGTGTTTAGAGGGCTTCAGCGCGATTTATGTTTTCTGATCTGTTTGCGCGGGGTTGCGGGACGCTTCTGCCGGCGAGCGCGGCGGCAGCAGGTTGAGCAGCACGGCAAGGCCCAGCCAACACCGCAACGCCGTATTTTGGCCAAGGAAGAGGCTATAAAGGCCAGGCGATGCCAACGCAGTTTTTGCAAGGGAAGTTGCGATAGAAAGCCGCTAGGCGCGCCGCCAGCTCGTCCCTTGCGCCGTATCTTCCAGCACGATTCCAGCTGCGGTTAGCTCGTTGCGGATGCGATCGGCTTCGGCATAGTTCTTTGCCTTTTTGGCCGCGGCGCGCTCGGCGATCAGCGCTTCGATTTTGACTGGCGTCAGCCCGTCATGCGCCTCATCGCCTGCCGGCGTTGCCTGTAGAAAAGCCTGCGGGTCGCGCTGGAGAATCCCCAGCAAGCCACCCAGCGCTTTCAGTTGCGCTGCCAGCGCGGGCGATTTGCCGCGATTGATCTCGGCCGCCAGATCGAACAGTACGGCACACGCCTTCGGCGTATTGAAGTCGTCATCCATCGCTGCCTTGAAACGCTGCGCGTGCGCCTCATCCCAATTCACCGACGCGCCGGAAGCGGCGTCCGGCACAGCCCGCAGCGCCGTATATAGTCGCGCCAGCGCCTGCCGCGCATCGTCCAGATGCTTGTCGGAATAATTGAGCGGACTGCGGTAATGCGCACGCAGAATAAAAAAGCGCAGAACCTCGGCATCGTATTTCTTCAGGACCTCGCGGATGGTGAAGAAATTGCCGAGCGATTTGGACATCTTCTCGTCATCGACGCGCACAAAACCGTTGTGCATCCAGTAATTGACGAACGTACAGTGATGCGCCCCCTCCGATTGCGCGATCTCGTTCTCGTGGTGCGGAAACTGCAAATCCTGGCCGCCGCCGTGAATATCAAAATGGGCGCCGAGCAGGTCGGAACTCATGGCCGAGCATTCGATATGCCAACCCGGCCGCCCCTTGCCCCACGGGGAATCCCAGTGCGGCTCGCCTTCCTTGGCATGTTTCCAGAGCACGAAATCGAGCGGATCGTGCTTGGCCTGATCGACATCGACGCGCTCGCCCGCGCGCAGATCGTCGAGCGATTTACCCGAAAGTTTTCCGTAACCGGCGAACTGACGCACCGGAAAATTCACGTCACCGTCCGCAGCCTGATAGGCCAGCCCATGCGCCTCGAGCTGACCGATCAGTTTCAGCATTTGCGGTATATATTCGGTCGCCCGCGGCTCGTGATCGGGACGTTGAACGCCCAGCGCGTCGGAATCTTCATTCATGAAAGCAATGAAACGGTCGGTCAGCGCGCCGATCGTCTCGCCATTCTCATTCGCCCGCTTGATGATCTTGTCGTCAATGTCGGTAATATTGCGCACATAGGTCACGGCAAAGCCGCTCGCCCGCAGCCAGCGCTGCACCATATCGAAAACGACAAGCACGCGCGCATGGCCGAGGTGGCAAAAGTCATACACCGTCATGCCGCAGACGTACATGCGCACTTTGCCCGGCTCGATAGGGATGAACGCCTGTTTCTCACGGCTCAGGGAATTGAAGATTTTCAGCATTTTCTGGACTCGCTCGCTCGCCCGACAAATGCGGGCTTGGGGATTGGTGGGATTGGCAAGACTCTCAACATGTTCGGATGAAAACGACGGGAACCCGCGGGAATGGAAATAATGGGAATAATGTGAATTCCAGACGCTAGCGGCACGATTTTTTCGATCGGCCCGGCTTCTTGATAAAATCGGCCAATCAGTTCGCAGCCCTCGCTTCGTCTCCGAAAAACTCCGCGAAAGTATACCAGCGATGCCCATCTCCTCCCAAACCGGCCGGATGCATCCTCATCCTCAAAGCCCCCGCCCCGCCTTGCCTTCAGCGCTATTGGCCGTCCCCGTACCTTCCGTACCACTCGTACCATCCGTACTGATTCCCGCAACGTCACCGGCAAGCGCTTCGGAATCCTCGCGCGCCCCCTCCTGCTGGAACGCCTACTGGATGGGCTTGATGAGCCTGTTCTGCATGCTGACGCTCTGCCTTGTCGCACCGTCGCTCCACGCCCAGCAGATTCTTCGCGCGCCTTCGGAAAAAACCCTCGCCGTGACCGAAATCCAGCATCTGCTCAAACAGGGCCAGACCGAACAGGCGCTGGCAAAAGCCGACGCGCTCATCGCCGCCCAACCCAACGATGCACACGCCCGCTTCCTCAAAGGGCAGATTCTGGGCGACACAGGCCGGACGCAGGAAGCCATCGCCTTTTTTACCCGGATGACCGAAGACTTCCCCGAACTGCCCGAACCCTACAACAACCTCGCCACGCTTTACGCACAGCAAAAGCAGTATGACAAAGCACGAGCCGCGCTGGAAATGGCCGTGCGCGCCAACCCCAATTACGCTCTTGCGCACGAAAATCTGGGCGACGTTTACGCCAAGCTGGCGGCGCGCGCTTACGAACAGGCGGCCCGGCTCGAAGCCGCCGATGCCGGCGCCGGTTCGCCCAACGCACGCGCTCGCGCCAAGGCGGCAGTGCTCGCACCGATTCTCAACGGATCGGTACGGTAAAATTCCGCGTTCTTTCGCACCCTTTTTGCACCCTTTCACACTTTTCCGCACTCTTCCGCGCTCGCGCAAAATATCGCCTTTGTTTATTGTTTTCCTCAAAAACGACGACGCATTCACAAGCTGTTTTTTTAATTGTCTACTTCAACCTCCAGGAGCCTCTGATGACTTCGACTTTCTCGATCCTTGACCGTTTTTTCCGCACGCTATCCTTCTCCCTTGCCGGACTACTGCTTTCTGCCGCAGCATTCGCAGCCACCGCCGCCCCCCGTGTCGAAATGCAGACCACGCTCGGCAAAATCACACTGGAGCTGGATGCGGCGAAAGCGCCGAAGAGCGTGGAAAACTTCCTGCAATACGCACGCAGCGGACAATACGACGGCACGATTTTCCACCGCGTCATCGACGGCTTCATGATCCAGGGCGGCGGCTTCACCAAAGAGATGAACGAAAAGCCGACGAAAGCGCCGATCGCCAACGAAGCCAAAAACGGCCTCAAGAACCTGCGCGGCAGCATCGCCATGGCGCGCCGCGCCGACCCGCATTCGGCAACGGCACAGTTCTTCATCAACCACCGCGACAATCCCAACCTCGACTATCCGGCCCATGACGGCTGGGGCTACGCCGTGTTTGGCAAAGTCACGGAAGGCATGGATGTCGTCGATAAAATCGCCAAAGCCAAAACAGGCAACCGTGGGATGCATCAGAATGTGCCGGTCGAACCCATTATCATCGAATCGGTCAAGGTGCTTTCCGACAAATAGACACCTGGCGCGCAATTTCAGGCCGCAAACAGCCCCCAAACGACTCCTTCTCGCCTCCTCTCAAACACACTCAACCTGAGGAAAATTCCATGATCAAACTGCACACCAACTTCGGCGTCATCACCCTCGAACTGGATGCCGACAAAGCGCCGGAAACGGTCAAGAACTTCATTGACTACGTTCAGTCCGGCCATTACGACGGCACGATCTTTCACCGCGTCATCGACGGCTTCATGATCCAGGGCGGCGGCTTCGCGCCGGGCATGAAGCAGAAGCCGACCCGCGCGCCGATCAAGAATGAAGCCAACAACGGCCTGAAGAACGACTGCTACACCATCGCCATGGCCCGCACCAACGATCCGCATTCCGCCACCGCGCAGTTTTTCATCAACGTCAAGGACAACAGCTTCCTCGACCACACCGCACCAACGCCCAGCGGCTGGGGCTACTGCGTTTTCGGCAAGGTGGTCGAAGGCAGCGAAGTGGTGGATAAAATCAAGGGCGTAGCAACCGGCAGCGCCGGCTTCCACCAAGACGTGCCGAAGGAAGACGTCATCATCGAACGCGCCGAAGTCTGCTGAAAACCGCCATGCCTGCCAGCGCCATCACCGACTTCATTGCCGATCTGCACCTCTCGCCGCGGACACCGGAAATCAACCAGCGCTTTCTGCACTATCTCGACGGACAGGCGCACCAGGCCGGGCAGCTCTTCATCCTCGGCGACCTTTTTGAAGCCTGGCCGGGCGATGATGCCATCGACGACCCGGACGACGGCGGATTCGCCGCCGCCATCGTCGCCGCCCTGCGCCGGCTGAGCGATGCCGGCACCGCCCTCTCGCTCATGCACGGCAACCGCGACTTCCTGCTCGGCGAAACCTTCGCCGCCCGCTGCGGCGCGCGCCTGCTGCCCGATCCGTTCGCGCTGACCCTGCCCGCCGCATCCGGTTCAGGCTTGCCTGAATTCCGCTGCATCCTCTCGCATGGCGATGCGCTGTGTACGAACGACCACGAATACCAGGCCATCCGCGCCCAGGTGCGCCAACCCGCTTTTCAGGCGACCATGCTCGCCCGTCCGCTGGCCGAACGCAAGGCGATGGCCGCCGCCTTCCGCCAGCAGAGCGAACGCGCCTGGAAGGAAAAAATTCGCCAGGGCAAGCTCAGCGACGGCGACGTTGCCACGGAAACGACGGAAAACTTCCTGCGCGAACACCACTACGCCACACTCATCCACGGCCATACCCACCTACCGGCGACGCATGTTCACGCCATCGACGGCAAAAACGTCGAGCGCTGGGTTCTGGCCGACTGGCGCAAGGATTCCGGCGAAATCCTCCGCTTCGACGGCCGCCAGCTTTGCCGGATTGCGGTATGAGCGCCGGCTGCGCCAGGCCCGCCATCCGCGCCATTGCGCGAAATGCGCCGGCTCGCTAACCCGCGTATTTCGGGCATCTCCGCTGCCCCTGCCCTGAAGCCCTTTATTTATAAGGGCTCCAGAGGTGCCTGCCCGCAAATGCCCTATCCATGCGGGTTTCGGGGCATCTCCCCGACAAGGGAGAATTGGAGAAACGCTGGGGCGAAAGCGCAGGCGCATCTCCAAAAAGAGGTGGCCTGCAGCCCGCGTATTTAGGGTATTTCCGAGGTCACTGCCCTGAAGCCCTTTGTTTATAAGGGCTTCAGAGGCGCCTACCCGGAGCGCCTTTATCCATGCAGGTTTTGGAAGTAACCGCCCGCAAACGCCCAATCCACGCGGGCTTCAGAGGGATGCCCTAATTCCCCTACATAGCGGCTCGACTTTGCCAAAAGACAAGGCGGCGAGCCGCTGACAGTACGAGTAGTACGGCAAGGCGAGCCAACGCAGTATTTTGGCAAAGGAAGCCGCTATGGCTCGACGTTGCCAAAGACAAGGCGATAAAGCCGCAGGCAGCACGAGTAGTACGGCAAGGCAAGGCCAACACAGCAACGCCCTATTTTGGCAAAGGAAGCCGCTATCAAGCAGGAGCGCGCTTCAGGTCAGGTACGCGGCCAGCTCGTCCAGCGCAGCGATATGCGTAACCCGCTCGGTCAGGCGGACGGGCAGTCCGGCCGGCTCGTGCAGCGAAAAAACCTGCATGCCGGCGGCCAGCCCGGCTTCGATGCCCGGCAGGCTATCTTCGACGACGGCGCAGTGTTCCGGCGCGACGCCCATGTGCTCGGCGGCGAGCAGAAAGAGGCGCGGGTCGGGCTTGAAAAAACCGCTTTCGTAGGCTGAAAAGACACGCTCGCCAAAAAAACGGTCGAGTCCGGTCAGCGCCAGCGTCAGATCGATCTTCCGGCGCGGGCCGTTTGTCGCCAGACAAAAAGGGATGCGCAGGCCGGCGAGCAAGGCTTCCGCACCGGGCATCGGCAGCAGCGATTGACGAAAACGCTCGGCCTGCCGTTCGCGCACATGGCGCGTAAAGTCCGTCCAGTAAGTCTCATCGCGCGCGGGCTGTGTTTCCGGCGAGTTGGCCGCGATCCAGGCCACGCAGTCGGCCATGCGGCTGCCGCGGAAGCACCGGAACGCCTCTTCGCGCGAGCGCGTCAGCCCGATCCGCACAGCCTGTTCGTAGAGCACTTCCATGCCCGGTTCTTCGCTGTCGATCAGCGTGCCGTCGGCATCGAAAATCGCCGCCCTGATCGTTCTGCCCGGCGCAGCCGCCGCATGGGTCATCATTTTACTGTCGTTCATTTTTCGTTCGCGATCCGTCACGATTCGCCCAACCTGACCGATCTGTCGCGCCCTGCCCGTATTCGGCGGCGGCAACGATACGACGCGGCGCCGGGGCGCGCAACGCCGTTGATTGGGCGGCAAACACCCGCTTTGCCGGACGCCGGTGAAATCTGCCGCAGCGCGTCGCCGGCCGTCACGGCAGCCGTCCGGCGAAAGGCAAACGCAGGCCGAGCGGCCGGACGTCGATGCCGAAATTGAGCCCCAGCACGTTGGCTTCAAAGCCCTCTTCCGGCCCGACGCTCAGGCCAAGCATGCCCAGCAGAGAAACCTGTCCGCCGCTGCCGCTGGGCGAGCGCCCGAACGGATGGGCAAGCGGCCGGTAGTCCTTGCCAATGGCGTTGGCCGGCAGATCGAGCGCCAGCGCCGGCGTTTCGCGGCCAATGTGCGCGATGAAGGTGTTGCTGTTGGGGCCGGGATAGCTGCGGTACTCGCGCGGATAGGGGTAACTGCGGACGGCCGCCTCAATGCGGTTGATCATCGCCTCGACGCCCGCACCGCGATGCTCGATGAGCAGGCGCGGTCGCTTGCCGGCCCAAAAGGCATCGGGCAGGTCGGCGTTACGCTTGACGACGCTGCCGCCGCCCCAGCCTATGACTTCGTAGCGGGTGAACACCGTCTGCCCCGCCCGCTTGTAGATCAGCCACGGATGCACGGCTACGTAGCCCCGCCAGCCATAGGTGGGCGCGACGTACACCTGCACGATGGCCGTGTCGACGTGCTTTTTCGGGTCGGGCGCCAGTCCCGCCGAGCGGCGCGGCATCGCACGCCAGTCGAGGCGCCGGCCGTCGTTGTGCCAGGCGGACAGCCCGCCGCCCAGCAGCAGCGCGGCGCCAAAGCTCAGGGCGAAAACCACGCCCGCCCCCTTGAGCGCGCGCAAAAACATTTTTGCAAAGCGTTTCATGAAAAATTCACTGACCCATCATGATCGGGATTGTACGGTTTGGGCATCGGCCAGGAAACACAACGCCTGCCGCACGGATTCAGCGGCCGCCGCCGAGGCAGCCTGCGGCGCGCCGATCGTGACGGCAACCCGGCGGAACGGGCGCAGCCGCGCCAGGCGCTGACCAAGGCGCAGACGGGCAGCGGCGAAGGCGCTGTCCTCCAGCCCATGCAGCGCCAGAGGAAGCACCGGCGTTGCCGGATGCCGCGCGCGCAGCGCCTCGAGCAACGCCGCAAACCACGGGCAGAAGGGACGCACTTGCCCGTCGGCCTCAGCGCCGGTTTCGGGAAAAACGACTACGATTTCACCGGCAGCCAGCGCCGATTCGATGGCGGCTTGCGCCGTCTGCATGGCCACCGACGGTGCGCCGTTTCTTGCGGCCTCGCCGGCCTGACCGGCCTCACCGGGCAAAGGGATCGCCCGGCCTTCACGCAGCACGGCGCCGAGCAGCGGCCGCGCAAAGTGCCTCGGGTCGATGGCAAAACGCGGCGGGCGGACACTGGCGGCCGTAATCAGAAGGACATCGGCAAGGCTGGTATGGTTGCTGACCAGCAGCGCGCCGCCGCTTTCCGGCACGCGCTCAATACCCCGTTTCTCCAGCCGGTAGACAGAATGAACGAGCAGCCAGACGACGAAGCGGATGAGGAACTCCGGCACCAGGCGGTAGATGTACGCCGCCACGACGATGTTGAATAGCGCCGTTGCCAGAAAGAGCTGCGGAATCGACAGCCCCAGCGCGAACAGCGCCATGGAAACGACAGCGGAAATCACCATGAACAGGGCGTTGAGAATATTGTTGGCGGCGATGATGCGCGACTGGTGGCTTTTCTCGCTGCGCGTCTGGATGAGGGCGTAGAGCGGCACGATGTAGAAGCCGCCAAACAGCCCCAGCAAGGCGATGTCCAGCAGCACGCGCCAGTGCGTGGCCTGCCCCAGTGCGCTCAGAAAATCATAAGCGCCGTGGGCAAGCCCGGCAGGCAGGCTGGCTGCGCCAGCGTTCAAGCTCGCCCAGTAGAGGTCGACGCCGAAAACCGTCAGGCCGATGGCGCCGAAAGGCACCAGGCCGATTTCCACCTTGCCGCCGGAGAGTTTTTCGCACAGCAGCGAACCGATGCCGATGCCGAGCGAGAACACCGTCAGGAGCAGGATGAAAACGCTTTCATCGCCGTGCAGCACGTCTTTGGTGAAGGTGGGAAACTGCGCCAGAATCGTTGCCCCGTAAAACCAGAACCACGAAGTCCCGAGCAGAGACAGCCAGACGGTGCGGTTGCCGCGCGCAAATTTCAGGTTGCGCCAGGTTTCGCTCACCGGATTCCAGTTGATGCGCAGCTGGGGGTCGGCGGCTGGCGAATGCGGCACGCCGCGGCTGACCCAGTACCCCGCAACGGCAACGGCGATAACCGTCGCCGACGTCAGCAGTGCGCCGTCATTGGCCATTGCCAGCCACGCGCCGAGAATCTCGCCGGCCAGGATGGCGACGAAGGTGCCCATTTCGACCATGCCGTTGCCGCCGATCAGCTCTTCCTCGCGCAGATGCTGCGGCAGATAGGCGTACTTGACCGGGCCGAACAGCGTCGATTGCGCGCCCATCAGAAACAGGGCGGCAACAAGCGGCCAGAAGCTGCGGGCCATGAAGCCCCAGGCAGCCAGCAGCATGATGCCGATTTCGAGGCATTTGGTCAGGCGCACCAGCATCGATTTTTCGTATTTGTCGGCGATCTGCCCGCTGGTTGCCGAAAAGAGAAAGAACGGCAGGATGAACAGGCCGGGCAGCAGGGTCGCCAGCATCTTGCCGTCCAGCGTGGTGAGCTGCCCGGCGCGGAAAGTAACCAGCGTAATCAGTGCCGTCTTGAACACATTGTCGTTAAACGCGCCGAGAAACTGGGTGAAAAAGAAGGGACGGAAGCGCTGCTCGCGCATCAGTTGAAACTGGTTACTCATGGTGATGATTTCTCCAGTGTGTTTGCTCAGGCGCCGGCAGTGGCTGCGCTCCGGGCGGAGGGGTCGCTTGGTGTGCTTTGTCCACTCTCACTGCTTTCACCGTTCCCACTGTTTTTACCGCCCTCATCGCCTGCGTTTTCCTCGGCCATGCGCTTGAGCGTGACGTAATCGGTTTTGCCGGAGCCGAGCAGCGGAATGGCCGCCACGTGGCGGATGAGGCGTGGCACCGAGAGTTCCGGCGAACCGGCGGCCTTGGCAGCGGCGAGCAGCTGCTCGCGCGTGAGCGCGGGCGCGGTGGTGAAAAGCACCAGCGCCTCGCCCTTGGCCGCGTCGCTGCGCGTTGATGCGGCGTGGGCAAAGCCCGGCGCGGCGTCGGCCGCGTTCTTCTCGACGACTTCGAGCGAAATCATTTCACCGGCAATCTTGGCAAAGCGCTTGATACGCCCGCGAATGGTCACAAAGCCTTCATCGTCGATCGTCACGATGTCGCCCGTTGCGTACCAGCCCGCGCCCTTGGCGGCCGGCGGCTGAATCACGCCGGGCTGGTCGTAGAGCAGATAGCCCTTCATCACGTTCGGCCCCTTCACGTACAGCGCGCCGCCGTTATCGATGCCGGGCACTGGCTCCAGCACCTGTTCGATGCCGGGCAGAAGCTGGCCGACCGTGCCGATCTTGCAGGCCATGGGCACATTGACGGCGACGACCGGCGCACATTCGGTCACGCCGTAGCCCTCCAGAATGCGGATGCCGAACTTCTCAATCCATAGGCGGCGCACTTCTTCGGAAAGTTTTTCCGCGCCGGCAACGACGTAGCGCAACCGCCCGAAATCGTAGGGATGCGCGTACTTGCCGTAGTTGCCGAGGAAGGTAGACGTCCCGAACAGCACGGTGCAGTCGCGGTCATAAACGATCTCCGGAATGATGCGGTAGTGCAACGGGCTGGGGTAGAGAAACACCTTGCAGCCGGCCACCAGCGGCAGCAGCACGCCGCAGGTGAGGCCGAAGGAGTGGAACAGCGGCAGCGCCATCATGAACTTGTCGTGCGGCGTAAAGTCGGCGACGGCGCGAATCTGCGCAACGTTGGAAAGCAGCGAATTGTGCGAATGCACGACACCTTTGGGCTTGCCCTCGGAGCCGGAAGTAAACAGCACCACGGCGGGGTCGTCGGGCGTTTGCGGCACGGCCGCGCCGGCGGGGAAATACATGCGCCAAAGCAGCCAGAGCTTGTCGGCCGAGGTGATCTGCGCGCGGAAGTCTTCGACATAGACAACCCGAATCGCTCCCGCCTCGGCCAGCTGCGCAACCGTCGCCGTCAGGCGCGCTTTTTCGATGAAGCCGCGCGAAGCGATGACGGTTTTGATGCCGGCTGCGACGCAGGCCGAGCGCATGCCGTCCGCGCCAGCCGTGTAGTTAAGCAGCGCCGGCACGCGCCTGCCGATCGACAGCGCCAGAATCAGCCCCATGGCGGGCGCGGCGTTAGGCATGAGCAGGCCGACGATTTCGCCGGGCTGGCTCAGCCGGCCAGTGATGCGCGACAGGCCGAGCGACATTTTGAGCAGCGAGCCGTAGGATTCCTCGACGAGGCGAATATCCTCGACCAGCTTGTACTGTGCGCCGAAAATCGAGCGGCCTTCGAGGAACGCCTCGAACAGCGTGCGCTGCGGCCGCGTCGCTACCAGCATGTCGAGCAGGATATGGCGCATCAGCTCGCCGGCGCGGCGGCGGCGTTCTTTGGCAGAAGGCAAATCGGGCATGGGAATCGCGCGGCGCGGCAGTACCGTCATCGTCACCTTCGGGAACAGCTTGCGCGGATAGATGCCCGCCAGCCGGCCAAAATAGCTGCGCGCGGCCCCGTCGATGCGCACGGGAACAACGGTTGCGCCGGTTCGGGCGGCCACGAAGGCGGCACCGTCATAGACCTTCATCAGCGAGCCGGTTTTGGTGATGCGCCCTTCGGGAAAAATCACCACCGGCTGGCCGGTTTCCACCAGCTTGACGATCTGCTTCATGGCCAGCGGGCTGGTGGATTCGACCGTCAAATGCGGCACAAAGCGCAGCAGGAAGCGGAAAAACGGGCGCGCCGCAATTTGCGAATGAATGACGAATACGGCATCGACCGGCATCATCAACCCCATCAGCAGGCCGTCGAGGAACGATTCGTGATTGGCCACTATCAGCGTTCTCTCATTGGTAAATACTGCGGTGTCACCCTGTAGTTCGACACGAAACAGGGCTTTCATTACAAAGCGCAGCAAGGCTTTGAGCATGGGAGTTCCTTTCTTTTTCTGTCTCTCGTTATTTCTTTGTTTCTGACGGGCAGGCTGGCTGATGGGATCGCCGCACCAGGTCGGCCACAATGACGCCGGCGGCGGCCGTTGCCAGCAGATGCTTGAGCGTATGGCCGGTCAGCCCGCCAAGCAGACGGCCGATTTCGTGGTCGTACAGCTCGGCCGCTTTGGCTGCGGCGTATAGTAGCAAAGCCATGCCAAATGCACGACGCTCGGCCGCCGGACGGCCGCGCAGCCATTGCCACATCGGCACCAGAACGAAAGGCGCGATTTGCAGCAGCAGGTAGCAGCGCAGGTCGCCCTGCCCGCGCAATTCCGTGGCATACCACCAGAACACGCTGAACACGGCGAAAACCGCCAGCAGCGCGCTCAGCCAAGCACCGCTACGCCCGCTCGCCGCGTGCGTTTCGCCCCAGACTCCCGCCAGCAGGCCGGCGCAGGCAAGCGCGATGGGCAGCCGATCCCAGATCAGGCGGGCGTTATCCGGCGCCAAGTGATACCAGGCCGAGCCGAACGCCGTCAGCAACAGGGCGGTTAGAAACAGCCGGTAGCCCGGCGCGCCGCCACCCAGCGCGCGGAAACCCTCCCCGCTTCTCAGCCGCGCCCAGCCCCAGAGGGCGACGAGGGCAAAGCCCAGGTTGGAAACGACATCCCGCGCATGGGGAATCCCCAGCACCGGCGTCTGGTCGGCAAAATCATGGTAATGAGGCAACTGACCAACCGGCCCGTGGAACAGTGCGGCCAGCAGCAGGGGGCACAGCGCCGCCCAGGGCAGGCATCGAGCGATGTTTTTCATCATTGTTCTCCTGAAACAAGGTGCGCTCAGAATGCCAAAAGGGGGATTAAAAAGATACTAATTCATCATTTGTATTAGATATAATCTAATTTAGTATCAAATAACGAGACTTTTTAAGGGGCATGCCATGAATGAAACCCGCCAGCTCGTCAACACGCTCAAGCGCCGCCTCAAAATCCAGGGCATGACTTACCGCGATCTGGGGCAGGCGCTGCATCTGTCAGAAGCCAGCGTCAAGCGCCTGTTCGCTTCCGGGCGCTTCAGCCTCGACCGGATCGTCGACATCGCGCATCTGCTCGGCTACACGCTCGCCGAACTGGCGCAGGAAGCGGCGGTGGCAGAAAAGCGCCTGCACACGCTGAGCGCAGTGCAGGAAAAGGAACTGGTTTCCGACGCCAAGCTCCTGCTCGTCGCCGTCTGTGCGCTCAACCAGTGGGAAATCGCCGACATCGTCGAGCGCTACCAGATCAGTAAAGCCGAATGCATCGGACGACTCGTCCGGCTCGACCGCCTGCGGCTAATCACGCTGATGCCCGGCAACCGCATTCGCCTAAACGTCGCCCGCGACTTTGACTGGCTGCCGCACGGGCCGATTCGCTCCTACTTCCGCGAGCACGGCATGCATGATTTTCTGTCCGGCGAGTTTGCCGGCGAAAACGCCGTCATGGCTTTTTCTCACGCCATGCTGACCGATGCTGCCATCGCCAGGATGCAGACGGAAATGCGCCGGCTGCGCCAGAAATTCGCCGAACTGCACGAAGAAAGCCTCGCCTCACCCCTGCCCAAACGCCACGGCACAGGCATGCTGATCGCCCTGCGCGAGTGGGAAATCGGCGCGTTTAACGCCCTGCGAAAACCAGCGCCTCCGCGCCCCGCCGCAAACCGACATGTTTAGTACCCCGCGCCCCGTACCACTAAAACCCGCCCGAACGTATACAAGCCAGGGAAATTCCGGAAACAAGTGGGCGCAACTCCTTCCCGGTGATCCTAGCAGTACCCCAATGCCAAGGCAGTCACAGGAAACCATCTCCGCCGCGGAGAGTAACGACAAGCAGCGCCGCGATTCTCGGTACCTCTATCGCGCTTCATGTGCTTTCACTGCACCAGCCTGCAGAAGCACCAGGCGCGTTAACACGCACTCCGACCTTGGGTCAATTTCGGTGTCTCTGCCGCTATCTTTGCCTCCGGGCTGATCTTAGACAAAACCCTGATTGAATCCGGATATTATTGATTTTTGGAATCTACCAAAATCCCTTTGCGTCTTTCCGAGTTTTTAAAGGCTGAGGTCTGCCAGCAGAAAAACCGGCCAATACCAGGATAAAAATAAAACCGAAAACCCTGTCGGCATGCTCAGGCAATCGCCCGGGAAACATTTATTTTAGCGTCGTCGGCTTCCCGAACTTGCGGCCGCTCAGCACATATCTTTGAGAAAGACTTTTGCCTTACTTTCTGAACGTTGGCAGATTAAAGCTTAGGCAAGTTTCCGATGATGACCTTTTGGGCAGTTGTTTTGCCATGATTATTTACTCGCCTAGAAACGCCTAGGAGAATTCTATATTTTTGGCCAGCGCATGCACATATTGGGGCAGCCCAAAGTCCGATTTTTCCAGCGCCGCAGAAAAGCGTTCGCCCGCCAAAACCGCCGTATTAAGGCGCGAGAGCGATTCTTTCATGCGCGGATGATCGGTCGTCTCCAACAGGGTCGAAAATGCGTCGGACAAGCCCGCGCCGGATTTCAGGAGCGTTGCAAGTTCGCGGACAAAGGCAACCACATCGGTATGGCGGATCTTCTGCGCGCCGGAGATGACTTTGCGATGATTCTCCGCAACTGTCTGCGCTTTCAGCTCCAGCGGAATCTGGCCTTTTTCCCGTAGCAACTCCAGGGCATCCGCCTCACAGGACGCTTCAATTGCGCCTTGCCTAACAGCGCCGGAAGCATCAAGTACGCGGTAGGAAAATAACATGATTGATGCAGAAAATTTCCAGACTACCGCGACAGCAATGATACGAACGCGACGCCCGTCGCATCTTTGGCCGACACCTGCGGCGCAGCGGAAAGCGGCCAGCAGATGTTCAGCTGCGGATCGTCCCAGCGGATGCAGCGTTCCAGTTCCGGCGCCCAGTAATCGGTCGTTTTGTAGAGGAACTCGGCCGCTTCGCTGAGTACCAGAAAACCGTGGGCGAATCCGGGCGGAATCCAGAGCTGGTACTTATTTTCCGCTGAAAGGGTTTCGCTGACCCAGGCGCCGAAAGTGGCCGATTCCGGACGGATATCGACAGCCACGTCGAACACTTCGCCAGCGACGACGCGCACCAGCTTGCCCTGCGCCCGCGGCGGCAGCTGATAGTGCAGGCCACGCAGGACGTGCCGGACGCTGCGCGAGTGATTGTCCTGGACGAAATCGACCTCCAGGCCGGTCGCTTGTTTAAAGCTTTGCCGGTTGAAACTCTCAAAAAAGAAGCCGCGCGCATCGCCGAATACCTTGGGTTCGATGCGCAGCACATCGGGAATCGCCAGCGGGGTGACTTTCATGGCTGCGTCCTCATGGCAGAATTTTGTCCCGGAACAGGCCGAGCAGATACTGGCCATATCCCGACTTGGCGAGCGCCTGCGCCATACTTTCCAGCTGACGGGCGTCGATCCAGCCGTTGCGCCAGGCGATTTCTTCCGGGCAGGCAACTTTCAGTCCCTGGCGGCGCTCGATGGTATGAATGAACTGGCTGGCGTCGAGCATGGATTCGTGCGTACCGGTATCGAGCCAGGCATAGCCGCGCCCCAGCGTCTTGACGCTGAGCTGACCGCGTTCAAGGTACAGCCGGTTGAGGTCGGTGATCTCCAGCTCGCCGCGCGCCGACGGCTTAACGCTCTTGGCCAGTTCGACGACCTGCCGATCGTAAAAATACAGTCCGGTCACGGCGTAGCGCGAACGCGGCGCCTTGGGCTTTTCCTCCAGGCTGATTGCCTGCCATTTTTCATCGAACTCGACGACACCGTAACGTTCAGGGTCGGTCACCGGGTAGGCAAAAACGGTTGCGCCCTCGCGTTTGGCATCGGCCTCGCGCAGCAGGCGGGCAAAATCATGCCCGTAGAAAATGTTGTCGCCCAGCACAAGCGCCGAAGGTGAATCGCCGACAAACGATTCGCCGATCAGAAAGGCTTGCGCCAAGCCGTCGGGCGAGGGCTGCACCGCATATTCGAGGCGGATGCCCCACTGCCCGCCGTCACCAAGCAGCTGTTCAAAACGCGGCGTATCCTGCGGCGTAGAGATGACCAGAATGTCACGTATGCCGGCCAGCATCAGCGTACTGAGCGGGTAATAGATCATCGGCTTGTCGAAAATGGGCAGCAGTTGCTTGGAGACGACCTGCGTTGCCGGATAGAGCCGGGTGCCGGAGCCGCCGGCAAGAATGATGCCTTTACGATGATTCATGGAGGTCATGGGAGATTTTCTGTGCAGGTGTTAATCACTACTGTTTCAGGATTTCGGTCAACGCCCGCAGAACGCCGCTGCGCCAGTCGGGCAAAACCAGGTCATAGGCCGCCCGTAGTTTGGACGTATCAAGCCGGGAATTACGCGGCCGCGGCGCGGGCAGCGGATAGGCCTCGGTCGGAATCGGCACAATCGCATCCGGCGCAACCCGCACCGGCAGCCCGGCATTACGCGCCTGCTCGATAATCAGACGGGCATAGCCGTACCAGGAAGTCTCGCCGCCCGCTACCAGATGGTAGAGGCCGGCAAGATCAGAACGCGCCGGCGTAGCGCATACCGCACGCACGGCGTGCGCCGTCACATCGGCCAGCAGATCGGCGCCGGTAGGCGCGCCGACCTGATCATTGATCACGGTCAGGCGCTCGCGTTCCTGCGCCAATTTAAGCATGGTGCGGATGAAATTGCCGCCGCGTGCGGCATAAACCCAGCTGGTACGGAAGATGAGATGCTTCCGGCAACGGGCGGCGGCGATTTCGCCGTCGCGCTTAGTCTGCCCATAGACGCTGAGCGGGTTTGTCGCATCCTCTTCCCGCCAGGGGCGCTCACCGCTGCCGTCAAACACGTAATCGGTCGAATAATGAACGAACCAGGCGCCGATTTCTTCGGCCGCATCGGCAAGCGCGCCCGGCGCTTCGGCATTGATCCGGCGCGCCAGTTCCAGCTCGGATTCGGCCTTGTCGACGGCCGTATAGGCAGCGGCATTGACGACAACATCCGGCCTGACCTGACGCACAGTCGCCGCGATGTCAGCCAGACGGGTGAAGTCGCCGCACAACTCACCCGGCGTATCGAAGTCGAGCGCGACAAGTTCGCCCAGCGTCGCCAGACTCCGCTGCAATTCCCAGCCGAGCTGGCCGCCCTTGCCAAAAAGGAGGATTTTCATGATACCCGTCCGCCGTAGTTTTTCTCCACCCACTCGCGATACGCACCCGACTGCACGTTAGCGATCCATTGAGGATGATCGAGATACCAGGCAACTGTCTTGCGAATGCCGGTTTCAAAGGTTTCCTGTGGCTTCCAGCCAAGCTCGCGTTCGATCCTGGTCGCGTCGATCGCGTAGCGCCGATCATGGCCGGGACGGTCGGTCACGTAAGTGATCTGCTCACGATAGGATTGGCCGTCGGCGCGCGGACGCAATTCATCGAGCAACGCGCAGACGGCATGCACGATGTCGAGATTGGGCTTCTCGTTCCAGCCGCCGATATTATAGGTTTCTCCCGGTTGCCCAGCTGCCAGCACGCGCCGGATAGCGGCGCAGTGGTCGCCGACATAGAGCCAGTCCCGGATCTGCTGGCCGTCGCCGTAAATTGGCAGGGATTTGCCGGCCAGCGCATTGACGATCATCAGCGGAATCAGTTTTTCGGGGAATTGGTAGGGGCCGTAATTGTTCGAGCAGTTGGTGGTCAGCACCGGCAGGCCGTAGGTATGGCAATAGGCGCGCACGAGATGGTCGGACGCCGCCTTGGACGCGGAATACGGGCTGTTGGGTTCATAGCGGTGACGTTCCGTGAAAGCCGGGTCATCCTTGGCCAGAGAGCCATAAACCTCGTCGGTCGATACGTGCAGGAAGCGAAACGCCTTGCGCGCAGCGTCATCCAAGCCGCCAAAATGGGCGCGTGCGCATTCGAGCAGGTTGAACGTACCCAGGATATTGGTCTGGATGAATTCTCCCGGCCCGTGAATCGAGCGATCGACGTGGCTTTCGGCGGCAAAATTGATCACCGCCCGCGGCGCATGCTGCCGGAAGAGCCGTTCAACCAGGGCTTTGTCGCAGATGTCGCCCTGCACGAAAGCATAGCGCGGATCCCCGGCCAGTTCGGCCAGATTTTCCAGATTGCCGGCGTAGGTCAGTTTGTCAAGGTTGAGAACTGGCTCATCGCCCGCGCGCAGCCAGTCCAGAATGAAATTGGCGCCGATGAAACCGGCGCCGCCGGTGACGAGTATCACGTTCAAGCCTTTCTCGTATTTTTAGAAACTCAGGTCATCAAAAAATCCGGGGCGCCGAGGCAAGCGGCAATCCCCGATATAATGCGCAGCGTTTTTAGCGCCATGCGCAATATAAACAGGCGCCCACGCAAATCCCTGCCGATATTCTACCCGCTGATGCGTATTTTGTTGGTCAAGACCTCCTCACTCGGCGATGTCGTGCACAACCTGCCGGTCGCCAGCGATCTGTCCCGCCGTTTTCCCGACGCACGAATCGACTGGTGCGTCGAAGAGGCGTTTGCCGACATCCCGCGCCTGCATCCGGCCGTTCAAGAAGTCATTCCCGTCGCTGTCCGCCGCTGGCGCAGGTCGCTCTGCCAGCTGGCACACTGGTCGACGCTCGGACGGGAAATCCGCGCCGCCCAAGCGCAGCTCCGGGCACAGCCCTACGACGCCATCCTTGATACGCAGGGTTTGATCAAAAGCGCGCTGATCGCCCGCCAGGCGCGAGGCAAAACACTGGGTTACGCGCGAGAGGTCGCACGCGAACCGCTGGCCGCCTGTTTCTATGACCGCACGTTCATCGTCCCCACCCATCTGCACGCTGTCGAGCGCAATCGCCGGCTTGCCGCTCTGGCACTGGGCGCCGTCGGCGCGGCGCCCGCGCCACACCCTAAAGCCCCGGAAGCCACCGAAATCCCTGAGGTCGCTTTCCTGCCCCCGTCCGCCAGCCCCTTGCCGCTCGATTACGGCATTCGCCCGCCGGCAATGGATTTCCCCTGGCTGGGCAAGGCGCCTGATGGCAGCCGCGTCGTTCGCTATGCCGTCCTGCTGACCGCAACCAGCCGCACTGACAAGCTGTGGGATGAAGCCCACTGGCGCGAAGTCGGGCAAGCGTTGAGCCAGCGCGGTCTGACGCCGGTTTTCCCCTCCGGTAACGCAGCCGAGCGGCAACGCGCGGAACGTATTGCGGCGGGCATCCCCTCCGCCTGCGTCGCGCCGACGCTGGGGCTGCGCGAATTGGCCGCACTGCTCGGCCACGCCCGCCTCTGCATCGGCGTCGATACGGGACTGTCGCATCTGGCTACGGCACTGCGCACGCCAACGATTGCACTCTATACGGCCACCGATCCGGCCCTGACCGGCGTACTCGGCACGGGTTTTGCCCGTAACCTCGGCGGTAAAGGCTCGCCACCGAGCGTTGCGGACGTTCTCACTGCCGCAGAGCAGGCCTTGACGGCGACGTTCTCGCCAACGTGACGAAGCCCCACTCAATACACGAACCACGAACGTACCCATGTCCCGCCTGATTTATACCCTGCTTTTCACCCTCGTCCAGCCGCTGATCTGGCTGCGCCTGCTCTGGCGGGCGCGCCGACAGCCCGAATACCTGCGCCATCTGGGCGAACGTTACGGTTTCTATGCGCACGCTGCGTCGCCGCACCTACTCTGGCTGCACGTTGTCTCGGTCGGCGAAACGCGTGCGGCCGAACCCCTGATCCGCGCCCTGCTTGCCGCCTTCCCCAGGCACGAACTTTTGCTGACGCACATGACGCCGACCGGCCGCGCGACAGGCAGTGAACTGGTTGCCAAATACGGCGCACGCCTGCATCAGGCTTACCTGCCTTACGATCTACCGGGCGCCTGCCGCCGTTTCTTCCGGCATTTCCGCCCACAAATCGGCCTGCTCATGGAAACCGAACTCTGGCCGAACCTGATCGCCATCGGCCAGGCGCGGCAAATACCGATCCTGCTGATCAATGCCCGCCTTTCCGCACATTCGCAACGAGGCTATCTGCGTTTCGCGCCGCTGGTTCGGCCGATGATGCGGCAACTGGCCGCCGTTGCCGCGCAAACTCCGGCCGATGCCGAACGACTGACCGCCATCGGCGCCGAAAATGTACGCAGCTTCGGCAACCTCAAATTCGACGTCGACCCCGCGCCGGAAAAAATTGCGCTCGGCCAAAGCTGGCGCACAGCGATCGGCCGTCGTCCCGTCTTCCTGGCCGCCAGCACCCGCGAAGGCGAGGAAACGCTGATCGTCGATGCTTTCCTCCAGACGCTGCCGCCGGAAGCGCTGCTTGTTCTCGTGCCCCGCCATCCTGAACGCTTCGATGAAATCGCCGCCATGCTTGCATCGCGCGGCGTCAACAGCCAGCGGCGCAGCAACGGCCTGCCGGACGCCGCAACCCGTCTCTGGCTGGGCGACAGCATGGGGGAAATGCCGGCTTATTTCACGCTGGCCGATCTGGCGCTGATCGGCGGCACATTGCTGCCTTTCGGCGGGCAGAATCTAATCGAAGCCGCAGCCTGCGGCTGTCCGGTGCTGGTCGGCCCGCATACGTACAATTTCGCCCAGGCGACCGAAGACGCGCTGGCCTGCGGCGCGGCGCAGCAGATCGGCAGCGCCGATGCGGCTGCGCGCGCAGCCGCGCATCTGCTGGGCGACCATGCGACGCTTGACAGGATGCGTGTGGCTGCCCGCGCATTTAGTCAGGCGCACCGCGGCGCAACCGCTCGCACCGTGGCGCTGGTTCAAACGCTGATGGGAAACAACGGGTAGCGGACAAGGCCTCGCCGGCCGCGGTTCCGGCGGTTTCGGCACTGACGCCGAAACGTCCGGTTCGAGAACGCTCGAGAGCACCTTTCCACCGCGGATAAATTCCGCCGCATGCCGACGAATCCCCCATCAATCATTGCCGACGGCGCGTAGTCCGCCGCCCAACCGCCATCGACTGCCATCCGCTGCCCGCCGCGTCCGGCTCAACCGTTTCCCGGAAGGGGCGTTTGATGGATTACCGTCACCGGAATGTGCATGCACGGTTTTCAGTGTTCCAAAATCTGCAAAAACCTGTTCGCGGCCCCCTGACGAATAGGCGATCGCAGCATATCGAGAAAACACCTCGCCGCAGTATTGTCTATGAACTGGCGGACGTGCTATCGTCGATCTGCATTTGCGGCATGGCAGGATAGATGCCATTCCGAACCGGAATCGTAGTAGCAGCAATGGCAGGCCGGTTCGGCCATTTTCCACCAGACCAACAGATTAGAGGTAATTATGCAAAAGCGTTCGAAATATCTTTCCGCCTTCCTGGTTACGCTGTTTTCCTCATCGCTGGCGTTTGCTTCGGGCATGGTGCTCAAACTGGGTCACATTGCCGAGAAGACCAATCCCTATGCCATGGGCGCCGACCACTTCGCCGAACTCGTCAAGAAAAAATCGAACGGCGAGATTGAGATCAAGGTCTTTCCCTCCTCCCAATTGGGCGCGCAAAAAGAGCTGATCGAAGGACTGATCTACGGCACCGTCGATATGACGCTGACCGGCACCGCCGAGCTGGGCACCTTCCAGCCGCAAATGGCGATCTTCGACATGCCGTTCCTGTTCAAGGATCGCGCGCACGCCTATAAAGCCCTTGATACGGTCGGCATGGAACTGGGCAAGCCGCTTGAAGCCAAAGGCATCAAGCTGCTCGGCTACATGGAAAACGGGATTCGCCACCTGACCAACAATGTCCGCCCAGTCAAGTCGCCCGCCGACATGAAGGGCTTGAAAATCCGCGTCATGAACAACAAGGTATACGTCGAGATGATCAAGGCACTGGGGGCCTCGCCGACACCCATGGCCTTCTCGGAACTGTATTCCGCGCTGCAACAGGGCACGGTCGATGGTCAGGAAAACCCCAGCGCGCATATTTTCACCAAGCGCTTCTATGAAGTTCAGAAATATGCATCGCTGACCGGCCACGCCTATGCCCCCGAACCCGTGCTGATCTCAATGACGGCCTGGAAAAAACTGACGCCGGCGCAGCAAGAGATCATCCAGTCCGCAGCGAACGAAGCGATTGCCTGGCAACGCCAGCTCTCCGAAAAAGAGGACCAGGCGTTCTGGGACAAGATCAAGGCCACCGGCAAGATTGAGGTTATCGACGTCGACCGCAAGCCATTTATGGAGGCGACCCAAAGCGTCTATAAACAACTGGCCAAGACCGTCGGCCAGAGCAATATCGACAAAATCAAGGCGCTGGAGAAATAAACGGCAAGGCAGCATAGTCATAACCTATTGCGTTGTGCCCCAAAAACCCGGACATGGGGATGTCCGGGTTTCGTAGGAGAAAGCTTATGCTCGACAGGCTGCTGGAAAAAGTGAGAGCGGTTCTGTACTGGTTTTCATGTTTTGCCATGACGACCATGCTGATCACCATTTTTGCCCAGGTCATCACACGCTATTGCTTCAATTACACGCCCGAGTGGTCGGAAGAGCTGGCGCGTTTCTTGTTTGTTTACGTCGTATTCCTTGGTTCTGCGCTGATCATGGGTGAATCCGGACACCTGGCCGTCGAGTTTCTGCCAAATCACTATAAAGGACGCCCGTTCGGAAAAGTGCTGCAATTCATCTCGCTCGTCGCCGGTTATCTATTCACCGCCATTTTGTTCTTCCAGGGCTCGAAAATGGTTCAGGTCATGACCTTTCAGGAGGCACCGGGTCTGGAAATTTCAATGAGTTACGTTTATGCGGTCATTCCGGTCAGCAGCGTACTGATGCTGCTTTACCTGATTCGCAACACACTGCGTTTATTCAAGGGCAATGATCCGACAGCCCAGGGCAGCGGCACCTGACACTCGACGGGGAGAACTGGCATGGAATACGTATTGTTGGGGTTGTTCTTGCTGCTGACGGCGCTCGGCGTACCCGTAGCTTTTTCGCTGTGCCTGTCGGTTGCCAGCATCCTGTTTTTTTTCATGGACAAGCCGCTCGTCATGATCACACAGATCATGTTTTCGGGGATCGACTCATTCTCGTTCATGGCCGTTCCCTTTTTCATGCTGGCCGGTTCGTTCATGTCTGCCGGCGGCGTCACGACGCGCCTGGTTCAGTTCTCGCAAGCGCTGGTCGGCTCGTTCACCGGCGGCCTGGCGCAAACCGTCTCCGTTTCCGGCTGTTTCTTTGCCGCCATTTCCGGATCGTCGGCAGCCACCACCGCCGCGCTGGGCACGACAATGGTTAACGAAATGGAGAAAAAGGGATATGCCCGTGATTGGGCGACCGGCGTCGTGGCCTCCAGCGGCGTTGTCGGCATCGTCATTCCGCCGTCGATCACCATGGTTGTGTATGGCGTCATTGCCGATACCTCGATCGGCGATCTTTTCATCGGCGGCTTCATTCCCGGCATGATGATGGGCGCGTCAATGATGCTGGTCAGCTGGTACATGGCGAAAAAATGCGGCATTCGCCCGGAGGGGAATTTCTCTTTTGCCCACCTGGCCAAGGCATTCAAGGAATCCTTCTTTGCCCTGATGACGCCGGTCATCATCATCGGCGGTATTTACGGCGGCATTTTCACGCCGACCGAAGCGGCCGCAGTCGCTGCCGTCTACGGCATCTTGGTCGGCCTGTTCATCTACAAGGAACTCAAGTTCAGGGATTTTCCGCAAATCATTTTTCAGGCCGTCATCGGCACAACGATGATCATGCTGCTGGTCGGCGCGGCCAACGTCTTCGGCTGGCTGCTGACCAGCCTGCAAATCCCGCACCGGCTCGGCGAATTCGTCGTCTCGATCACCACCTCGCCCATCATGTTTCTGATGGCCCTCAACGTTCTGCTGCTCATCGCCGGAACGATGGTCAATGCCTCGGCAGCTGTCGTCATTCTGACGCCGATTTTCCTGCCGGTCGCCAAAACGCTGGGAATCGATCCCTTGTTTTTTGGCGTTCTCATGGTCGTCAATCTCGCCATTGGCTGTATCACGCCGCCGGTTGGACTCGACCTTTTCGTCGCCAGCGCCATTACCAAGGTTCCCATCGAGCGGGTCATGATCGCTTCATTGCCCTATCTGGGCGCGCTGCTGGTCACGCTCGTCATTCTGACGCTGTTTCCGTGGTTCGTTACCGTATTGCCCTACGCGATGCGGTGATCGCCTCTGCTGCCACGCCCCCTACTGAAGCGAGAAGCGGCCGCATGCGCCCCCTCGGCTTCAGGGCATTGCGCATTGACTGACACGAGCCGCAGCTCATCATCTCCGCCGCCATACCGCCCAGACCGCCGCCGGAGTCCGCATGGCTAGGGCGTTTAGGGACATGCCCGGAACCCCGCGTAGATTGGGCGCTTGCGGGCAGGCACCTCTGAAACCCTTATGGATAAAGGATCTCCGGGCAAGATGCCCGGAGACGCCCTGTTTATAAGGGCTTCCGGGCGCCCATTCGGAAATGCCCGAAATACGCGGGCTTCCCGGCAGGCGTGGCGGCGGCCGGCGGCGCTGAGGCCGCCGCGGCGGGAATCAGGACGGAGCGCCGGCGGCGATGCGCCGCCGCTGCATGACGATGATCAGCGCCAATAACCCAAGCGCCGGGATGAACATCCACTCGGCTGCCGGCCGTTCATTCGCCACCTCCATGGCAATGACCTTCTGCCCCTGCCGGAAGCCGATTTTCTCGGCGCGACTGCGGAAGCGGACGGAAACCACGTTCGTTTCCCCGCCCATCTCAAGCAGGCGAACACCAAAGGCATCCAGGCGCTTGGCGGCTGGTCCGGCCTCACCCAGCGACAGCAGCATCCCCTTTTTAATCAGTTTGCCGTTGGCGTCCTCGCCTTCGATCCAGAGACGCAGGCGCTTGCCATCCGGCGCTTTTTCAACGACTTGCATCAGATCGGCCGCCGGCACCTGGGTGTAGTGGGGGTAAATCATGTCCATCCAGAAATCGGGACGGAACAGGCTGAAAGCCACGGCCAGCAACAGCAGGGTTTCGTACCATTTGTTGCGGGTCAGGAACCATAGCTGCGAGGCGGCGGCAAAAAGCAGACTGGCAACCGTCGCCGAGATGAAGGTCAGCAGAAAACTGCCGATGCTTTCCACATCGATCAGCAGCAATTGCGTATTGAAGATGAACATAAACGGCAGCACGCTGGTGCGGATGCTGTACCAGAACGCCGTGAAGCCCGTCAGCAACGGGTCGGTCTTGGCAATGCCGGCGGCGGCATAAGCCGCCAGCCCCACCGGTGGCGTCACGTCGGCCATGATGCCAAAGTAGAAAACGAACATATGTATGGCGATCAGCGGCACAATCAGGCCGCTCTGCGCGCCCAGTTCAACCACCACCGGCGCCATCAGCGAAGAGACGATGATGTAGTTGGCCGTTGTCGGCACGCCCATGCCCAAAATCAGTGAAGCGACGGCAACCATGACCAGCATCACGATCAGATTGCCGGACGAAATCATCTCGACGACTTCCGCCAACACCAGCCCGACGCCGGTCAGCGTCACCGTACCGACGATGATGCCTGCCGTCGACGTGGCGATCGCCACGCCGATCATGTTGCGCGCGCCCATCGTCAGACCGACGAGCACATCAACGACCCCTTGCCTGGCCTGCGCCGCCACATCATTCCGCCCCAAAAACCAGGCATGGAGAGGGCGTTGCGTCAGTAAAACAAAGATCAGGAAAACCGTCGCCCAGAAGGCCGACAGCGCGGGCGAAAGCTCCTCGATCATCAGATTCCAGATCAGCACCGCCACCGGCAGCAGAAAATGGATGCCGCTCTTGAGCGTCGGCCCGGGGTCGGGCAGCTCAATGATCGGCTGGTTGGGATCGTCCAACTGCAACTCCGGATAGCGCGCCTCAAACTTGAGCAGAACGAGATACATCGCCAGCATCAGCCCGCCAATGACGAATAGGGAGGCCTCTCCGGCGACTGTCTTGATCCAGCCCAGCCCGTAATAAATGGCGTTCGCCAGAATGACCACGCCGCAGACCGTCATGATGATGTTGATGATTCTTTGCCCCACCGGCGGGATGTGCCGGCGCGGAATACCCTGCAAGCCCGACTTACAGGCTTCGAGATGGACGATATAAAACAGTGCGATGTAGGACATCAGCGCTGGCAGTGCCGCGTGTTTGATGATCTGCGTATAGGGAATACCAACGTATTCGACCATTAGAAAGGCGGCCGCCCCCATCACCGGCGGCATGATCTGCCCGTCGACCGAGGCGGCCGTTTCAATCGCACCGGCGACGTGGGGTTTGTAGCCGATGCGTTTCATCAGCGGAATGGTAAAGGTACCGACCGTCGCCACATTGGCGATCGAGCTGCCCGAAATCACTCCAGTCAGTCCGGAGGAGACGACCGCCGCCTTGGCCGGGCCGCCGCGCATATGCCCAAGCAGCGACAGCGCCGACTTAATGAAGTAATTGCCGGCGCCGCCCGTATCGAGCAGCGCGCCGAAGAGAACGAAAAGAAAAACGAAACCGGACGAAACGCCGAGCGCAACGCCAAAAACCCCTTCGGTGGAGAGCCATAAATGCGACATTGCCTTGGAAAACGACGCGCCCTTGTGGGCGATCACGTCAGGCATATACGGACCGAGGAAAATATAGCCGATGAAAATCATCGCCATGACCGCCATCGGCACGCCGACCACACGGCGCGTGGTTTCCAGCAGCAGCACCAGCCCGCTACACGCCACGATGATATCCATCGTATTCGGCTGGCCGGGGCGATGCGCCAGTTGCTCGTAGAACAGACACAGATAGGCGGCGCAGAAAGCGCCCGCCAGTCCGAGCACCCAGTCCGGCAACGGGATCCATTGCCGCGGCGAACGCCTGAAGGCGGGAAACAGCATGAAGCCGAGGAAGATTGCCAGCGCCAGATGAATGGCGCGCGACTCGGTGTCGTTGAGGACGAAAATACCCAGCGAGAACGGCAGGGGGGAGGCAATCCACAACTGGAACAGCGACCACGCAAAGGCCACGCATAGCATGATCTGCGCCGTTACGCCCTGCGGACGACGCCTGCCGGTATCGGAATCGGCGACGAATTGCCGGACTTCCTCGTCCGTCATGCCCGGCGCGCTTTTTGTATTTTCTATCTTTTCGCTCACTCGCTTTCTCCGCTTGCAATACCCGTATTACTGCCCCTACCACCGCCCGTACCACCGGCGCCGATCAGTGCTCGGTACACCAGGTACGCCACACTGATGACAAACTTCTGCGCACCCAGGCGCTTTTCGGAACAATTTTCCGGGAGGCTTTCTCCGCCCGCTTTCTATCTGCTTTTTGCCCATTTTCCGGCACGCCCCTTGCCCGCACATTCCGTATGCTCGTGCGGCTGGCGTTCTGGCTGGCCGGCATGCCCCGCCCATACGGCGCACCGTATCGACGAGGCATCAACACACGGTCAGCTTCTCGGTGATTACATCCAGCCTTTTTCCTTGTAGTACTTGATGGCGCCGGGATGCAACGGCGCAGAAATCCCCTGCTTGATCATCGTCTTCGGATCGAAATTGGCAAACGCCGGATGCAGCTTCTTGAATTCTTCCAGATTGTCGAAGACGGCGGATACCATGGCATAAACGACGTTATCCGGCACCTTGGCGGAGGTAACGAAGCTGGCCATGACGCCAAAAGTCTTCACATCATCCGGGTTGTTCGGGTAGATGCCGCCACGAATCGTCGAGAGCGCAAAATACGGATATTCCTTGATCAGCTTGTCGACGGCAGGGCCGGTAATCGACACCAGCTTGGCGCCGCAGGTCGTCGTCGGATCCTGGATATTGGCCGTCGGGCTGCCGACCACGAAGGCAAAGCCGTCGATCTTGTTATCGCACAGCGCCGCACCGTGTTCATCCGGCTTCAGCTCCGAGGTCAGTGAAAAATCGCTGGTCTTCATCCCCAGCGCATTCATCAGCATATCGGTCGTTAAGCGCGTTCCCGACCCAGGATTACCGACATTGAAACGCTTGCCCTTGAAATCCTCGAAAGTCTTGATATTGGCTTCCTTACGCGCCACAACCGTAAACGACTCCGTATAGACCGAGAAGACGGCGCGCAAATCGGCATGTGGACCGCTGTCCTTAAATTGCGCCAACCCTCTGACCGCGTTGTACTGGATATCCGACTGGGCGACGCCAAAATCCAGCTCGCCCGCCTTGATGGTATTGACGTTATAGACGGAACCGCCCGTACTTTCCACCGAGCAGCGAATACCATGCTTGGCGCGTTCCTTGTTCATCAGGCGGCAGATGGCGCCGCCGGCGGCGTAGTACGTCCCCGTCACGCCGCCCGTACCGATCGTCACGAATTTCTGCTGCGCGACGGCCATCGGGCTGGCCAGCACAGAACCCAACAATGCGGCTGTTGCAACAAAGGTCAGTTTCTTCATGGTCAAACGCTCCTCTGTAAAAAATTTCATCATGATTCATACACCAGGTCTCAGCGCAAACCGCCTCAGAACCGGACGCCCCACCCGGAAAGTACCACCCGGAAAGCCCCACTCCATCAGGCTTCCGGCGCCCAGACACCGATGCACAACGCTGAAAACACCGGATCATTGACTCGAACAGGCACGCTCCGGTGACACACTTACCTGCCAGCCAGCGTGCTGCCTCCCTTCCTGGCGCACCGTTTGCGTCTGCACGTAGATCGAAATCAATCACTCAAGCCGTGCGCACAACGTTATTCTGTAACAGAACACATCCTGACGCTAGTCTGCATAAAAAATGGGCGCTGAAATCCCGAGAAATTGATCGCCCGCGCCAGCCGGGCAACCTACGGGGAATGCGGGCGATGCGGGTTGATCGCCCGCGCAGACTGGCCCTCCTGAAACTGTACGGTCGCTGCACGGCGTGTGCCTGCGGGAGAACATCGATCACCCGCACAAGCTGGGCCGCCCCGCCGATCAGGCAGCGTGGCGTTCCGCATCACAGGCAGGCGACAGATCATCCCTGCCGCCCGCGTCCATGCCCTTTACCCACACCCAGAAAATGGCGCTCTTGCGGCCTTTTGGCGACACCCGACGATCCAGCGACACCCCGGCGGTCGCACCGTAAATACGCAGCTTGTGGCAGTATGGCGCACTTCATGGAACTTCGGAGACTCACGGCATGAGCGACGTTGCGGCACACACCGCCCCAGAGTGCATGGCCGCCCTAAAACGCATTGCCCACCTGATCCGGCACGATCCCGGCCAGCGCGGGCTATCCAGCCTGACGCTGGCGGACGATCTGCCGCCGGCGGCCGCCAGTCTGCTGCGCGGCGAGCGCATCCTCATCGTGACCGGTTTCTGCATCCGGGCAGCGATGATCGGCGAGAATGACGGCCCGCCCGGCGCGCTGGCGCTGGCCGACGCGCTGCACCGGCTCGGCAAAAAAGTGACGCTGATCACCGACCGGCACAGCGCGGGGCTGCTCGCTGCCGCCGAGCCGTTGTTCAAGGGCCAAGACGACGACTGCGCCGCCTCATCCCAGCCGTTTCCGATCATCTCCCTGCCCGACGCGCAGCGCCTGGCCGACCGCCAGATCGACGAAATCATCCGGACGTATCGCCCGACACACGTTCTCGCCATCGAACGGCCGGGCAGCGCCCTGGACGGGCATCGCTACTCGATGCGCGGCGAACGGCTCGACGACATCGTTCCCGCCGCCGACCGGCTGATGCCGCCGGCAGAACGGCGGAATTACACGACGATTGCCATCGGCGACGGCGGCAACGAACTGGGGCTAGGTGCGCTGCGCAGCCGTCTGAAAAACCGGGTTGCCCACGGCGAACTGATTTTCTGCGCAACGCCCGCCGATTACGTGATTCCGGCGGGGGTTTCCAACTGGGGCGGCCACGCCCTGGTCGCCGCGCTCTCCGTGCTTTCCGGCCGGCCGCTGCTGCGCCCGGTCATGCATGAGCAGCGCGTGCTGGAAACCCTGCTTGCCGCCGGCGCGGTCGATGGCAGCCTGCGCCGGCGCGCGCTGTCCGTCGATGGCATCGGCTGGCATGAATACGCGCAGATATTGACGGCGCTGCACCGCGCGGTCGACGCAGCGTTGCAGACTACGTAAACGCGGGCAAGGACAACGGTCGCGAGCGCAAAAGCACGCACGCCCTTCGCCACCAAGCGCCTCGCCATACCTCGCCAGACCGCGCATTGAGGTCATCCCAGAGGCGATGCCCTGAAGCCCGTGTAAACAGGGCATCTCCGGGCACCCTGCCCGCTAGCCCTTTATTCATAAGGGCTTCAGAGGTGCCTACCCGGAGCGCCTTTATCCGCGCGGGGTTCGGAGCACCCGAAAAGCCCCTCGCTCCTTGGAAGAGAAATTTGGGGAGAGGGTAAAAAAGATAAAAAGAGCGCGGGGGCAATATCAAATCCCATCTGAAACAACAGAAACCGAAGCCTTTGACGTGTTGCCCTCTCTGCCCCTTCGGGGCATCTCCCCCACAGGGAAAAAATGGAAAAACGCGGGGGCAAAAGCGCAGGTGCATCTCCAAAAAGAGGTGGCCTGAAGCCCGCGTATTTAGGGCATCTCCGACGCCCCTGCCCTGAAGCTCTTTATTTATGAGGGTTTCAGAGGTGTCTGCCCGGGAAAGACCTATCCATAAGGGTTTCAGACGGGGTTTCCGGGGAATGCCCTATCCACGCGGGGTTCAGGGCGCCTGTCTAGAGCGCCTTTATCCACGCAAGTTCGGGTATATCCCTTTGCGTATTCGATCACTACAAAGCAGCCAAAAACCCCTTAGGCGCAGCCGCAGGCGCGGGGCAGCTTGGCGGGAACAAGGGCTTGATT
>ERZ773010.430-NODE-430-length-29990-cov-27.289193_pt1 | contig 29990 bp, 28 predicted proteins | sample MGYA00580842_ERZ773010 | MGnify/ENA primary metagenome ERZ773010 (study PRJEB29015, sample SAMEA2737982) | human oral metagenome | biome: human oral; feature: human-associated habitat; material: dental | place: China | collected 2107 ...
CCACCAACAACCGCCTTGTTCTTAGGCACTGGAATACCTGAGAAGCGGGACACCAGCTCAGAAGTGTTGATAGTTTCATTAAGGACAATGTCTGTCTCAACTTGAAAATAGTCCTGACGAATCTCTAAAGCGACTGCTACTTCTTCCAGCGCAGCATTACCAGCACGCTCACCAATACCGTTGATAGTGCCTTCCACTCGTCTAGCTCCGTATTTGATTGCAGACAGGCTGTTAGCTACTGCCATTCCCAAATCATCGTGACAGTGAGGACTGTAGATAATCTCACGATCCGTTTGGATATTGTCAATCAGATACTTGAAGATATTGCCAAACTCTTCCGGAGTGGTAAAACCGACTGTGTCTGGAATATTGATGTAGCTAGCACCCGCATCAACTGCTGTTTGGACAACTTGAAGCAGGAAATCCAGCTCTGTCCGTGTCGCATCCTCAGGTGAAAACTCGACAATCTCAAACTTAGAACGAGCATAGGAAACGTGCTCCTTAATGGCTGCTAAAATCTCTTCCTTGGACTTTTTCAGCTTGAACTCTCTGTGAATGGGACTGGTCGCAATGAAAACATGGACCTGTGGATACTTGGCATCCTTGAGTGCCTCGTAGCAGGCATCAATGTCAGATTTAACCGAACGCGCCAGACCCGTGACGGAAGCTTTAGTGATGACTTTAGCAATCTCTTGCACCGCCGCAAATGAATCTGGGCTAGCAGCTGGAAAACCAGCCTCAATGGCAGAAATTCCCCATTTTTCTAGTTGCTTAGCAATGGAAACCTTTTCCTTAATAGAGAAATTCACTCCTGGTGTCTGCTCACCATCCCGGAGGCTGGTATCAAAAAATTCAACTTTGCGTGTCATAGACAACTCCTTTTCTAAATACATAGACCATTTAGGAAAAACTCTTCCCCAACTTCTAGGTCGTGTTCAATGACTGAGACGGTATGAGACAAATTGATTTCAGAAAAATCAAGATGCATTCCCACTCCCGCCGCTCCTTTAGAAACCATTTCTTCCTCATCAGAATTTGAGGTAAGATAGGTGAAATAAAAAACATCTCACTTGAGGAACAAGCGAGATGTTGATTTACTCCCGCTTGGTAAGCCAAACAGGACTAATGCTTTTGCACTAGCCCGAGTAACGCAACAACAAAGCAAAGTTTGAAGATTGGGTTGACTTCATGTTTGACTAACTCCTTTTTTGAGATGGTTTCTTATTGTTTAGTATTTTAGCACAGTATCATAGGCCTGTCAAGAAAAAGTCGATATTTTCTGAAAATTTTTAATATGCTGGATTATTTTTTGGGTTTATTAGCAAAAAGAAGAGAAAAAGAAGCAAGGTAGCTCCTGCTTCTTCTATTTTTTTCAGGAATCACAACATAATCTAATTCCACATTATTCATCTCCTCACGTACTGAACACCTCGAAAAAGGAGAAAGGCTGTTAGAATCAGGGAAACAAGCCAGATGGTCTTCAAGAGGTAAAACTGAATCAGATAGGTAGAGATGATTGCTCCTACTACAAAGCTTGCCAATAGGGCTACAAAGAAAAGGCCTTCTTTCAAATCTTTCCCTTTCTTGTTTCGAGCATAGTTGCCAAAAGCTACCATGGTTTTCTTGATATTCCCCGTCATAAAGGAGTTGTTATAGACAATGCCGTCTACCTCGCCAAAGGCAGTCGCCACCACACCCATGCAGAAAGCTAGTGGCGGCACAATATAGAGATGGGGCACATTTGCTGGTAAAAATCCAGCGACAGCTGTCGTCAATATTAAAGGAAAAACACTGGACAGCCTGCGCCAAGAATGCTCAAAACGATGCTGAAAAACAGTCATCAGAAAAATCCCCAACATAAAAGCCAACATAGTTGCCAATTTCACTTCGATTCCTCTTGTCTCCTGATTGATGAGCTCAACCGAAAGGAAAACGACGTTTCCCGTCTGTCCTGCCACCAAGGTACCACCCCTCTCAATGAAGGTATAGGCGTCGATAAATCCTGCACAAAAGGTTAAGAGACAAGCAAAAAATTTTGAACGAGAGTGAAACTCTCTTTTTACAAATTGTTTCATAAACCACCTACAAAATAAGGGAGTGACCAGACTCCGAAAATCAAAGATTGAGTCCGTCCACTTCCCCTTGCTAGATTACATTTCAAAAATATTGCAGCTACTGCGATTCACCAGATTCACAAACTTATATTTCCTCAAATTACAGAACTAGAAAGCTGTTTTTCCTAGCCTTCTCTGGCTTCCTTAAGGATTTTTTCAATCTTGGTCGTAATCAGGTCAATAGCCACCTTGTTAGAAGCTCCCTCTGGAATGATGACATCCGCATAACGCTTTGTCGGCTCGATGAACTGATGGTACATAGGCTTTACGACTCCCAAATACTGCTCAATAACGCTGTCCAAACTGCGGCCGCGCTCTTCCATATCCCGCTTAATCCGACGAATAATCCGTACATCGTCATCAGTGTCCACAAAGATCTTAATGTCCATCAAATCACGCAAGCGTTGATCTTCTAGGACCAAAATCCCCTCAACGATAAAGACATCCTGAGGAACTTGCCGGTAGGTCTTTTTGCTGCGGGTATGCTCCGTATAGTCATAAGTGGGAATATCCACTGGCCGACCAGCCAAAAGCTCCTTGATTTGCTCAATCATCAGGTCCGTGTCAAAGGCAAAAGGATGGTCATAGTTGGTCTTAACCCGCTCCTCAAAAGTCAGATGCGTCTGATCCTTATAGTAGGAGTCATGCTCAATCATGGCAATTTTTTCGTTTGGAAAATTAGCCAAAATTGCTCGAGAAACGCTGGTCTTTCCGCCTCCGGAACCACCAGTTACACCAATAATAATAGGTCTATTTTGCATTATAAGCTCCATCTCTTGTTATCTTATCTATTTTACCGCAATTCATGTTATAATGAAAGAGCTAAAATAAAAAAAGTACATGCTTAAAAATAGAAAAAAGGAGGTTTTTATGTTCAAACTTGGAATCATCGGAACAGGTTCTATTTCTCATGAGTTCATCAAGGCTGCTCACTCAACAGGCGACTATCAGCTGGCAGCTGTTTACTCTCGGACTCTGGCTTCTGCTGAGCGCTTTGTGCAAAACTATGAAAATACGGCCATTTTTACTGAAATGCTGGACTTTCTGTCGTCTGATATCGATGTCGTTTATATCGCCAGTCCCAACAGCCTGCATTTCAAGCATGCCAAGGTAGCTATTCTGGCTCGTAAACATGTCATTGTCGAAAAGCCTGCGGTTTCTCGTCCCAAAGAATGGCGGGAATTGGTCAAGCTGGCTGACGAGCATCAAGTCTATCTCTTTGAAGCTGCCCGCAACTATCATGAGCAGGCCTTTGATACAATCAGTGATTTTCTCAAGAACAAGACTGTCTTGGGAGCTAACTTTACCTACGCCAAGTATTCTTCAAAAATGCAAGCTCTGCTTGCGGGAGAGCAGCCAAATGTTTTCTCAGCTAAGTTTTCTGGCGGCGCTTTGATGGACTTGGGTGTCTATCCAGTCTATGCGGCTATCAGACTTTTCGGCCATCCTCGCTTCGCTCACTACAGCGCCCAGCAGCTAGCCAATACGATTGATTTAAATGGAGCCGGCTGTCTCATCTATCCAGACTTTCAAGTTCAGATTCAAGCCGGTAAAAATATAAACAGCAATCTGCCTGCGGAAATATACACGGATCAAGGAACTCTGACTTTAGACGGAATTGAATTTATCAGCTCTGCTATTTTCCAAAATCTGGACGGTCAAGAGGAGCTGCTGCCTATCAAGCGTGCTTCACACACCATGCTGGAAGAAGCTCAGGCTTTCGCGCGAGTGCTCAAGGGCGGACAGGATGCGGCTTATGAGAAATGGTTGAATGCGGCTACGGCTGTTCACGAAAGCTTATTTGCCATGCGCAAGGACGCTGGCATTAGATTTGAGGTTGATGATGATTAAGGAACAATTTCCCCCGAGCTGGCAAAATCAGCTGGCTCAGCTAGGCTTTGAAGATTTGACAGCTATTCAGGAGAAGATGTTTGAGCCTATTTCTGCAGGCGATACGGTGCTGGGAGTCAGTCCGACTGGTACTGGTAAAACTCTGGCCTATCTCTTTCCCAGTCTGCTCAAACTGACACCTAAAAAAGCCCAACAACTCTTGATTTTAGCTCCTAATACTGAGTTGGCTGGACAAATTTTTGAGGTCTGCAAGACTTGGGCGGAGCCTTTAGGGCTGACAGCCCAGCTCCTGCTCTCCGGCTCCAGCCAGAAGCGACAGATTGAGCGCCTTAAGAAAGGTCCGGAGATTATCATCGGAACACCTGGGCGGATTTTCGAATTGGCCAAGCTCAAAAAAATCAAGATGATGAATGTCGAAACCATCATTTTGGACGAATTTGACCAGCTGCTCAGCGATTCTCAGTATCACTTTGTAGATAAAATCACCCACTATGCGCCTCGTGACCACCAGCTGGTATATATGAGCGCCACCGCTAAGTTCGACCACAATAAGATTGCTGAAAATACTCTAGAAATCAGCATTGACGACCAAGTTTTGGACAATATTCAGCACTTTTACATGCAAGTCGAAAAACGTGATAAGGTGGAGTTGCTCCGCAAATTATCCAATGTTGAAGATTTCCGTGGACTGGTCTTTTTCAACGCTCTGTCAGACCTAGGAAACGCCGAGGAAAAACTCCAGTATCGTGAATCCAATGCAGTTTCTCTGGCCAGCGATGTCAACGTTAAGTTCCGCAAGATGATTTTGGACAAGTTCAAAGAACACCAGATTACTCTCTTGCTGGCAACCGACTTGGTTGCTCGCGGCATTGATATTGATTCGCTAGAATGTGTTGTCAATTATGAACTTCCGCGCGATTTAGAAACCTATACTCACCGCTCTGGACGAACCGGCCGCATGGGCAAGGAAGGCTATGTCATCACCCTCATCAGCCATCCAGAAGAGCTGAAAACATTGAAAAAATACGCCACTGTCCGAGAAATTGTATTAAAAAATCAAGAACTTTATGTAACAACTTAAACTCAAAAAAGCTTTGGAAACATTAGATTTCCAAAGCTTTTTTTTACTTATGACCAACAAGAATTTCAAAAATCTAACCCCAAGGACCGTCTTAGTCTCTGCCGTAATAAATACGATGGGGCTCTAACTGACCTTCCAGCAGCTCATCAACTGTCACCAGAGTATAACCGTTATTCTGCAGATACTGGATGACGCTTGGCAGAGCGTCAATGCTGGTCTGGTGAATATCATGCATGAGGATAATCGAGCCTGGCTGGGTTTTGGCAATCTCTTGCATAATGGCTTTAGTATTGCGTGTCTTCCAGTCTAGACTGTCCACATTCCACATGATAAAGGACTGGTCAACCGAATTTTGGATTGTAGCATTAATAGCTCCATAAGGAGGCCGCGTAATCGTTGGCTTGATGCCTATGACATTGTTAATAGCGGTCTGGGTATCAAGGATTTCTTTTTGGGCTGACTCCAGAGGTAGTTTGGTTAAGACTGGATGGTCCCATGTATGAATCCCAATCTGATGACCTTCATTGTGCACGCGCTTGACGATCGCTTCATTACCAGCAATGTTTTGACCAACCATAAAGAAGGTCGCCTTGGCACCATATTTCTTGAGGATATCCAGAGCCTGCGGTGTTGTCTTAGGATCTGGACCGTCATCAAAGGTCAGAGCAACCATCTTCACATGCTTCTTAGCCTCGAAACTCTGATAAGCTGTCAAGTCATCGCCAGTCAGATAGTCTGCATTGATCTGGTCATAGAAGCTGGATAACGGAACGTCAATGCTGGTTAAGCTTTGCACTTCCTTGCTCAGCTTAATAGAAAAATGGCTGTACTCATAACGGAAGGACCACTGACCCAACTCCGTTCCATTAAGGTTATTAAGGATTTCCGTCTGCACCGCCTCATCAGCCTGTCTAAAGGTCAGCTGGCTGGATATTTCGTTGATGAAGATCTCCTTAGCTGCATCAGGATCCTGAAAGAGCTTATCCAGAGTGAAAGGGCTGCCGTCTGCACCGAGATAGCTGTCAGCAACTTCCCGCTCTTCTCCTTTACTGATTTTCATCTCTTTGACATGATAGTCCTTGCGATGCACCAGTACTTCTTTGACGTCCTTCAGGCTCGTTTCTTTTTCCTCAGCATAGTAGAAGGTCAATTCTTCAATCTTATCGCCCTTCTTCTGATTATCCTTAATCGTCTGGCTATCTGAGTCCATCTGCTCCTTGACGCTTGCCATAACTTGACCGTCCAACAAAGGATAGAAGGACTCCACATAGTGGCTGCCAATCATCTTGCTCTGCTTTTCAGTATTTTCAGCGTGGTAGGTCTCTTCTTGGGCAATCAGCACACTAACTTTCTCTTGCAGTTCCTTTTCTTGGAAAATAGCGTAAATCTTTACAGCACCCAGAAATAGAGCAGCAACAAAAGCTAAACCGAGCAAGCTGAGAACGATGAGTGTTTTCTTTCCGTGTTTCTTGTTATTTTGTCTTTTCATACACCTGTCCTAAATGAATAAAAATCATCATTTATCTTGCAAAATTATCTACAGTTAGATGTTAAAGACTCTTCTCACGAATGACTTCCACCTTGTAGCCATCAGGATCTTTTACAAAATAATAATTAGGCGGGTTGCCAGGAAGACCCTTTGGATCTGTCACTTCATAGCCTTTAGCCTTGTGCTCAGCGTGCAGACCTTCCAAGTCTGGCGTGCTAAGTGCCACATGAGCAAAACCGTCCCCAATCACATAAGGACCATGGTCATAGTTATAGGTCAGTTCCAGCTCATAATCATCACCTTCCAAACCTAGATAAACGATAGTAAACTGATAATCTGGAAAATCCTTGCGACGAAGCTCCTTAAAACCAAAAGCCTCCGCATAAAAAGCGATAGACGCTTCTAAATTCTCCACACGCAAACAAGTATGTAACATTTTTGATGCCATAATTTCACCTCATTCTTTCTTGTTTATTATTATACCCTATTTTAGGCAAAACTTATATTAAATTTTAAAAAAAGTAAATAAAAGCAGATAAAAAGCAAGCCTTATTGGCTTGCTAAGAATTGTTTTTCAAAAACTGTTCAATGAAGTCGCTATACGAATTCCATTGAGGCATGGGAATGCTTTCTTTCTCAGCACTTCTTTTGATTTCAAAATATTGATCAACCCACTCGGCATAGCCTGAATGCATATGATTTGTGACCATTTCGGCAACCAAAGGCTGACTCAACATGAACTTCATTACTGGAACCAAGAGAAATAGGGGCAGGGATAGATATTTAGTAGGTTTATAACGATGTTTAGGAATGCCATATCGCTGACAGAGTTCTAAACCTTCTCGCCAAGCGCAAATCATCTTTCGAATTGCTTTTTTATCTTTCAAGAGTGCATCAAAAGTCCCCGCTTCTGCAACTGCACCTGCCATTACCGCCTCCTGAAGGCAGTGAACCTTCATCCAAGAAGCCAAGTCAGGCATAACATCAATGCCTATCCCACTAGCTGTGAAGATAGGAGACAACTCTGATGCGTAAGAATCATCATCAAGTAACGTAGCTTCTTTGAAAATGATAGCTTGGATCCGACCATCACTCTTTCGCCCTCCTCCAACAGAAGAAGGAAAAGCTAACGACACCTGCTTTCTATCCAAATAAGAAGGAATCTTGGAGTTGATATTCCAGTTATTCTGTAAAATAAGTAAATGAGCTTTTTCCTTTATAGCCGCCAAATGATTCAATGCCTGCTCTAGTTGCAAACTATTTACCGTTAAGAGAATCAGGTCATAGTCTTGAGCAATGCTCGTCACCAATGGCGGCTGGAAATGATATTCTTTATAGACCTGTTCATCTTTCCTTAAATCTTTAATAGAAAGTGTGAAGCCTTGCTCTAAAGTCGACAGCTTATGCTCTCTAACTAAGACAGTAACTTGATGTTGATTAGACAGTAACCAAGCGTATGTCAAACCGATTGTGCCAGCACCATAAACCAAAATGTTCATATTAGGCCTCTCCCGCTATTTAACAGAGCGCTTTTTCGTTTCCTTCAGTAGCAGTTTAACTTCAAAGACCGTACCTTTTGGTTTATTGTCCTTGACATAAATAGTGCCCTTGAAAGCATCGACAATCTGCTTGGCCAGAGAAAGTCCCAGACCAAAGCCACCTTTCTGACGGGTCCGAGCCTTGTCCACCCGATAAAAGCGATCAAAAATCTTCTTCTTATCCTCGTTGCTGATACCAGGTCCATTATCTGCTACCCGAAAGATGAGATAACGATCGGTTGAAGCAGCCATGACACTGATTTCGCCGTCATCATCTGTGTACTTGATAGCATTGTCAAATAGAATGGTCATCAGCTGCTTGAGGAAAATTTGATCTGTCACAATAGGGTGCTTGATCATATTTTCTGAATGAAAAGCTTTTTTATTTTCCCTTGCGATAATGCAGTAATTAGCAAAGGTTGTATCAAAGAACTCTGGTTCGACTTCACCATATTGGGGCTTAATACCATCATCGCGACGAGCCAGATTGAGCAGATTGGTCGTCAGCAAGCGCATATTACGTACTTCATCCAAGCTAGAAGCGATATTTTCACTGCTCTGCATGATTGTAGCTTCAGGCTTACGAAAGAGTGTTTCTAAGCGGCTCTGCAATACCGCCAGAGGAGTCCGCAGCTCATGGCTGGCATTTTCCACGAAAGCCTTCTGCTTCTGGATACTTTCTAGCAGGGGCTTAACACTCATCCGAGCCAGATAAATACTAGCAATCAGGGAAATACCCCAAAAGCTGACCATAACCATGGCAATCAACTGCTCATGCTTGCCGCTGGTCTGCTCCAGCTGACTGATGCTAGTCATGACCACAGCATACTTGATATCAGGATACTCATTATTGGGGTCAATATCAAAGAGATAAGCCCGGTAGCTTTCTGTCTGACCAAAGCTGTTGCCAATCACAATTTCCTTGATCTGATTCAGATAGGACTTGTTAAAGTCTAAAGAATTAAAGTCCAGAAAGCCATCGCTCTTGCTGGTGGAAATATTTTTATAATTATCATCCAAAAGCAGGGCAAAAGTATTAGAACTGAAATTTGGCGTCGTCAGATTGTCAGGCTTAGGCTCTTCGTTTGGATCGCCATCTGGCTCTTTACTGCTTTTAGGACTTTTAGTGTTGACCTTATTGCTCGGATTAGACTGCTGACCTGTGGTCCGATAGGCCAAATCTGCTACTGAGCTAGGGTTCATACTCAGGTTTTTCAGATTTTCATCAACTGACGTATAAAGGCTGGAGCGCATCACCTGAATAATAATCAAGGTCATGGCTGAGAAGATTAATGTAAACAGCCCAAAATAGCGAATGAAATAAGAGAAATCATCCGCATAAAAGGTCTTCTTGATTTTATTCAGCATCTTTTAAAATGTAGCCGACACTACGAAGAGTATGCAAGTTTTTCGCAAATGCCGTTCCTTTCAGTTTTTTACGAATCTTGGAAACGTACACTTCAACAACGGAAACAGTGGTATCACTGTCAAAGCCCCACAGACGGTCAAAAATTTGAGTCTTAGGCAAGATTACATTTTGATTTTGCAGGAAATAAACCAAGAGGTCGAACTCTTTACCAAGCAACTCAACGTCTTTACCGGCTTTCAATGTTGAATTTGTGGATAGATTGACTGTCACATCACCATAAGAAAGAGTATTCTCGTTGAATTTACCAGCACGTTTCAAGAGCGCCTGGATCCGCATTTTCAGTTCTTCCAAATAGAAAGGTTTTGTTAGATAGTCATCAGCCCCGAGCTCAAAGCCATGTCCTTTGTCATCCAAGCTTTCCTTAGCTGTCATGATGAGAACAGGAGTTGTGACACCTTTTGCCCGGAGATCTTTCAGCACTTGGAAACCATCTTTCTCGGGCAGCATGAGATCCAGCAAGATGAGGTCATAAACACCGCTCTCTGCTTCATATAGACCTTCTTCGCCATCAAAAACCTGCATTACATCTGCAAAATCATCCAAAAAATCAAAAACTGAGTTTGACAGTCCAAGGTCATCTTCTACCAATAGAATTTTAATCATCTTTCTTTCCTCCAATAAAACGTTCCAAGATTATGTCTTTTGGTTTTTGTTTTATTTGCTATTCTTATTATATCATGACTTGGGTTCAAAATCAGTAAGTTTTTTCCTACGACTGCGACGTTTTATTTTCTTTTGTCGACTTATTATTGTTCTTGTCCGATTGTTCACTTGTGTTCGTTGAAAACTTTTTCTTGTTTTTCTTCCCGTTGTCATTTTGTTGAGCAGAAGAATCCTTGCTCTTATCCTTGCCAGACTGCTGACCGTCTTGAGACGGTATTCCTTGGTCTTGACCGTTCTGTCCTGAACCACCATCCTGCGGCGGCATGCTATTACCCGGTCCGCCGTTTTGACCATTCTGACCTGGTTGCGGAGGCATGCTATTTCCTGCATCCTGACCATTTTGTCCCTGCTCCGGTGCTCCAGGCACAGTAGCTGGCTGTTGAATAGCTGATTGCTGACTGTTTGTATCATGAATAGCTGCCGCAAGGCCATAACCGCCCAGAAGTCCGACTGCTAGAGCACTACCCGTTGCAACCGTCAGCCACCATTTGGTACTTTTTTCTACAACAATCATTTTTTCCATATCCATTTAATCTATCACCTTCTTTTTTTGAAATTTTTTCTGACTCATTCTATCAAGCAAGAAGCTAATGCAGCTTACAAGTCATCCAATACACATCCTTTCACTAGAATAGCATTATCATATATTTTTTTACTTAAACAGGACTGAATTTTTTCTTAAAAAAGGCTGAAAAGATAGGGAAAATGGAGCATGAAAAGGAATTTTTCCAATTCTCTTTCTAAACTGGATGATATCAACCATTTCCTCAAAAAATTCGCAGTAAAAAAGACTGGGACAAAATTGTCTCAGTCTAAATTTATCGCGTTCAAAAGCTCTTGATGCAGGATCTGCTTATATTTTTACGACTCTTTCTTAGATGAGCGGAAACCTGCTGCAGCTAGCAAGGCCGCAAAACCAAGATAGGTGAGAAGAGAGCTCGCATTGCTTCCAGTTTTAGGTAATTGCCCTTGAGTGGTTTGGTAGCTGACAGATAGCTGCAAGTTGCTTGCTTGCTTACTTGCTGATCTTTGATGTTGCCAAGTCTGGTTTGAAAGAGGCTCAAATTTCTGCGCTGTTTGAACAGTAATTTCTGCAGGAGGTGTTGAAACACTAACCTGATTGGATTCTATCCGGTATTGATTATTAATCAGCAAGCTGAAATGATTGGTATAGGTTCTGCCTGGATACAAGAGTCGACCGACTGCTGCTGGAGCTAGGGTTTCGGTCGCAGTATTCAAGTCAGCATTGTATCGTTCAAGCAGACCTGGTGCAGCAACAAAAGTCAAGACCCTGGTGCTCGGGTCATAATAAACCTCATAACCAGGACTTTTCGCTCTAGTCGCTTCTAGATCCAATTCAAAACCTTCTGGCAGGCGATCTTCCAATACAAACGAATGAATTGGCAGACGATAAGCAGGTAAAGCATCCGTTACCAAATTAAGGACAGCAAAACTTCCCTGGCTAACCTCTTGTTGATGAATATTCTTCTTGGACTCATCCTCCAGCTCTTCTCTGATTTTTAACTGAATAAAGATCTGGTTATAGTGATAAGTTTGAGTTGGCGCTTGCGGACGGCTTGGCAAAGCTTGATAGCTAGGTTCAGCCGGCTTTTGAGGAAGTTCTTTATAGTTCGGCTTGTCAGGCTCAGCAATCAAAGGCAGGCCACTTTCTCTGACAGGTGACTGGGGCTCAGGCTGAAGAACTGGTTCTTGAGGGAGCTGAGGTTCCTGCAGATAACTTGGTTCTTGAGGCAGGTCCTCTAAAACAATTTCTTCTTCATAAACAGGAGGTTTCGGAGCCTCACCCGTGCTTACTTCAGGGGCTTTCTGAGGCTGCTCAGGCTCTTTGAGATAGGTAGGAGCTTGCGGTTCCTGTGGCAGCGCTTCTTCAACCAGAGCTTGCGGAAGACTCAGCAAGGACTGCTCCTTCTCATAGATCGGCTCTTCAACTGCATCCGGCTCTTTCAATAAAGAAGGGGCGCTAGGTTCGTCTGGCAACTCCTGATAAGCTGGCGCCTGAGGTTGAAGCGGCTCAGCCTTATAAGTCGGCTCTTGCGGTAAAACTTCCAAATCTCTTTCCAGTAGAGCTACTGGCTCCTCAGGCTGAGTTGGCAGAGGAAGAGGCTGAGTTTCTGTCGGTCTGCTAGGAAGTTCTTGATAGACCGGCTGAGCTGGCTCTTGCGGCAAAGATTGATAAACCGGCTGACTTGGAAGAGGCTGCAGTGCCTTGAGTTCTTCATAGGTTGGCTCTTGTGGTTGGGAAACCTCAGTCGGAGCGACAGGCTTCATTGGGACACCTTTAGCTTTAATATCAGAGTTAAAGACAAACCAAGCAGAACCCCGATTTCGCGAACCGATATCAAAAGAAATGACATCTCCCTGGGCTTTACCTACAATAGCGCCATACCAGTTATAGGGACTAGTAGGCGTATCCCACTTATTATACTCAAAGCGAGAACCTTCCCTCTCAAAGTTAATGGAAATATCAGCATGAACACTGGTATCTGGGTGAACATTAATGGCAGAACCTGTAATAGGAATATATTCACCATTAAAATTTTTGATGTACTCAATCGCAACTTTGTTCGTATTTAAAGATGAGAAGCTGACTAGCGAGCCTGTCATATCAAGCTTTTCTCCTGCCTCATCGAAAAACTCCACTTGGACATTGATTCGAGATTGGCCATGAAAATCCAAGGTCCACACAGTCAAGGTCGGATCCTTAACTAAGAAAACCGGCAGCTTATCCTGACTCTTCGTTGATTCTTTCAGAGTATAAGTATAGACAACTTTAGCGATTTTCTTGCCTTGAATACTGGAATTTTTGATATTGGTATAAGTAGCTACCAGAGGCACATCTTTTTGCAAAACGACTTTAGTCTGATGTTCTTTCCCTTTTAAAACACTGGTCAAATCAGTTATTCCTGTCTTATCCATTCCCCAAGAACGAACCTCATCAGTCAGCTCATCATTAGTATAGGTACGAATGGAAGGATCCAGCGTCAAGACGGCTTGGGGCTCAGATTTGAAAACAAAAGGCTGGCTTTCAACCTTACTGAGATAGCCTTCTTCATTTTTCTTAGCTTCAGCTTCCTGCAACTCTCTCTCAAAAGTTACAAGAGCTGCATCATACTTAGTTTTGGCAGTATCATAGGCAGCTTTTGCCTTCTTATATTCTTCAAACTGCTTATCATAGTCAGCTTTCAAGCGGGCATTTTTTTCTTTAATGCTTGCATTTTCTTGCTCAATCACTGCGTTCTGCGCTGAAACAGCTGCAAGGTTTGCCTCATAATCTTCTTTTAGTCTTTGATTTTCTGCTTCAATTCTTGCAAGATCTGCTTTATAGGTCGCTAAGTCTGCCTGATAAGCAGTTAGTTTATTCTTGTTTTCCGTCTCAATCCGAGCAGTCGCCTCCTGATAGGTAAGCAAGGCTTTCTCGTATGCTTCTCGACTTTTCTGGTTGCTTTCAGTGATTCGAGCTAGATCCTGCTCATATTGGGCTAATTGATTTTTATAAAGCTCTTGTTTTTCCTGATTTTGCTGACGAATCTGTGCATTTTCAGCTTCAATGGCAGCATTACGGGCTGTTACTTCTGCTTTTTCTGTCTCATAGGCAGTTTGGCGCTTCTTATTTTCAGCTTGGACACGCTCTAGTTCAGATTGATAGGCAGTTAAAGCCGCTTGATAATCTCTTTCTCTGGCCTCATTGGACGCCTCGATTTCAGAGCGATTCTTTTGATAAGCAGCTAATTTGCTCTCATAGCCTTTCTCAGCCGCTTGATTTTTTTGTCGAATCTCAGCCAATCGCTCTTGATAAGCAGCTAAATCAGCCTGATACTGCTCCTTCAAGGCTGCATTTTTCTGCTGAACTTCTTGATTTTGGGCCTCAATCTCTTTATTCTGCTCTTGGATTTTAGCCAGGGCTGTCTCATAAGATTGTTTAGATACTTGATTGGCTCTTTGAATGCGTTCTACTTCCTGCTGGTAAGTACTTAAATCTGACTGATACTGCTGCTCTAGTTCAGCATTTTCTTTCTGAACCCGAGCCAGTTCTTTCTCATAGTCAGCCAAGGCTGCTTGATAAACAGCTTCTTTTTCTGCCTTAACCTGAGTCAGTCTGGAAACTTCAGCTTCATACTGCTTGACTCCTTCCTGATAGGCCTTTTCAGCTGCCTGATTTCGTTCTGCTATGGCTGCATTTTCAGCTTGGGCAGCTTTATTGTGAGCTGAAACCTGAGCAAGCTTTGCTTCATAGCGACGCTTTGCTTCTGCATTCTTCTCCTGAGTAGCTTTCAGCTCTGTAGCATAGCTCTCCATAGCAGTCCGGTAGGCAGCTTTGGCCTGAGCATTTTCTTGTAAAATTCGTGAACGCTCCTCTTGGTAGGTGGCTAAAGCTGCTTGATAGGAGGCTTCTTTCTCTTGATTGATTTTTACTATACGGCTCAATTCTGCTTGATAAGCCATCCGTTTCTGCTCATAGTCCGCCTCTAGCTGAGAATTTTCAGCTTGAATACGGCTAGACTCTTGTTCAAAGGAAGCTAAAGCCTTGTCATATCGGTCTTTCAAGACTTGATTGGCAGACTCTTTCTGACTGAGTTCTTTCTCATAAGTCTTCAGTTGCTCTTGATAAGCTGCTATCGTTTCGCGTATTTCCTTGACTTGAGTCGCATAATCTGCTAGTGCTGACTCTCGTTTACTAGCAGCTTCTTCTGGATTTCTAGCTGTTCCTAAATCAACAGTCGACTCTTGCTTTAGCTGAACTCCTATTTTCTCGGCCTCAGCCAAAACTTGGTCCAAGTCCGCATGGGAAACCTCCAAGGGAAGCTTGCCTTGACTTACTGGCTCTGACTGAGTAGGCTCAGCAGTTGGCTGGGGTGCTTCGGTTGGTGAAAGTGCAACTTCAGAAAGGGCAGACTGATCTGCTGCTGAAGATATCATCTCCTCTGCCTGCACTGATCCGGCAGCTACCAACAAAGCCGCACCCAAAACAGCTCCGCACAAGCCCTTAGAAAGGCGGCTCTTGCGGAAGCCATAGACTATTTTCTTTTCCATTATAAACTCCATTTCTCCTTTAAACAGTTGCCTGTTTATTTCACATACTATTCCATTTTATCAAAGCAAAGACATATTAGCAATGTTTAAATACTCAAAATGATAAAGAAAAAGCCTGAGATAGATAATATCTCAGACTTTCTTGTCAATTTAATTAAATCGATCAAATCGCAGCTCGAATTGCTTTTTCTACTGCTTCTTTCTCGCGCTTCACCAATTCAACACGCGCAGCAATTTCTTTGATTCCCATGCTGATGTTTCGGCTAATCGCCATATCATCCAACTGTGGCTCAAAGAAGGCTTTGTACTCTGCCAATCTCTCTTCTGTCTTGAAGACCACTGCTGGGCTAATGACAAAGCTATCAAAGCTCATGTCACCACCTAGCGCTGCCTTGATCCAGTCCCAGTTCTCACGCGCCCAAGTCCATACTGCTTCTTGAGTAAAATCACGGCTGAGGAAGCGGGCATACCAAGCTGATAAATCCTGCGGTTTCACAGTAAATTTATCCTTCCAAGTCGCTAACAGTTCATCCAAGGTTTCCTTGTTCTTCGTATAAGAAAGGGCTGTAGAAAGAGCATTTTTGAAGCTTCCATCATTTGACGCTACATAGAGTTCCAGATAAAGCTTTGTCAGCTCCTTGCTTTCATGATGCTTGATTTGGTTGACTAGCACCTGCAGGCGAATAGCGGCAGGGAGTTTTTCCAAATTATCACGATAGCGGTCAAAGATCTGACTTGCTTGAGCTTTAGCTGTCTCATCGTCAGCCTTAATCATATTACCCACAATCAACTGACGAACCATCTCATCCTCATCACTTTCGCCTGCCTGTTTTTCAAAACCAAGACGGTCGAAATTACTTTGACTGAGAACTTTCAACAGGGCTTTGTAATCTTCTTCTGTCTGACTGCCTTCATCCACAAAGCGATTCAGCCCTTCTAGAACTTGGGAAACAGCTGAAACCACCATATAAGAAGTTTCGTTTGCCAGCTTGCTGATGACTGGCAGTAGGTTCGCATAGGAAATCTTACCAGACTCTGCCAGAAGTCGGCGCTCCTGCACGATTTGCAGTTTACTGATATTGTCCAAAGAGCTGAGATTATTCAGAAGAGCATCCAGCAACTCACCTTGATAATCTGTGATATAGTGGGCAGTGTTTTCTGTATTAAGACGCAGGGCTCCTTCATTTTGCGCTGCCAGGGCTGCATAATTAGGAATTTCCAGTCTTTCTGTCGTCAGAGTATCAGGAAGTCCTTGCCAGTTGCTGTTGAGCGGTACTGGCCAGAGGCGACCTTTGTCTTCGTGCTCCCCAATGAAGAACTGCTTCTGCGTCAAAATCAAGCTGTCATTTTCGACCTTAGCAGTGACAACTGGATATCCCGGCTGCTCAAGCCAAGCATCCATAAAGGCAGCTACATCACGGCCAGAAGCTTGAGAAAGAGCGTCCCAGAGGTCACGACCGATGGTATTTCCATACTGGTGCTTCTCAAAGTAGGCACCTAGCCCCTTTCGAAAAGCATCGTCTCCCAGCCAACGGCGCAGCATGTGCATGAGACGGCTGCCCTTAGCATAGACAATCGCCCCATCAAAAAGAGTATTAATTTCATCAGGGTGCTTGACCTCTACATGGACCGACTGGACGCCATCTGTCGCGTCACGCTTGAGGGCATAAGGAGCTCCGCTGGTCTGGAAATCTTCAAAAATTTTCCAGCTAGGCTCAATCGCATCAACTGAGACATACTCCATCATATTGGCAAAGCTTTCATTGAGCCAAAGGTCATCCCACCACTTCATGGTCACTAGATTTCCGAACCATTGGTGGGCTAGTTCGTGTGCAACAACCAAGGCAACTGTCTGACGGCTCAGAGCTGTTGAATTTTCATCCACCAGCAAATAGATTTCCCGATAGGTCACCAAGCCCCAGTTTTCCATAGCCCCCGCAGAAAAGTCTGGCAAAGCCACGTGAAGTGACTGAGGAATAGGATACTTGACTCCATAATATTCTTCGTAAAATTCAATACAGCGAACCGCAATGTCCAAAGCAAACTCTAGATTGCTCTCTGGGTGGGCCTTGGTCGCATAGACTCCTACCAAGGTTCCATTCTTGGTTTTAGCAGTAATTCCTTGCATATCACCTGCAGCAAAAGCCAAGAGATAGGAAGACATACGTGGAGTCGTTTCAAACTTCCAAATGCCAGTCACTTTGCGGTTTTCAACATCAATTTCCGGCATATTAGACAGGGCTAACTCACCCTCTGCTTGGTCAAATTTCAAAGCCAAATCAAAAGTTGCCTTAGCCTCTGGCTCATCCACACTCGGAAAAGCTTCGCGGGCAAAATGGCTCTCAAACTGCGTAGAAATAATCTCTTTTTTCACACCATCTACCGTGTAGTAAGATGGGTAAATTCCTGTCATATTGTCCGTAATCTTACCAGTATAAGTTATTGTCACCACTACAGGCCCGGCAGCTTCCAGCTCAATATAAAGAGCTTCATTGTCCTTATCAAGAGTGAAAGGACGAGCTTGGCCAGCCACCTCTACAGCTTCAACTGTCAAATCTTTTTGATGCAGGGAAACCTTACTCGTCTTAGCTTCCCCAGTAATGGTCACCTTGCCTGAAAAAGTCTTGTCGGCACGATTAAGATCCAAAAAGAGATCATAGTGCTCAGGAACAAAAGTTTCAATAAAATGTTTAACTGCTTGCATCTGCTTCTCCTCATCTAACGAACAATGCAGCAAGATTACTCCGCCATACTTGTCCGCTTATAATCTGTTATTATTGTATCATATTTAAAAGATTTCAGTGCAGAATAAATGCAAACAAAAAGACAGGTAGTACCTGTCAATGTGGTTAATAAAATGGAAGAAAGATTCCCATTCAAAAAGCTAGGTAAATTGTCACAATCCCCAGTTAGGGTCATATAATTCTTCCTCTTTACTTAGTTTAACATTATAAATAATCTGAGTTTCTGGGCTTCCTTTTTCATCCTTAACGACATCCTTTAACTGACTGTCTTCAACCAATAAAGAAATATTTTCATCTGTACTTCTAGCCTTCGTGAGCTTTGCTTCGTCTGGCAAATGTTTTGCATTTGAAACATCAATCTCATTACCTTCTGAGTCCATTAATTCTATAACATCATTTCCTGAACCATCAAAATCAAGAAATATATGAGTAACTAAACCATAGCTATTAGGTATGTATTTCTTTATTTTTGTTCCTAATGTTGCTTTATTCCCATATTTATCATAAATCGTCGGACGTACATAGGCATTTAGCATAGAACCACCATTATCCCCTGTAATATAAATCGGAGAAAATTCAATTTTCTCAATACCTTTATAGTGTTCTTTGAAATAGGTTCCATATTGTTCTTCTAAGAGTCGAAAGCCATGCTGATAGAGTTTGGCTGTTTTGGGGCTAAGGTTAGGTTTTGTTAGTTTGTTGTACATATAGATTCCTCCAAAAATTAAAACTATAAGAGCTGCGCCGATTGCAAAAATTTTTTTCTTCATCAGTCTCTCCATTATGTTCTGTAAAAAATTTGTAATTAGAACGCATATATAAGGATTATAACAACAAGGTAAGATTCATCATGTTTATGACTTAACTTTGTACAAATTATTAGCCTTGCTAAGCGTTATTTAATATAAACAATGCCATTCTATCAACGCCATTTGAAATGTTCTCCTTTTCTAATTTGAGTATTAAATTTCACTTCAGCACGAGGACTTCCGTTTTGATTCTTTTCTATATTCTTTATTTGTCTAGCTTTGATTAAGGCTGATATATTATTATCAATTTGTTTGCTCGTTGATAATTTTGCTTTTTCCGGCAATATCTCATTATTAGAGATATTGACATAGTCATCATCCACCTTTATTTCAATAACTTCATTGTCAAGTCCATCAAAGCTAAGTTGAATACTGCCACTACTTGTAAAACGGCCAAAATCTTCTTCTCCAACAGAACGTCCTAAATAAGCCTTATTACCATGATTGTCATAAATGACAGGCACAATTGTTGCACGAAACATGCTCTGCTCATCCCCACCTTGAACAAAAATTGAGGAAAACTCTATTTTACTGACACCAGAGTAATGCTCTTTAATGTAAGTTGCCAGTTGTTCTTCCAACAAACGAAATCCTCGTTTGTAAAGTTTTACTCCTTTATCGTCTAAAACATCACTAACATTATATGGAGAGTTTTTGTGTTCAATCCATTTTGTCACACCAATGATTCCACCTGGAATGAGAAGCATCAGAACTGCCAAGGCGAAAATAATCTTTTTCTTCATAAACATTCTCCATTATGTACTAATATAAAAATATATATTTTTTGACTCTACACTTGTAGTATAACATAGTTAGTTGTAAGTTAAAACACAAAACAGAATGCTAACCATACTTGAGAATATACAAAAAAGACACGAAATAAATCGTACCTTTTTTATCATCACAACTCAATAATTTTACCTGTTTCAAAGTAAACAACCCATTCACAGATATTCTTGGCATAGTCGCCGATTCGTTCCAAGTAAGAGATAACTTGGAAATAGTCGCGGCCAGTCACAATCAGTTCTGGATTTTGTTTGATTTCCTCTGTAGCAAGATCGCGAATATCATCAAAATATTGGTTAATTTTCTCATCTAGCGCTGCTACGGCATAAGCTTGATCTACATTTCCATTGAGGTAGACGTTCAGGGTTTCTTCGACGAAATTCTTAACATCACGCCCCATCTTGCTGATGGCATCCTCTACGGACTCGATGCGAACTTCTCCCTTCATCCGAACAGTAGCTTTGGCGATAGATACGGCGTGGTCGCCCATGCGTTCCAAGTCACTGCTGGCTTTCAGCACGGTGATAACAGTCCGCAAGTCCTGAGAAACAGGCTGTTGCAGGGCGATGATTTCCAGAGATTTTTTCTCCAGTTTGACCTCGTAGTCATTGACTTCGGCATCGTCTTCAATGACCTGACGAGCCAGTTCACGGTCATGCGTGACAAAGGCACGCACTGTCCGGTTAATCTGCGATAGGACTTCATTTCCCATCGCGTAGAATTGATTATGAAGTTTTTCTAAATCTTCTTCAAATTGTACTCTAAGCATAAGATTCCTTTCTGTTATCCGAATTTACCGGTAATATAGTCTTCGGTCTCTTTGTGGGCTGGATTGAGGAACATCTTCTTGGTTTCATTAAATTCAATCAAGTCTCCGCCAAGGAAGAAGCCGGTCTTTTCAGAAATCCGAGACGCCTGCTGCATGGAGCGAGTGACCAAAAGCATGGTATATTTGTCTTTCAAACTGTAGAGGGTTTCCTCGATTTTTCCAGCTGAGATTGGGTCCAAGGCTGAAGTTGGCTCGTCCAAGAGAATAATCTTAGGGCTAGTAGCTAGCACGCGGGCTACGCAGACCCGTTGCTGCTGACCACCGGAAAGACCTATAGCGGAATCATTCAGACGGTCCTTGACCTCATCCCAGATAGAAGCACCAATTAGGGAGCGCTCAACTGCTTCGTCCAAAACAGCCTTATCCTTGACACCATTAATCCGAAGTCCATATACCACATTTTCATAAATGGTCATAGGAAAGGGATTAGGCTGCTGGAAAACCATTCCGATTTCCTTGCGAAGCTCTACCGTATCTGTCCTCGGACTATAGATATTGTGACCGTTATAAATGACCGTTCCTGTGGTCGTTACTTCTGGATTCAGGTCACCCATTCGGTTGATGGCCTTGAGCAAGGTTGACTTACCTGAGCCTGACGGTCCAATCAAAGCTGTAATCTCATTTGGCATGAAATCAAGTGAAACGCTATTAAGGGCTTTCTTTTTATTATAATAAACCGACAAGTCCTTGACTTGCAAAATAGGTTCTGTCATACTTTTTTCCTTCATTTTATTTTACATTCAACCCAAGACTAAGCTTATTGAATTGTGATGAATACAGACAGCAGCTTAACCAAAGTGGCCTGAAACATAGTCATTAGTGGACTGAAGCTTGGCATTTTGGAAAATATTGGCCGTCTTATCGTACTCAATCAAGTCGCCCAGATAGAAGAATCCAGTGTAGTCACTAGCACGGGCAGCCTGCTGCATATTGTGGGTCACAATGATAATGGTATAGTTATTCTTAAGTTCGAACATGGTTTCTTCCAGCTGCATGGTCGCAATCGGATCCAAGGCTGACGCTGGCTCATCCATGAGCAGAATGTTTGGCTTGACCGAGATAGCACGAGCAATGCAGAGCCGCTGCTGCTGACCGCCAGAGAGAGTTAGGGCTGACTTGTGCAAGTCATCTTTGACCTGGTCCCAAAGAGCTGCTTGTTTGAGCGAAGTCTCCACAATCTCATCCAAAACCTTTCTATCTCTGACACCAGCCCGTTCATGAGCAAAGGTAATATTTCGATAGATAGACTTGGCAAAAGGATTTGGTCTCTGGAAAACCATGCCGATATGCTTGCGCATTTCATAAACATTGATTTCAGGGCGGTTGACATCAATCCCCTCGTAGAGAATCTCTCCAGTCACATTGGCAATATCAATGGTATCGTTCATGCGGTTGAGACTACGAAGATAGGTTGATTTACCTGAGCCAGAGGGGCCAATCAAAGCAGTGATTTTATTCTTTTCAAACTGCATATCAATGCCCTTGATGGATTCCTTTTTACCATAGTAAACATGCAAATCCTTGGTCGACAGGGCTACCTTTTCTTCAGGAAAAGTAATGATATGTTTTTCATTCCAATTATATTCTGTCATTTCTTCTCCTTTAAGCAGAGGTTAATTTCTTATGCAGATAGCTGCCCAGTTTGCGGGCTCCCAGATTGAAAATCAAAATGAAGATCAGGAGAACCGCTGCTGAACCTGCAGAAACAGCCGTTCCATCAGGAATTGTACCCTCACTGTTGACCTTCCAGATATGGACGGCCAAGGTCTCAGCCTGACGGAAGATAGAGATAGGGCTGGTAACACTGAAAATATTCCAGTTGGACCAGTCAAGAGCTGGAGCTGACTGACCTGCTGTATAAATCAAGGCTGCTGCTTCACCAAAGATACGACCGGAAGCCAGTACAATCCCTGTCACAATACTAGGCAAAGCTTCCGGAATGACCACATGCAGGACCGTTTCCCAGCGGGAAATTCCCAAGGCCAAACCAGCTTCACGTTGCGTATGGTGGACGTGGCGCAAGCTATCCTCAACATTCCGCGTCATCTGAGGCAGATTAAAGACTGTCAGAGCCAAGGCCCCAGAAATAATTGAGAAGCCATACTCAAACTGGACAACAAAGATCAAATAACCAAAGAGCCCAACTACTACCGAAGGCAGTGAAGACAGAATTTCAATACAGGTACGGACAAAGTTGGTCACTGGACCTTTCTTAGCATACTCTGACAGATAAACCCCAGCCCCCATAGAAAGAGGCACAGAGATAATCAGAGTAATCACCAGCAGGAAGAAGGAATTGTATAGCTGAATGCCAATACCACCGCCAGCTTGGTAAGAAGAGGATTTCCCTGTCAAGAAAGACCAGGAAACATGTGGCAAGCCTCTAACTAAGATATAGAGGATAAGAGAGGCAAGGATGGCAACAATGATACTCGCTATTGTGTAGAGAACACCAGTCGCCAATTTATCTAATTTCTTAGCGTGCATAGTTTTTCTTACCTCTTTCTTTTGTAATTAGTTTAATCACACTGTTAAAGGCTAAGCTCATCATCAAGAGCACCAGAGCAAGAGACCAGAGAACGTTATTATCCACTGTTCCCATAACGGTATTTCCGATTCCCATGGTCAAGACAGAGGTCAGTGTAGCTGCTGGTGTTGTCAGAGAGGTTGGAATCACCGCAGAGTTACCAACGACCATCTGGATAGCCAGGGCTTCACCGAAGGCACGCGCCATCCCAAAGACCACTGCTGTAAAGATACCAGAGCGAGCAGCCTTAAGGGTTACCCGCCAAATAGTCTGCCAGCGCGTTGCCCCCATAGCCAGACTAGCTTCACGGTAGTGACGTGGCACAGCACGCAGACTGTCCGTCGTCATAAAGGTTACTGTCGGTAAAATCATGACAAAGAGCACAAAAATACCTGACAAAATCCCAAAACCAGTACCGCCAAAGACTGTACGGACAAAAGGCACCACGATTTGCAGACCGATAAATCCATAAACAACAGACGGAATACCAACTAAAAGTTCAATCGCCGGTTGCAATATTTTCGCTCCTTTTGGAGAAACCTCTGTCATAAAGACAGCTGCACCAATCGCAAAGGGAGTTGCTATCAGAGCTGACAGAATGGTAACGATAAAAGAGCCTAAAATCATTGGCAGGGCACCGAATTCCTTACCAGAAGGATTCCAGACGCCACCAAAAAGAAAATCAAAAACATTAACGCCGTTGACAAAGAAAGTAGATAGACCTTTTTGAGCAACGAAGATTAGAATCATAGCCACAATCACCACAATCAGTGACAGACAAGCAAAAGTCAGATAGCGGCCAAACTTCTCCAAGCGAGAATTTTTAGAAGGCGATAACAACTTTTTGGTTAATTCCTCATTTTTCATTTTGAATCTCCTTCTATTGCTGTGACATTCCCATCAGCGTCCTTGCTGACTTTCATATCGTTGATTGAGATATAGCCCATGCTGGTTACAACGCCTTTTTGAACATCATCTGATAGCATATAGTCCAGAAATTCAGCAGCCAGACCAGTCGGCTTGCCTAGTGTATACATATGCTCATAAGACCAGAGCGACCAGTTATTGGTAGCAACATTTTCTGCTGTTGGCTCGTAGTTATTAAGTTTCAAGGTTTTTACAGACTCGTCAACATAGGCAAAGGCCAGGTAAGAAATCGCACCAGGAGTTTGCGAAACGATATTTTTGACCATACCGTTGGAATCCTGCTCTTGACTCTGCACAGCTGATTTCCCATCCATGATGACACTGTCGAAGGTTGCTCGGGAACCAGAGCTAGCCGCACGATTGATAATCGAAATCTCCAAGTCCTTACCGCCCAGCTCTTTCCAGTTGGTGATTTCACCAGTGAAAATTTTCTGCAGCTGCTCGGACGTTAGATTATCCACGTCAACTTCTTTATTGACAATCACAGCAATCCCAGCCACGGCGACCTTATGGTCCACCAAGTCAGACGCTTTGATCCCTTCCTTCTCTTCAGCGAAAACATCAGAGTTCCCAATTTCAACAGCTCCTGATTGCACTTGAGACAAACCTGTACCAGATCCACCACCCTGCACATTGACTGTTTTACCAATGTTGTTGGAGCCAAAGTCATCAGCTGCTGCTTCAACTAAGGGTTGCAAAGCGGTTGATCCTACTGCTGTCATGGATTCACCGCGGTCAATCCAAGATGAGCAAGCTGATAAGCTGAGACCTAAGCCCAGAGCTGTCAGTGCTAAAGCAAATTTTTTCAATTTGTTCAAAAGATTTCTCCTTTAATAAAATCAAGAGGATGGGAAGTAGCTTCAGAATTGCTTTCTATCAAAGGCAGAAAGAAGCTTATTTTCCAAATACATTCACATCTTCAACTATATCATATAATAGCAGCTTTTCCTAATATTTTATCTAAATCTCAGGCCTTTTGGAAAATAATTTTTCAGGGTTTTTCCAGTGACTTTTGCAAAGCCCAGACCGTTCCCGCCAAGGACCAGCTGGTACCAGCCGTTCGGCTGTGGTTCAGCCAGTTCAATCGTCTCACCTGCTGCATATTTCGTGAAGTCCTGTTCATTGATTTCAACCTGCTTCAAAACCTCGCTTGGTTTCATAGCCAAGCCAAGGGCAAAGCTAGGCTCAAAACGATTCTTCTTAAACGTTCCTAGATGCAAACCGTTACGAGCAATCTTTAGCTTGGACAGGTCTGGCAGGCCAGCAGGCAACAAATAAAGATTGTCCCCAAAGGTCTGCAGCTCTCCAGTCAAGACCGTTTTTAGATGCTTGCTCTCAAAGTCCTGCCAGAGTTTTCTTTGATCGCTCGTCAAACGATTCTTAGCTGATTTGATCTTCTTGCTACTATTCTCACCAGTAAAACGAAAGTGAGCCGCAAACTGACCTTCACCTTTAAAGCGATGCGGATACATACGAGCTGTCTCAGGAAATCCAATTCCTTCAGTCATCCCGGTTATCTTAGGAATATCAATCAGTTCAAGAGGAAATTCTTCCAGTAACCAAGCAACGACGTCTTCATTTTCTTCAGGAGCCCAAGTACAGGTCGAATAAACCAGGCGACCATCCTTGGCAAGCATGCTCATAGCAGCTGTTAAAATCTCTCGCTGGAGCTGGGCGCATTGGGCCGGATAATCCGGCGTCCAATACTGGGTAGCATCCGGCAGCTTACGAAACATGCCCTCGCCCGAACAAGGGGCATCTAAAACAATCAAATCAAAATAACCTTCAAATACCTGAGCCAACCGCTCAGCAGATTCATTGGTAACAAGCACATTTCTAGCACCAAAGCGCTCAATGTTCTCCACTAAGATTTTAGAGCGTTTACTATTGATTTCATTGGAGACAAGCAGGCCCGTATTGTCCAGAAAAGATAAAAGATGGGTTGACTTGCCACCTGGCGCTGCCGCTAGATCCAATACCTTCATCCCCTTAGATGGTGCTGCTATCTGAGCTACCATTTGAGCTGCTGGCTCCTGCGAATAAACCAGACCAGTCACATGCTCAGCAGACTTGCCAGACACCTTGCCATAAAAGCTCCAGTCTGTCTGAGGAATAGCATCTGAGAAATTCTGTTGGCCTTCTTTTAGAGGATTGCTGCGAAAAGCCGAAATCGGCTCCTCGTCAAAAGTCGCAAAAAAGTCCGCCGCTTCTGCGCCTAAAATCTGCTCATATTTTTCTTTAAAACCTTTAGGAAAGTCCATTTACTGCTTCCCCTTTTCTAAATAAGGCTTCAGAGCCAATAGTTTGCACTTAGGCGCCATCATGACAGGCTGCCTAGTCTGGAAATTTAGCTGACTGCCATCCAAAGTCTGGACGATAAAGCCTAGCTTCTCCGCCATAATCGAAGCCGCCGCATAATCCCAAGGCCAGTTGTAGGAAAAATAAGCCAAGAGACCGCCAGACAGCACCTTGCTAAAACTAATCCCAGCACTGCCATAAACCCGAACCCCTAAACACTCCCGAGCCAAGTCTGCCAAGCCCCAATCATTGACTTGCAGCATACCAGCATTGGAAGCCATGAGAAAATCTTGAAAAGGCCGGTTCTCAAAATCAGGAAGTTTCTGGTCGTTACAGTAGACGTCAAAGTCTCCGCCACCGTGATAGAGTTGGTCTCTGGTCACATCATAGATTAAGCCAAAACGACCAAGTCCCTTTTCAAAATAGGCAATCATGACGGCAAAATCAGCCTTCTGAGTGATAAAGTTGGTGGTCCCATCGATCGGATCAATCACCCAGACATTGCCATCAGTAATATCATGTCGGAGTCCATTTTCCTCCGCTAAAATAGCATCCTGGGGATAGCGGGCTAGAATCTTAGCCACCAAATCATCCTGAACCTTCCGGTCCATCTGGGTGACCAAGTCAGTGGCACTAGTCTTTTGACTTACATCCAAATCATCATAGAGATGTTCCTTCAAAAAAGCACCAGCTTGGTAGATGATTTCTTTAGCAAAATGAAATTTATTTTCCAAGAGAAATGCTTCCTTTACCTTTACTTTTTGCCTCTTGAACAGCACGATAAAGTGAATAACCGCTGACGTTTTCAAACTCACGGCCGATTCGCTTCTCTTGACCCTTGCTCGGAACAACTTGCTTGAAGGCCGCATAGGACTTCAAGAGCTTTTCCGCTTGGACTTTCTGCTCATAAGCTGCTTCTACATCATTAAAAAAAGAGAGCACCGAAGCAAGCTCTTCAGTGCTCCACGATAAATCTAGTGGGTAACTATAATTTTTGTTCATCTTTACTGAATATCTGCCCGCATGGTTGCGGATCTTAACTCTTCCTTACGATAACTACGAGGTAGGAAAGCACGAATTTCATCCTCGTTAAAACCGATTTGCATTCGTTTGCCGTCTAAAATAATTGGGCGTCGCAAAAGACTGGGATTTTCCTCAATCAACTGAATCAAGGTTGAAATGGACAAATCCTCCACATCCAAATCTAATTTCTGAAAAATTTTTGAGCGAGTTGAAATAATGTCGTCTGTACCGTTCTCTGTCAGAGAAAGAATGTGTTGCAATTCGGGAGCTGACAGAGGGCTCGTCATGATATTATGTTCCTGAAAGGGCACTTCATGATTTAGCAGCCAAGCACGCGCCTTACGGCAAGAAGTACAACTCGGCGATAAAAATAATGTAATCATGCGTTTCTCTTCTAATTCTGTATAATAACTACCTCTATTATACTAAATTTTATTTGGCTTGACTATATTTTTTTGAAAATTACTGCCGAATGTCATGAAAATATAACTTTTTCAACTATTTCGATAAGCAGTCCAACTTCGAGCAATCTGTTCATCGCTCTGCAACTGAGCAATCAAGCTGTCAATACCTTCAAACTTAACCATCTCGCGAATCTTATCCAGCCAGAAAATCCGAATGGTATCGCCATAGATGTCCTGAGAAAAATCAAAGATATTGACCTCAAAACGGAGTTCATCACCGTCAAAAGTTACATTTTTCCCAACACTAGCCATACCGCGATAGCGCTGACCATTGTGCTCAACATCCGCGACATAAACGCCATCTCCTGGAAGAAGGACTCGATCCAAGGGTGCTAGATTGGCTGTTGGATAGCCAATCGTCCTCCCTCTGGCATTGCCATGAACCACAATACCGCGAGTGGACAGAGGGTAGCCCAGCAATTCTTGAGATTTTAACATATCTCCGACAGCAATCGTCTCCCGAATCCGAGTGGAAGAAATCTTCTGATTATCCAGATTAACCGAGGGAACGATAATAATCTTGCCATTAAAATAATCTCTCAGCTCATGTGACTCTTTGCGGTCTGAGCCAAAATGATAATCAAAGCCAGCCACCACAGCCTTGGCGCGCAGACGAGATACGTATTTCTCAAAAAAGTCTCGGGCTGTATTGCCCGCAAAATGGCTAGTAAAATCAATCAGGTAAAGATAGTCAACACCCAGACTTTCCAGCTGCGCCATCCGGTCTTCAGGACTAGCCAGATGCAGCATGAGCTCAGGCTGGTAGCGGACAAAGGCCAGCTTGGGAGACTCTGGGAAGGTCATCACTGCAATCTTTAGACCTTGCTTATCGGCAATCTCTCTCGCTTTCTCAAAGAGTGCCTGATGGCCCTTATGCAGCCCATCGAAATAGCCTAGAACAAGGACTGTATCTTCTATCTGATCAATCCCTTTTTCATCTATAATTCTCTTGGTTATCATCATTTCTCTATTTTACTACGCATTTGGGATTTTTACAATATACCTACCGTGTGAAAACGCAAAATAAGCAAAAAGATTTTTACTGCTCTAGTCAGATCGTTTGTCAAAATCAGAAAAAGCAAAACAAAAGGACAGCAGTTGTGCAGTTGCTGTCCTTTTGTGAGGTTTAATGAGATTATTATAACATGCAAGCGCACATTTCATATTACAAAAGAGTAACAATCTTTTGACAATTCTACTGCGGATATTAAAGGAAGACTTTGCGGGGCTTGTAGGCGGCTTCCCGCTTTTCCAAAATGGCTACTAACTTCTCCTTATAAAAACCAGCTAGCTCCGCTTCTTCTGACACCAAGTTGATAAAACGGCCGTTTCTCACGTCCTCAACCTGCTCGTCTGAGAGCTCAACTCTCAGTAAATCTCCGATTCCCAATTCGAGTGGTTGGAGAAAGGAGAAATCCTCCGTTGCTACTCGCTCCGCTATTTCATCCAAGGTCAAGGCATCATCTAAGCTCATACCTGCTGAGGAAGTCCGTGTCAGCTGGGACATGTGACTGGCAAAGCCAAGCTTGGCTCCCAAATCAACAGACAGAGTTCGGACATAGGTCCCCTTGCTACACTTCACTCGAAAGCGAAAGCGGGCTTGCTCATCTTCATAGGAAATCGGACTGGTGCGCTCGAAACTATAGATGGTCACCTGCCGCTCTGGCCGCTCCACTTCTTGACCCTCTCTTGCATACTCATAAAGCTTGCGGCCATTGACCTTGACTGCTGAGTACATGGGCGGAATCTGACGAATCTCACCAGTCATGGACTCCATCGCTTCATCGATGAGGGCTTCTTCTAAAAGCTCCGTCACTGGCGTTTGCTCTAGGATATCCCCGCTGGCATCCTCTGTCGTTGTTGAGCAGCCCAGCGTGATTTCTCCCTCATAGACCTTGCCTTCCTCCTGCATGAACTCAACCAAGCGCGTCGCCTTGCCTACAGCAATCGGAAGCACTCCAACCACATCTGGATCCAAGGTGCCCCCGTGACCAATTTTCTTGGTTTTTAAAATCTTGCGCAGCTTAAATACCGCATCATGTGAAGTCATTCCCGCTTCTTTTCTTAAGTTGATAATTCCGTTCATATCTTACTTTCTTACTTCTCCTTCAGAGCTTCAAACTTAGCTTTCATGGTAGGATTTTTGCGTGTCAATTTTTTGACAGAGACGTCGTCCAGTTTGTTGTTTGCTAAGCGCAGCTGGTTTTCAGAGGTTGTCAAGAATTTCTTGATTTCTTCCATCCGACGGATAGCCTTGTCAATCTCATCGATGGCCTTGCCAAAGTTGGTCGAAGCAGACTGATAGTTCTTGGCGAAAGCTACTTTAAAGGCATCCAAATCTTCCTCAAAATGCGTAATATCAATAT
>ERZ773010.432-NODE-432-length-29974-cov-27.383937_pt1 | contig 29974 bp, 19 predicted proteins | sample MGYA00580842_ERZ773010 | MGnify/ENA primary metagenome ERZ773010 (study PRJEB29015, sample SAMEA2737982) | human oral metagenome | biome: human oral; feature: human-associated habitat; material: dental | place: China | collected 2107 ...
GACCGATATGGATGGGCGGCAACGGGCGCACGCAAGCCGATGTGGAGCAGTTCTTCGCCCAGCTGGAGAGCAAGGCAAGCGATGGCATCGAGCTTGTGGTGATCGACATGTGGCGCCCGTTTCGCAACGCGGTGCGCGACAAGGCTCCCAACGCAGCGATCGTGTTCGACAAGTTCCACATCATGCGGCATCTCTCGAAGGCGCTCGATCAGGTCAGGCGCGACGAGTACAGGCGTCTGCAAGGCAAGGACAGGTCGTGGATCAAGGGGCAGCGCTATACGCTGCTGTCGGCGCGGGAGAACCTGACATTGGAGGGACGGCAGGCACTCAAGAAGCTGCTGGCAGCCAATCGGCGGTTGAACACGGCCTATCTGCTGAAGGAATCGTTCGGGCAGCTGTGGAGCTACAGAACCGAGCACGGTGCCAGGGCATTCTTCGAGCGCTGGAAACAAAGCCTGCGATGGCAGCGTCTTGAACCGTACCGAAAGTTTGCCGACATGATCGAGCGGCACTGGGATGGCATTGCCGCCTACTGCCGACCCGAGAACAAGGTCAGCCTGGGGATGGTGGAGGGCCTGAACAACAAGATTCGGGTCATTCAGCGCAGTGCTTACGGATACCGGGATGAGGACTATCTGAGGCTCAAGGTCATTGCCAGTTTCCTGCCCCCGCTACCCGAAAACGCCCGATTGCATCCACACTGATCCGCGAAGACCCAAAAAAAACACTGTCAACTTTTCGTTCACTGGGAAGTGTGTTGGTGATTTCTTGGTAATGGTCGAAGAAAACGCCGGCTGCCAAACAGGCCAACCAGCGTTCCCGACACCCCCATGCGGGAGCGTCGTACTCTTCGTCGAAAAATGGCGCTTACCAGCGATACGTGATCGTACCAGTGATGTTCCGCCGATTACCCCAGCCGCAGTCACCGTCGTAGCTGCAATAGGCCAGGTACTTCTTGTCGGCCACGTTGTTCACGTTCAATGCGAACGTGACGTTGTCTACCTCGTAGCTGGCCATCAGATCGCCGGTGGTCACGGATGGTACTGAGTCACGTGTCTGGTTGCTGCCGTCGGTCGTTTTCCCTTTATAGAGAATACCGGCGCCGGCACGCAGGTTCGGCAGCCCGAAGTCACTGAAGCGGTAAGTGGCCCAGACGGAGGCGGCATGTTTTGGAAGGCCCAGGATCTGTACATCGAGCAACTGCTCCAAGCCCGTGAATGGGGCCTTGTACTGGTTCTTGACGTAGGTGTATTGGGCAATCAGGTTCCAGGTTCGCATGTTGAAGCTGGATTCCAGCTCAACGCCTCGAGCTTTCTGTTTGCCCCCTTGGATAGCGAAGCCTTCGTTATCCGGGTCGTCGACGACCCTGTTGTTGATGGTGGTGTTGAACAGCCCTCCAGTCAGCAGGACGCGTTTGTCAGCGGATTGCCATTTGACACCGACTTCGGTTTGTTTGCCTTTCTCCGGCTTCAGCATCGAACCGTCAAACTTGCGTGCCCCGTACGAATTATCTATGAGGAAGGACTCGGCATAGCTGATGTAAGGCTTGACGCCGCCACCAACGTCCCACATCACGCCAAGCGTGGGGCTGACATTGCTGTACTTTTCCTTTTGCTGGCGGGCATTTTCTGGAGGCACCGCAGTGGTCAGTTGCTGTTCGACCTTGTCATAACGCAGTGCGGCAGACGCCGATATCGCATCGGTGATCTTGATCTGATCCTGCAGCGTGATGCCGTAGTACTTGAATTTCTTGGTTTCCGGGTTGATGTCCGGGTTGAGTGAAGAAAGATTGGGGGCCTCGAAGTTGCCGTACTCTGGATTGTAAGCGTTCAGTGAGGACGTCTCTTCATCGAGACTCTTGTTGCTTGCGCGAATGCTGTTCACATCGAAACCGATCAGGGCGGTGTGCTTCATGCCCCCGGTGTCGAAACGGCCCTGGAACAGCAGGTCCGCTGTCAGCGAGTTGCGGTGTCCCGCCTCGAAGGTGTACCTGCGCTGCATGTACAGACCGTTGGCGACATCCTCGTTGCCGTCTTCATCCGTCCAGATTCTTTCCTTGTAAGCGCTATACGCCGGATACATGCTCCGCAGATCACGCTCGCTCTTCGAGTAGCGCAGGTGGTGGCGCAGGCTCCAGTTGTCGCTCAGCTGCTGGTTCACCTCCCAGCCGGCGCGTTTGCGGATGCCACGGGCGCGGTCCCAGTCTGGCTCGCTGACGAACAGCCGGGGCGAGAGCTTGCCCGGAGCCCGGTCGAACAGCGTGCCCCATTTGGGCAGGTAACCCAGCACGGTGTTGTTGTAATCGCGCTGGTACTCTCCAAATACGGTGATGTTGGTGGTTGCGGTAGGCACCCACGTCAACATGGGCTTGAAGACAGCCCGCTCACTCTTGGCGTGGTCCACTTGCGCGCCGCCCTTGCTGCCCAGGGCGATCACCCGGTACAGCCACTGACCATCCTTGTCCAGCGGACCGGTGGAATCCAGCGACATCAGTTTGGTGTCGTTGGTGCCATAGCTCACATTGAGTTCACCGAATTTGGTGGCCTGCGGTCGCTTGCTCACCATGTGGATCACGCCGCCGGGGCCATTGTTGCCCGAAACTGCAGCGCTGGCACCCCGCAGCACTTCCATGCGCTCATAAAGGAAGGGCTCATCCTTGACATCGCCCTTGTCCGAGTTGGAGATGATGTCCGGAATGCCATCCTGGAAGGGACGGGTATCGAAGCCCCGCATCTGGATCCATTCACCAAACGGGTCTGCACCGAAGTAGTTGGCGTTGACGCCGGGCATGTAACGCATGGCCTCAGAGATCGAACGGGAATTCTGGTCCTGAATCTGCTGAGCCCCGACGACGCTGATCGAACGCGGAATTTCGGTGATCGGCGTCTCGGTACGCGTCCCGGCCGAAGAACTCGTCGGCACATACCCACTCACCTGGTTCACATCCCGGCTGCGGTCCGTCACGTTGATCTCCGGCAGCGTGGCTGCCTTGACCTTCAGCCCGGAGCCGCTGCTGCCGTCATCGCTGGTGGCGCGAATGGCGCCGTCGTCACCCGTTGCACGAATGGCGCCATCGTCGCTGGTGGCACGGATGGCACCATCATCTTCCGTGGACACTTCCTGGGCATGGATGCCGCTTCCGGAGAACAGAATCCCACACGCGCCAAGGCTGACGACCAGCGGTCTGAGGGAAAAATGCTTAGGTTTCATGTGGGCTCATCTCCTTGAGCAAAAGAGTTAAGGGAAATCCGGCGCAGATTCCTCGATACAGGCCCCGTCCCGAGGGGCGTTTAACACATAGTTGTGGTTTCTGCAGAGCTAACATATATGCGTATCAATATGATTGGCAACCTGCAAGTCGTAACCAGATGATCGTAAATGTTTCTCAAACTTCATGAAACTTGACAATGTGGTTCATGGCGCCGGTGCAACGGCGGGGTCCGGCGCCAGCCCCATCAGCTCGCGTCCCATGGCTTCGGCGCACAGGTCGTAGTTGGTGTAGGCATGGGCGGCGGTGATGTTCATGTCGCGAAAAAGCCGCTGCAGCGGGTTCTTGCGCGGCCATGCCGAGGCGCCAGAGGCGATGAACAGCCGGTTGACGGCCTCGGCGCACTGGTTGACGGCGTAAGCCTGGTCGGTGCGCCAGGCCACGGCGGTTTCCTGCGAGGGGTAACGCTGGGCTTCGGCGTGCTGCTGGTGGTCCAGCCACGAGGCTTCCATCAGCGCGCGCGCGGCACGGATCTGGTGGGCCGACTGGCCCAGTTTCTGCAGAATGTGATGCTGCGTACCAACAGCGATACTGTTGTACGCGTGCCGCCGATTGCGGTTTTTTTCCACGAAAAGGTCCAGCATCCGTTGCGCGATACCCAGGCCGATGGCGGCAAAGATGCTGGCAAAGTAGGGGCGGTACGGCGCATGGAAGAGCCGGCTGTCGGGGTGGGCGGATATTCCGGCCGATTTCCCTTCACGCAGCATGTCGTCGATGGGCTGGATGCGGTAGTCGGGGATGAACACCTGGTCCAGCACGAGGGTTTTGGAGCCGCTGCCGGCCATGCCGGCGCTGTCCCAGTCGTCGTCGATGGTGTAGTCCTGCCGTGGCAGTACGGCCAGGCAGTACGTTTTGCTGCCGTCGGCCTGCGGGCGATTCACGCCCACGATGGCCCATTCGGTGTGGTCACAGCCACTGCTCCAGCCAAAGCGGCCCGACAGGCGTATGCCGCCGTCCACTTCCTCGTGCTGTCCCAGCGGGGCGATGCTGCTGCTGGCGGTGGCATCCGGGCTGTGCAGCCATACCTCGTCCTGCAGCCGCTTCGGAAAATGCGCCAGCATGAAGTGGTGGGTGCACATCAGTCCAAATGCCCAGGCGGTGCTGGCGCAGGCGCCGGCAATGTCCATCAGGCAGTGGGTCAGTACCGGCAGGGGGGCTTCGTATCCGCCGTAGGCCCTGGGCAGGAACACCCTGTGCAGGCCGGTTGCCTTCAGCAGGGCGATGTTTTCTGCGGGCACCATGCGGTCGCGTTCCGTTTGCGCGGCCCGGGCCCCGATCTGCGGCAGCACGGCACGGATGCGCTCCGCAAGCTGCACGGCTTCAGAGGGTTGGGGAGGCTTCGGATTCATGGTGGGCATGGTGCTGTCTGGAGGCGGATGAAGTGGCCGGGAGGCTGTCCGGACCATCGAACTGTCCGGCCGAGGCAAGCAGCGTGTCGGCAATCTGTCCGGCGCGGATGGCCGCAACCGACAGCAGGGTGTCGCTCAGACCGTGGGTGGCTTCGTTGGAACCGAGCACGAACACGGTGGGTTCGAATTCACGCACCGATTTCAGCCGGTAGTGGCGGTCCACCGAAAAATCGGTGATGTACGGCCGGATCTCGCCCAGCAGCTTCTGGTGCAGCGAGCGCTCGTAGCCGGTGGCCAGGATGACGGCGTCATGGGCCTGCTGGTACTGGCGGCCGGTGTTGAGGTCGGTCAGCACCAGTTCCACATGGTCTGCACGTGGCACCACGGCCGAAACTTCGTGCCGCATACGCAGATGCAGTCGGTCCGGATGCAGGAACCGGTCTTCGTACAGGCGCCGGTTCATGGCATGCAGCAGGTCCACGTCGATGGCCGCGTAGTTGGTGTGGTGAAAGGCTTCGAGGAAGGCCGCGCGCTGGGCCGCATCCAGCTGATAGAAATGGTCGATGAATTCCTCGTCGAAGATTCTGTTGACGAAGGGGGTTTCATCGGCCGGTCGGGGGGCGTAGGCGCGGGCGACGAGATCGACGTGGTTGGCTTCGTCGCTGGCCAGGTCCATGAAGATTTCCGCCGCGCTCTGGCCGGCACCGATGATGGCGTAGCGCCGCGCGCCGGGGTTCCGGCTGCGGCCTGCCAGATAGTGATGGGAATGGAAGACCCGCGCATCGGCCAGGGCCGGCTGAAAGGCCGCCGGCACGCGGGGGGAGCCCCCCAGGCTGGTGATCAGGTTGCGGGTGCGCCGTCTGATACGTTCGCCCTCTGCCGTGTGCGAGGTGACTTCCAGCAGGGTCACGCGGCCCGATTCCACCACCGGGTCGATGGCGGTCACGGTCTCGCCGGTGCTGGCCCAGTCGCGCAGCTGGTCGAAGGCCCACGTCAGGTAGTCGTTGAACTCCACCCGGCTGGGGTTGAAGCTCTTGAGGTTGCAGAACGCGCTGAAGCGCCCCTGCTGGTGGACATAGTTGATGAACGAGTAGGGGCTGCGCGGGTTGCGGGGGGTGGCCAGATCCTTCAGGAAGCTCACCTGCATGTCGGCATCCCGGATCAGCATCTGCGGGTGCCACGAGAAGGTGCGCTGCCGTTCGAGGAATACCGCGTTGAATGCGTCCCGGGCGCGCTGCCCCGGATGGCGTTGCTGGAGGCGCTCTTCCAGGGCGATGGCGATGGCCATGTTGGAAGGGCCGAAGCCGACGCCGATTGCGTCATGCACGGTCATGGATTCTCCTTGTCAGGGCTGGCCTGTGAGGACATGAGGAAGGGGATGAGGCCCCCCGGGCAGGCATCGGCCCATGGAGTCTCTGTCACTACTGGACGAATCTGCACGATCTTTGTTTAATGATGTAGCATTTAGATACGTGTATTGAACAAAAAGCGGCCTGTTTCGTCTAATTGATTCGGGTGTTGGTGCATGTGTCGCCAATTGTTGATATCTTGACAAAGGTGGGTCGATGGCTGCAAAGCGGCTGGTTTATCTGATGTCTTTGCGCAACGCCGCTGCCGATCAGGCCGGTCAATGGGTCACCTGTCGGGGCGAACGCTGTTACATGAAGTCCCCGCTGGAGTATCTGGTCGGGCAGCTGGAGCAGACGGCGCTGGGCCGGTACTACACGCTGGCAGGCGTGATCTACGACGATGTGCCGGGCTATGCGCGGGACATGGAAAAGGTCGGTGGCTACGGGTTTGCGCCCGGTGAGGGCGAGCACTGGATCTGTCCGCCCGACCTGCAGGTACAGGGGCGTGCGCTGCGCGACCTGATGGAGAACCTGCCTTCGTCCTACCGTGCGCTGCCTGCGGCCGATACGGCCGGCCGGGCCGCGGGCAAGGCGGAATTCGAGCGCCGGCTGGAGGCGCGCCTGCTGGCGCTGCAGGCCGATCTGGTGGTGGTGGATGGCCTGATTCTCATCCTGGATGCGCTGGTGCGCCCTGGCGCGGTGTTTCACAACCGGGTGTTCAACATCCATCCGGGCGTCACGCGGGCCGATTCGCCGTACGAGCGCCGTGGTGCCACGGCAACGCTTGATGCACTTTACGGCGCACGTGGCCAGAAGGTGTTGAACTGGCAGACAATGGAGTCACGGCCGGTTACGCCTCTTTACCGAACCGGTGCTTCTTTCCACGTGGTGGATGGCGGCATCGATTCCGGCCCCGTGCTCTGGGACGTGCTGTCTACCCCCATCGAACCGGACGACACCATTCTCGAACTGCGGTGGAAGAACTTCCACCAGAGCCTGTTCCCGGCGCTGTCTCATGGTCTGGCCCTGCTGGCCGGCATGTCCGGGCGTATCCACTGAATTTCCGTGCTATGCGTCGTGCCACTTTGCTGAATATCCTGCCTTCCGGGGCCCGGCGCCTGACGCTGCCCCTGCTGCTGTCCGTACTGCTCCCCCAGGGAGCCGCGGTGGCCGGGGTGGTGGATATCGAGCGCACCACCGATGGCATTCCGCACATTCGTGCGCAGAACTGGCGCGATCTGGGGCGGGGTATCGGCTATGCACAGGCCGAAGATGCGCTGTGCACGCTGGCCGAGGGTTTCCTGACGTATGCCGGCGGCCGTTCGCGCGAATTTGGCGGTGATGGCCGGCCGGCGTCCAGTTCCATGCTGGGTCGCCCCACCAACCGGGAGCTGGATTTCTTCTTCCGCGCGTTTGCCACGCGTGACGCGGTGCGCAGCTGGCAGCAGCATCAGCCGGCCCAGCTCGATGCGCTGGCCGAAGGTTACGCGGCCGGTTACAACCAGTACCTGCAGCAGGCACGCCAGGGCAGTACGAAGGTGCACCACCGCGCCTGCCTGGAGCAGACGTGGGTGAGGCCCATTACGGCCGCGGATGTGGTTCGCCGGATGCTGGCCGCCCAGTGGGGCGGCGGGCTGGTGCATTTCATTGCGCCGCTGGTGGCCGCGGCGGCGCCCGTGGACGGGCAGGCCGGTGTGGATGCCGCGCCTGCGGACGATGCGCCGGACATGCCGCCGGCATCGGCGGCGGTGGACGGAACCGTGGTACCGCAGCCCGGCAGGGCCGCTGCGGAGGAGCTGCGCCGGATGCTGCGTGTGCGCATCGGGCATGCGCCGTGGCTGGGCAGCAACGGCATGGCATTTGGCGAGGCCGTGACGGGCGAGGGACAGTCCGTGCTGTTCGGCAATCCGCACTGGTACTGGTCGGGGCCGGACCGTTTCTACCAGATGCATCTGACCATTCCCGGAACGCTGAATGTGGCGGGGGCGGGCTTTCTGGGCGTTCCGCTGGTGATGGTCGGCTTCAATGAGCAGGTGGCCTGGACGCACACCGTGTCGACGGCGCGCCGGTTCAGCCTGTATGCCCTGCAGCTGGAGGGCGGAAAACCCGCGCGCTACCGGGTGGACGAGGCGCGGCCACGCCTGTCGCAGCGTGAGGTGAGCATCGAGGTCCGCGGCGAGGATGGGCGCATCCGCACGGAGCGGCGTACCTTCCGCCAGAGCGGCATGGGGCCGCTGATCGACCTGGGCATTCTGAGCCCGGCCCTGAAGACCACCGACCGGCAGGCTTTCGTGCTGCGCGACGTGAATGCCGGCAACGACCAGGTGTTTGCGCAGTATCTGGCCTGGAACCAGGCCGGCTCGCTGACTGCGTTCATCGGCATCCAGCGCCGGATGCTGGCTTCACCCTGGGTGAATACGCTGGCCATCGGCCGTGGCGAGGGCCGGGTCTGGTATGGCGATCTGGGGGCCGTGCCGGCCGAGCGTGATGACTGGGTGCAGCGCTGTGTGGTGCCGGGGGCCGACATGCAGGCCATCATGCAGGAAATCGGCCTGCCGGTGCTGGACGGCAGCCGGCAGGCGTGTCTGCCGGGCGGCGGTTCGAAGGATCCTGCCGCCGCCAGGCTGGCAGCGCAGGAAATGCCCGGCCTGCTGCGCCAGGATTACGTGGCCAACATGAACAATTCGTACTGGCTGACCAACGCCCATGCGCCGCTGACGGGCTTTCCGGCCGTGATGGGCGGTGAACCGGACACGCTGGAGATGCGGGCGCGCTTCGGGCAGCAGCTGGCCCTGTCGCAGCTGGAACGCCCGGTCCGCTCGGCACGCGCCCTGGGTGACCGGCTGGCGCGCGAGCTGCTGACGTCCGAACCGTATTCGGCCCGCCGCTATCGGGCGGCGGTGCTGGAGACCGCCTGTGGCGAGGCGGCACCGCAGAGCGGTGCGGCGCAGGAAGGTGCGCAGGCCGGGGTTCGGCGCGCGTGCGAGGTGCTGTCGGCCTGGTCGGGCAGGGCCGATGCCGATGCGCGCGGGGCGCTGCTGTGGGAGGCCGTGTGGCGTGCCTTCGGGCGGGCGGCGGAACGGGGCGTGACGGGTGTGCCGACCGGTGCGCCGGCCGATCCGGCCAAACCCCTGCAGGAAGCCCCCGCCGGTGAAAAACTGCGCCGTTCCCCGCTGCGTGCGGCCATGGCCGAGGCCGTGGAAGACATGCGCACGGCCGGGCTGGCGCCCGATGCGCCGCTGTCGGCCACGCGTGTGGTGTCCACCATGGACGGGTATGTGCCGGAATTTGGCGGCTGCGACGAATACGGTTATTTCATGGTGTTCTGCGACAGCGGCGCCGAAGAGGGCGGCATCGAGGGCAACAGCTACCTGCAGCTGGTGCATTTTGCCGACGACGGTGTGCATGCCCGTACCCTGCTCGCCCATGGACAGGACGAGGAGGCCATGACGGCGGTATCCAGCGGCCTGGTGACGGCGCCGGGCACCGGCATGCCGGACGCCGCGTTGCGGGGCAGCGTGGTGGCACCGGTGGTGCGCTATGCGCAGCGGCGCTGGCTGCCTTTCCCGTTTACCGCAGAGCAGATCCGGCGTGACGGGGTGCTGTCGCGCGTGGTGCTCTCGACCGGGGGGCGCCAGTGACCGGGGGGACGATGCAGGGGCCGGCAGCCGCCATCCGGAACCGGCCTGTTTTCCGGTATCTGCTGGGGCAGTTCTGGCCCCGGCTGCTGGCCTGTGCCGTGCTCAGCGTGGCGGGGGGGCTGCTGAGCGTGCGCATGCTGGTGCTGATCAACGAGGTGATCTCGGCTTCTGCGGCATCCGAACGGACGCAGCTCGGGCTGCAGTTTGCGCTGGTGGCGGTGCTGGCCATGGTGTTCCAGTCGGCCGGGCAGATCCTGCTGGAGCGGCTGGGGCAGCGCATTCATGCCGACCTGCGCATCTATCTGGCTGGTCAGGTGAACCAGGCGGATTACCGTTCGCTGGAAATGACGGGCTGGGGGCGGCTGCAGGCCTCGATGTCCGAGCACACCCAGAACATCAAGTATTTCTTCGGGCTGCTGCCGCTGCTGCTGACCAACCTGGCCATCGTGCTGGGCGGGCTGGTGTACATGGCCGTGCTGTCGTGGTGGATTTTCCTGCTGGCGGTGGCGGTCATCGGCATTGGGCTGCTGATCTATTACCGGGCCGATGCACGGGCGGCTGCGCATCTGGATGCAGCCGATCAGGCGCAGGACCGGATGCTGGCGTTCTTTCACGGGCTGCTCAGCGGGGCCAAGGAGCTGCGGCTGCATCTGGGCAAGCGCGAGCGTTTTCTGCAGTCGCACATGTACGACTCCATCCGGCAGGTGCAGCACGAGCGTTCGCGGGGCATGACCATCTACATCATCTCGTCGGTCTGGCACCAGTTTCTGATCTACCTGTTCATCGGGCTGGTTCTCTTCGTTCTGGTGGGCGATGTGTCCGGGCAGGTGCAGGTGATGACCGGTTTTGCCCTGCTGCTGGTGTACATGGTGGGGCCGCTGGAGTCGGTGCTGGGCTCGCTGCCGACGATGAAGCTGGCCATCATTTCCGCCCGTCACATGGAAGACACGGTGGCGGGGCTGTCGCAGCAGGAACATGTGGCGAGGTCGCACGAGGCGCGGCATTTCCGCTCGCTGGCGCTGCAGGGCGTGGAGCACCAGTACTACAACGAGGCGAACAGCCGCAGCTTCATGCTGGGGCCGGTGAATCTGGCCTTTGCACCGGGCGAACTGGTGTATCTGGTGGGCGGCAACGGCAGCGGCAAGACGACATTGGCCAAGCTGCTGGTGGGGCTGTACCGGCCCGAGGCCGGGCAGATTCTGGTGGATGGCGTGCCGGTCACGGACGCCGACCGCGACCACTATCGCCAGACGTTTTCAGCAGTTTTTTCCGATTTTCATCTCTTCGACAGCATTCTGGACGGTGTGTCGCCGGCCTTCGACGAGCGGGGCAATGCATGGCTTGCGCGTCTGGGGCTGGAGCACAAGGTACAGATCCGGAACGGCGCGTTCACGACCCGTTCGCTGTCGCAGGGGCAGCGCAAGCGGCTGGCGCTGGTGGTGGCCTGCCTGGAAGACCGTCCCTTTCTGGTTTTCGATGAATGGGCGGCCGATCAGGACCCGGTTTTCCGTGAAACGTTCTATGGCGAGCTGCTGCCCGAGCTGCGTGCCATGGGCAAGACCGTGCTGGTGATCAGTCACGATGACCGTTATTTCCATCTGGCCGACCGGCTGGTGCGAATGGCGCACGGGCAGGTGGTGTCGATCGGGTCTCCCGGAGGCGCCGTGGCGGCGGCTTCCGGTGAGGCTGTCCATTCCTTTGACAGAAAGGCCATTCAGGTGGCAATGCCGACAAGCAATTCAGGTTCTCATGATGCGGATGCAGGACATCTGCAACCCAGTGCCAGGGGAGGGGTGTGATGGCAAGAAACAAGGTATCCCAGGGGACACCCAGGGCGCAGGCGCTCAGGCGGGCGGAGGCCGACCGGGTCAGTGCCGGCAGGCAGAAAGCGGCCAGTGCCGATGACGACGTCAGGGACGAAGCGCAGGGTGCCGATGTTTCCGCTGCGGCCAGCGCCGCGGTGAAGACCGGCGCATCCCGGACCGGTACGGCCCGCCAGGATGCCGCGCGAGCACAGGCAGCCCGCGCAGACGCTGCCCGTGATGCAGTTCCTGCAGAAGCCGGTCCTGCGGATGCCGGTGTCGCAGACGCCGCACAGGCGGATGTCGCTCATGCCGATGCGGATGTCGCTCATGCCGATGAGAGTCATGCCCATGATGCGCACACCCAGGGTGGTCACGCCAATGCTGCTCACGGCAATGCTGCTCACGCGGCAGCGGGCCGCGCCGATGTGTCCCGGGCCGCCGAGGCGCGCCATGCCGACACTTTGCGCGGCGACGTGGGACGGCAGGAGGCCGTCCGGCACGGGCATGGCCGGGTGACCGAGGCAGCGCCCGCCCATGCCGATCATGGTTCCGGCGGCTCTGCGGATCGTGCGCTGCGTGCCATGCGTCTGCGTGGACCGGGTACGGCCACCCGGCGCCGTGTGGTGCTGGTGGTGCTGGTGCTGCTGCTGCAGGCCGTGGCGGTGTGGTGGGCCTTTTTCCGCAACACCGATACGCTCGAGACGATGACGGTGCATCGCACGGGCATCGAGAGCACGGTGTCGGCGCTGGGTACGCTGCAGCCGCAGCGCTACGTGGACGTGGGGGCCCAGGTGTCCGGCCAGATCAGCCGGATTCTGGTGCAGCCCGGTGACAACGTGGAAAAGGGCGACCTGCTGGTGGAATTCGATCCGTCGATCCAGCAGGCCGAGGTGGATACAGACCGCGCCAACCTGCAGAGTCTGCGTGCGCAGCTGGCCGAGCGGCAGGCCGAACTGACGCTGGCCCAGCAGAAGGTCAACCGCCAGCGGCGCATGGCCGCGGATGGCTCGACCCGCATGGAGGATTTCCAGACGGCCGAGGCCAACCTGAAAATTGCGCAGGCGCGGGTGCAGAGCCTGACGGCGCAGATCGAAGGCGCGGCCTCGCGCCTGAAGGGCAGCGAGGCGAAGCTGGGGCATACGCGCATCTATGCGCCGATGTCCGGCACGGTGGTGACACTGGATGCCCGGGAAGGGCAGACGCTGAATGCGGCCTACCAGACACCGGTGGTGATGCGCATTGCGGACCTTTCCCGCATGACGGTGTGGGCGGAGGTGTCGGAGGCCGATATTGGTCGCGTGAAGGTGGACATGCCGGTGTATTTCACGACGATGGGCCTGATGGACGCGCAGGGTCAGCCACGCCGCTGGGAGAGCACGCTGCGGCAGGTGCTGCCGGCACCGCCCAACAAGCCCGTGACGGCAGCTGCAGGTGCGGGTGGGCAGGAAGGCGCCCAGCCGGCGTCGGGCAAGGTGGTGGCCTACACGGCGCTGTTCGATGTGGACAATGCCGACGGCGCGCTGATGCCGCAGATGACGGCGCGGGTGTTCTTCGTGTCGGCCGCGGCCAGCCATGCGCTGGTGGTACCGCTGGCGGCGCTGAAGCCTACGGCCGACCGCAATACCTTCGAGGCCCAGGTTCTCGAGAATGGCTCGCAAAGGCAGCGCACCGTGAAGGTGGGTGTGCGTGACCGGCTGCAGGCCGAGGTGGTGTCGGGGCTCAACGAGGGCGACGTGCTGGTGACCGGTGTGCGTCCGGCCGAGGACTCGGAGAAAGTGCGATGGTGAGCGGGCAGACTTCGTCGGGCGCCGTGCTGATCGAGCTGAACGACATACGGCGGCAGTACGGGGGAACTGACGGTGCACCGCCGGTGACGGTGCTGCACGGCATTTCCCTGCGCATCCGGGTGGGCGAGTTCGTGGCCATCGTGGGGGCTTCGGGCTCCGGCAAGTCCACGCTGATGCACATTCTGGGCTGCCTGGACAAGCCCACGTCCGGTACCTACCATTTTGCCGGCATCAATGTGGCGCGGCTGGATCCCGATTCGCTGGCCATGCTGCGGCGCGAGGCCTTCGGTTTCGTGTTTCAGGGCTATCACCTCATTCCCACGCTGGATGTGATGAGCAACGTGCTGGTGCCGTCGGTGTATGCGGGTACGCAGACCGAAACCGCCATGGCACGGGCCATTCGCCTGCTGGCACGGCTGGGCCTGACGCAGCGGGTGGCCAACCGGCCCCGGCAGCTTTCCGGGGGGCAGCAGCAGCGGGTGTCGATTGCCCGGGCGCTGATGAATGGCGGTCACGTGATTCTGGCCGACGAGCCGACCGGCGCGCTGGACAGTCACAGTGGCGCCGAGGTGATGAAGCTGCTCAATGAGCTGGCCGATGCCGGGCACACCGTCATTCTGATCACGCACGACCAGAAGGTGGCGGACCAGGCGCGCCGGGTGGTGCGCATCCATGACGGCCGCGTGGTGGAAGACAGTGGCGAGTGCGTGCCACCGCCGGTGCTGTCCCACCCGCTCGGCAAGGCCGGAAAGGCCGAAGCGGCGGAGCAGGCCGTCATGGCGGGGAAAACCGTCACGGCCGGACAGAGCGTAACTGCAGGGAAAGCTGCAACCGCTGGGCAAACGGTAACTGCGGGGCAAACTTCAACCGCAGGGCAAACCAGGACGGCCGGGCAAACCATGACAGGCGGGGCGGCCGGCAGTGCGGGCAGCCCGAAACCGGCTTCGTCATCGGCCTCGTCCATCGAGGCCACGGTGCGCCGGCTGCGGCGTGCCGCACGCACGCCGGTGCCCTGGTGGCGCGGTCTGGGGGCGCAGATGCAGAGCGCCTGGCGTGGACTGTGGGTCAGCCGCCTGAAGACGATGCTGACGCTGCTGAGCTTCGTGATCGGCGTGAGCGCCGTGATCGTGCTGGTGGCCATTGGCCAGGGCAACAATGACCGGACGCTGAAGCAGCTGGCAGCCTACGGCACGCACCGAATGTACGTGGTGCCCGATGTGGACGAGGTCACGGGGCGTCTCGGCACGCTGTACGAGACGGACGTGGAAACGGTGCTGGGCGTACCCAATGTGACCCTTGCGATGCCCTTTTTGCAGCGCGATGGCGTGCTGCGTGCGGGGGGACATTCCCGCCAGATGGAGGTGTGGAGCGTCAACGAATACGCGCAGGATCTGCTGAACTGGCGCGTGGCACGGGGCATGTTCTTCACGAAGGCCGACGAACAGTCGATGGCGGCCGTGGTGGTGCTGGGCAAGGTGGCGCGCGAGCGGCTGTTTCCGGACATTCCGGCCCAGGATGCCATTGGCCAGTATGTGCAGCTCAACGGGCTGCCGTTCCGCGTCATTGGCGAGATGGCCGAGAAGAGTTCGATCAGTGGTGAACCCAAGGATGACGACGTGGCGCTGATCCCTTATTCCACAGGAAGTCTAAGGGTATTTGGCCAGCGGGATCTGAGCACGATTTCGGTGCAGATCCACCGGCTGGACCGGATGAACCAGACGGCAGCGGATATCGAGGCGGCGCTGAAAGAGGCCCGCCACACGAAGGATTTCTACATCAGCAACAACGCCGCAGCCGTGAAGTCGAACGAGGAGGCCATGCAGCGCCAGACCATGGTTCTGGCGCTGATAGCGGGCATCTCGCTGCTGGTGGGGGGGCTTGGTGTGATGAACGTGATGCTGATGAGCGTGAAGGAACGGACCCGCGAGATCGGCATCCGGATGGCCATCGGTGCACGGCAGCGTGACATCCAGCGCCAGTTCCTCAGCGAGGCGGCCGTGGTGTCGCTGGTGGGGGGGGCTGGTGGCGTTCTGATTGGAATTTTGATTGGAATGTTTCTGATTGCGTGGGATGTCGCGGTAATATTCTCTGTACGGTCGATTCTTCTTGCATTCGGTTGCGCCTTGGCAACAGGTTTGCTTTTCGGCCTGATGCCTGCGCGGCAGGCCGCGAGACTGGATCCGGTGGTGGCATTGGGGAGTGAATGATGAAACGTAACACGCATATCTGGCAGAAAACCCTGGTATCGATGGTGGTGTCTTCGCTCCTCCTCGGTGGCTGTGCGCTGCCGGTCGAACAGACGTCGTCGGGCGTGTCCATGCCGTCCGGCTGGGGCGAGCGGGGCGATCAGGTCAAGATTTCTCCCGAGGGTGTACCCAATTTTTCGTGGTGGCAGCGTTTTGGCAGCACCGAGCTGATCGAGATGGTGCTGCTGGCCCAGTCGGGTGGCTATGACGTGGCTGCAGCGGCGGCCCGGGTGCGCCAGGCCGATGCGCGTGCCCGCATGGCGGGAGCCAGCCTGTTACCCGAGGTAACGGGCAATGTGAATGCCTCGCGTGACAAGGACGTGGGCGAGCCCTCTACACGCAGTTACACAATGGGGCTTTCTGCAAGTTACGAGGTTGATATATGGGGTGAAAAACGTGCATCGCGTCTTTCGGCCATGGCCTCGCGCGATGCGGCCGTGTTTGCGCACGATGCCGTGCTGCTCACGCTGATGGCCAGCACCGCGCAGAGCTACCTGCGCACGGTGGCGTGGCGCGAGCGCGTGGCCATTGCCCGCTACAACCTCACCGCGGCCGAGCGGGTGCTGGGGCTGGTCGAGTCCCGCTACCGTGTGGGCAGCGCGTCTGCGCAGGAAACCGCGCAGCAGCGCACGCTGGTGGCCAGCCTGCGGCAGGTACTGGCGCTGCGCCAGCAGCAGGAGCACCAGAGCCTGACCACGCTGGCCGTGCTGCTGGGGCGGCCGCCGCAGAAGCTGACGGTGCGCGCGGTGTCGCTGTCGTCCATGAAGGCACCCACGGTCGAATCCGGGCTGCCCACCGACCTGCTGACGCGACGTCCGGACGTGGCGGCGGCCGAGCGCCGTCTGGCCGCGGCCGATGCCGATGTGACGGTGGCACGCGCCGCCATGCTGCCCACGGTGCGGCTGACGGCCTCCTACGGGGTGGGCAGCGACCGCGTGCGCGACGTGCTGGACAACCCCATCTACAACCTGGCGGCCGGTCTGGTGGCCCCTATTTTCAACAATGGCCGGCTGGCTGCCGGACGTGACCTGTCGCTGGCGCGCCGCGAGGAACTGCTGGCCGATTACCGCGCATCCATCATCAGCTCGCTGGGCGATGTGGAAAACGCGCTGAACGCGCTGCAGGGCAGTGCGAAACAGCAGGAGGCCCATCAGGAGGTGCTGGTGCATGGTCGCGAGGCTGTGCGACTGGCCGAGTCGCGCTACCGCTCCGGCAGCGACACGATGCAGGCGCTGCTCGATACCCAGCGCACGCTGTTCCAGGCGCAGGATCTGGCCGTGCAGCTGCGTCTGGAAAATCTGCTGGCCACCATCGACCTGTACAAGGCACTGGGCGGCGGCTGGCGGCCCAAGCGGATGGCCAGCAGCAAATAGCCATGTGCCTGTGCCGTCTGAAGTGCCATGGTACATCCATGGCGCTTCAGGAGGCGGCGACAGCAGCAGCCAGGACGATCCGTTGCCCAGGGGACTCGCAGGAAACGGAAAAGGCATGTGCCCGCCGTGTATGGCGATAGCGGGAAGGATGCCGTAACGAAAATGCCCGCGTGATGTGGATGGTTCCGCGCTCATGCGGGCATTTTCATGACCCCTGTTTTCAGGGTGCCCCACAATTTTATTGGGGCGTTTCTTCGTGTCTCAGATGGGAGCAGGTTTGGATCTGCCCCGTGACAGCACCTCATGTGGGGATGGGGTGTTGGACCTGAAAATGGCGTCCATCACGCGCCAGGCCGTCTGTGTGGCGCGCGTCATGCGTTGTCCGTGCGTTCGCCGGGCTCACGCGGGGCGTCACCATCGGAGCGGTTGTGGCCGTCGGTTTCGGCTGCGCTGCTGCTGTCATCGCAGGGCGTTTTTTCGGGCGTGACGATGGGCGTGGCCAGCACCTTGTCGATGCGCTTGCCGTCCATGTCCACCACCTCGAAGCGCCAGTTTTCCCAGTCGAGCGTGTCGCCGGTGGTGGGCATGCGGCCCAGCAGCAGCATGATCATGCCGGAGAGTGCCTGGTAGCGGGCCTTTTCCTCTTCGGGCACGCTGTGCAGCTGCAGCGTGTCCTTCAGTTCGGGAATGGGGATGAGGCCATCGAGCAGCCAGGAACCATCGGCACGCTGCAGGGCCCAGCTGTCGTCGTCATCCGGTGAGGTGAATTCGCCGGTGATGGCCTCGAGCAGATCCTGCAGGGTGACGAGCCCCTGTACCTCGCCGAATTCATCCAGCACGAGGGCGATCTGCGTGTTGGAATTGCGGACGTTCTCGAGCAGCTCCATGCCGGTGAGGGTTTCGGGCACATACAGGACTTCCTGCAGGTTCTGCGAGAAGTCGATGCTTTCGCCGCGCAGCGACTGGGCAAGCAGCTGCTTGGTGTGGATGATGCCGATGATGTCGTCGAGGCCGCCACGGCAGACCGGGAAGCGCGAGTGGTCGTGCTCGGCCACCTTCTGCAGGTTTTCTTCCTGCGGGTCTTCGATGTCGAGGTAGACCACGTCACTGCGGGGCACCATCAGCGAGGAGATCTGCCGCTCGTCGAGGCGGAAGACGTTGCGCACCATTTCGTGCTCGCTCTGCTCGATGGCGCCGGATTCGGAACCTTCGGCCAGCAGGGCATGGATTTCTTCCTCGGTGACCTTGTGCACGGCATCCGGATCGACGCCCATGCTGCGCAGGATGAGGTTGGTCGAACCGGTCAGCGCCATCACGAATGGCCGCGAGATGAGCGACAGCAGGCTCATGGGGCGGGCGGCCAGGCGCGCGACGGTTTCGGCGCTGATCTGGCCCAGCCGCTTGGGCACCAGCTCGCCGATGAGGATGGTGACATAGGTGACCAGCACGACCACGAGCGTGGTGGCCAGCCATTCGGCCGAGCTTTTCGAGAGACCCAGCGAGATCATCCAGCGGGCCAGTGGTTCGGCAAAGGCCGCCTGACCGACGATCCCGTTGAGGATGCCGATGGAGGTGATGCCGATCTGGATGGTGGAGAGAAAGCGTGTCGGGTCTTCGCCCAGGGCGAGGGCTGCAGCCGCCGCCCTGTCACCTTCGGCCGCCTGGCTGCGCAGCCGGGCCTTGCGGGCCGTGAGCAGCGCCACTTCCGACATGGCAAAGAGACCGTTGAGTACGATCAGGCCCAGCAGCAGGGCAGCGTCCATCAGTGTCTCCGCGATGCGTGCGTGGAGATGACGTCGATGCCGACCGAGGTGAGACCGCTGGCCGCGGCACTGGCCAGGCGGGCCGTTCCGCCGCCGGCCCAGACGGTGACGCGGGGCCTGTTGCCTTCGGTGGCGTCATCGAGGGCCGCACGGGAGGCGGGGCGGGGTGAGGAAAAGAGAACGGGAATGCCGCTGCGCTGGCGGGATGGGGGTTCTGTGTCTGAGATCATCGATGCGGACTGGCAGGGCGCGCATGCCGGGCGGCGGGGCCGTGCCAGCGGGGCGATGCTTCATCCGGGAATGGCTGTAGAAGCCCGTGATTATAACGGCCGCCTCCCGGCCGATGAAATATCACCCTGCCGACAAAGGGTGGTCACAGGCAGCGCTTCGGCATGAATCCGACAGTGGGGCGACGGATGGTGCCGATTTCGGGACGGGGGGCGACACATTGTGTGTTCGCCCCGGTGGTGCGGCCCTGCCGCCTCGTCCTGCGTGTCGCCCCAGGGGGGACGGAGAGACCGATGACGCCATGACATACGCTGAAGCACCTGTCGCCGTGGACTGGGGGCCTGCCTGCACATGCTGTCCTGTCAGCCCACGGCTGGGGGCCGATGTGGGGATGGATGCATCCGTCAGGAGAGGCGCGCACGGTGGCGCTGGATGGCGGCGCGCACCTGTTCGGGGGCGGTGCCGCCGATGTGGTTGCGGGCACCGACCGAGCCTTCGAGCGTGAGGGTGTCGAGCACGTCGTCGCCGACCAGCGGGCTGAGGGCCTGCAGGCGCGCGAGACCCAGGCCGGCCAGGTCCACGCCCGCATCGGAAGCCTCGCGCACGGCCAGGGCGACCAGTTCGTGGGCATCGCGAAACGGTAGGCCCTTGCGAACCAGATAATCGGCCAGGTCGGTGGCCGTGGAAAAGCCTTCGGCCGCGGCCTGGCGCATGCGGTCGGCACGGACCTGGATGCCGGTCGTCATGTCGGCAAAGATGCGCAGCGTGGCGACCAGGGTGTCGACGGTGTCGAAGAGCGGTTCCTTGTCTTCCTGGTTGTCCTTGTTGTAGGCGAGCGGCTGGCCCTTCATCAGGGTGAGCAGGGCCATCAGGTGACCGTAGACACGGCCGGTCTTGCCGCGGATGAGTTCGGGCACGTCGGGGTTTTTCTTCTGCGGCATGATCGACGAGCCGGTGCAGTAGCGGTCGGACAGGTCGATGAAGCCCACGCGCGGCGACATCCAGTTGACGAGTTCTTCGGAAAAGCGCGACAGGTGCATCATCAGCACGCTGGCGGCGGCGGTGAACTCGATGGCGAAGTCGCGGTCGGACACGGCATCGAGAGAATTCTGGCAGACGCCGTCGAAGCCCAGTTCGCGGGCCACCCGCTCGCGGTCGATGGGAAAGCTCGTGCCGGCCAGCGCAGCGGCGCCCAGCGGCAGGCGATTGATGCGCGTGCGGGCATCGGCAAAGCGTTCGGCGTCGCGCGAGAGCATCTCCACATAGGCCAGCAGGTGGTGCCCGAAGGTGACGGGCTGGGCCACCTGCAGGTGGGTGAAGCCCGGCATGATGGTGCCGGCGTGCTGCTCGGCCAGATCGAGCAGGGCACGCTGCAGGTCCGCGAGCAGGGCGATGATCTCGTCGGTGGCGTCGCGCAGCCAGAGGCGGATGTCGGTGGCGACCTGGTCGTTGCGGGAGCGTGCGGTGTGCAGGCGCTTGCCGGCATCGCCCACCAGTTCGGTGAGGCGCTTCTCGATGTTGAGGTGCACGTCCTCGAGGTCGAGCGACCATTCGAAGCGGCCGGCCGCGATCTCCTCACGAATGGTTGTAAAACCACGCTGGATTGACGCCAGATCGGTTTCACTCAGAATGCCGGTCGCAGCAAGCATGGCCGCGTGTGCCAGCGAGCCGCGGATGTCGACATCGGCCAGACGCCGGTCGAAGTCCACGGAGGCGGTGTAGCGTTTGACCAGGTCGGAGACGGGCTCTGAGAACCGTGCCGACCATGCCTTGTCCTTGTTGCCAAATTGTCCGGTCATGGGATGGGTCTTCTGAGATGAGTGAGAGTATGGGTACTGCCGGAAATTATAAGGACAAGCCCGGGGACGGGCTGGCGCCGGGCGGGGAGGCCGGTCCGGAGGGGCCGCCCACCACGCCGCTGCAGGGGAGGGCGGGGCAGGACGATGATCCCCCCACGACACCGCTGCACGCGTCTGCCGGGCCGGTGAAGGTGCTGGAAACGGTGATGGTGGGCGGGGCGTCCGCTGCGGGCGGTATGGCCGGGGACGGCGTGCCGGGGGACGGCGCCTCTGGGGGCAGTGCGGCGGGCAGTACAGGAGGCAGTGCAGGGGGGCGCGACGCCGGTATGCACGCGGGCGGGAATCCGGGCCAGGCGGACAATCCAGGCGAAGCGGGCAAGCCCGGTGATGGCGGGAAGCCGGATGATGTCGTGCCGAAGACGCGCCGGCAGAGCGAGGGCGCGCCGGCGCCGGTGATTCCGGAGTTCTGTACGCCGGCGATGTTCCTGCGCACGGTGGTGCTGGTGCATCTGGGGGCACTGGCCATGCTGGCCGCATCCAGCAGCCTGTGGTTCGACATGCACCGGCTGGTCGATACGCTCTTTTACCTGCTGAGCACGCTGGAGCCTGCCCTGCTGATCGGGATGCTGGCGCTTTGCCTGGCGCGCAGGACGGTCAATGGACTGCGGCAGCGCTACCAGTGGTTCTGGGGGCTGCTGATTCCGGCGGTGATTGCCGGGGGAACCCAGATGGTGATCGGCAACATGCTGCGGGCCGGTACGTCATCACCGGGCGAGCACTGGCCGCCGCTCTGGCAGGAAGTCCTGGCCACGGCGCTGTGTGCGATGCTGGTGGCCGGTGGCGTGTACCGGTATTTCCGGCTGCGGGGACGGGCGTATGCCCCCTCGTTTCACGAGGCCCGCCTGCAGGCGCTGCAGGCACGCATCCGGCCGCATTTCCTGTTCAACAGCCTGAACACGGTGCTGGGGCTGATCCGGACGAATCCGAAGCTGGCCGAGAGCACGCTGGAAAATCTGGCCGACCTGTTTCGCGTGTTCATGCGGGATGCGCGCGAGCTGGTGCCACTGGATGACGAGGTACTGACCTGCCGCGAATATCTGGCCATCGAAAAGCTGCGGCTTGCGCCGCGGCTGGAGGTTCGGTGGCAGATCGATGGCATGCCGGGGGATGCGCTGATCCCGTCGCTGCTGCTGCAGCCGTTGCTGGAAAATGCCGTGCACCATGGCATCGAGCCGCGTACCGATACGGGGGTGTTGAATATTTGCATCACGCTGGTGGGTGAAAGGGTGCGGGTCGAGATCGACAATCCCCTTTCTGCAACAGGTGCGTCGCGCCGGGGCAACCAAATGGCCCTGTCGAACGTGCGTGAGCGGCTGGAGCTGCAATATGATATGGCGGCCGAGCTGAGAACCGGCCCGCAAGGCGACCGTTATCACGTGCTGCTCGAATTCCCCTACCGCAAAGAGAGACGACGACGAGATGTCCGACGCCACTTCAATCCTGATCGTTGATGACGAAGCGCCTGCCCGTGCCCGCCTGAGAGAGGTGCTGGCCGACCTGGCTCCCGAATTTCCGCACCGAATCGTTGGTGAGGCATCCAATGCGCCGGAGGCGCTGGCGCAGATCGAATCGCAGCGTCCGCAGGTGGTGCTGATGGACGTGCAGATGCCGGGCATGACCGGCATCGAGCTGGCGCGTCATATTTCGGCACGGGGTGCCGAGGGTGATGGTACCGATCCGAAGCCGATGCCGCTGATCATTTTCGTGACGGCGTTCGACGAGTTTGCGGTCAATGCGTTCGAGGTCAACGCGCTCGACTACCTGCTGAAACCCGTGCGTGCGCAGCGTCTGCTGCATGCGCTGATGCGGGCACGTACGCTGGTGCCGTCCGAGCATGTCGAGGACATCAATGCGCTGGTCAAGGCCACCAATACGCGCCGGCGCCACCTGTCGGTGCACGAGCGTGGCCGTGTGATTCTGGTGGCGCTGGAACAGGTGGTGTACCTGAAGGCAGAGCTGAAATACATCACGGTGCGCACGCGCGAGCGTGAATATCTGATCGAGGAGTCGCTCACGTCGCTGGAAGAGGAATTCAACGACCGCTTCGTGCGCATTCACCGCAATGCGCTGGTGGCGCGGCCGTCGATTGCCGGTTTCGAGCGTGTCTCGCCGTCGGGCGAGGGCGAGTCGGGTGATCCGTATTGGCAGGTGGTGCTGCGCGAGGTGCCGGATCGTCTGCCGGTCAGCCGTCGCCAGTGGTCGATCGTGAAGGGGCTGGTGAGCTGAAGAAAAATTCCTGACCGAACATAACCGCTGTTTTTCTGCCCCTGCATCGCCGGATGGCCCGCTTGGCAGGAGCCGGGGACAATACGCCCGATGCGATGTTCCCTTGCAGCGGGTTGCCCCCTCCCGTATTCGGTGTGAGGGGCCTGGAAGATGCGTACGACGCCCCTTTCGAGGGGCGTTGGCGTATGTGGGGGAGCCGGCGGGATGCTCTAGAATCATTGTCCCGACCTTGTGGCCCTTCTGCCTGCCTCCGCTCATGACTGCCCATTCCGCTCCGACCCGTCTGCGCATTGCCACCCGTGAAAGCCGGTTGGCGCTCTGGCAGGCCAACCATGTGGCCGCGCTGCTGAAGGCCCGCTATCCGCAAACGGAGGTCGGGCTGGTGGGCATGACCACGCGGGGGGACCAGATTCTGGACAGGCCGCTGGCCGAGATCGGCGGCAAGGGGCTGTTCACGAAGGAGCTGGAGGTGGCGCTGCTGGATGGGCGTGCCGAGCTGGCGGTGCATTCGCTCAAGGATGTGCCGATGGAGCTGCCGGAGGGGTTCGGGCTGGCGGCGGTGATGACGCGGGCAGATCCACGCGATGCGCTGGTGAGTGTGCGTTACGACGCGCTGGAGGCATTGCCGGCAGATGCGGTGGTGGGTACGTCGAGCCTGCGCCGGGCGGCCCAGCTGAAGGCGCGTTTTCCGGGCTTTCGCATCGAGCCGCTGCGGGGCAATCTGGATACCCGCCTGGGCAAGCTGGATGCCGGGCAGTATGACGCCGTCGTGCTGGCGGCGGCAGGGCTGACGCGACTGGGGCTGGCCCACCGGATCCGGCAGTATCTGGATGTGACACAGAGCCTGCCGGCGCCGGGGCAGGGCATGCTGGGGATCGAGATCCGTGCCGGTGACGAGGCGGTGCGCGCCGCGCTGGCCTTTCTGAATGATCCACAGGCCGCACTGATTGCTGCGGCAGAGCGGGCCGTGTCGCGCCAGCTGGGCGGCAACTGCAAGACGCCGCTGGCTGCCTATGGCCAGTTCGTGGCACCGGGCCGGCTGCAGCTGGATGCGCTGCTGGCAGGGCCGGATGGGCGCATCGCCCGGGTGTGCGAGACGGCCGATATCGGGGACGAGGCGCAGGCCCGGACGCTGGGCGAGGGGGTGGCAGCGCAACTGCAGGCGAAGCTGGGGCCGGTGCCGGGGTGAATGGTGTCCTGACATCAGGATTGCTGCCCGCTGGTGGTGCACGACGCGTGGTGGTTGCACTGACGCAGGATGCGGCGGGGGCTGCCGACTGGCAGCAGATGCTGGCGGCTGCGGGGATGGATACGCGGGCGTGGCCGGCCTTCGATGTGGTGGCCGAGCCGGATGCGGCGGTACTGCGGGTGTTAGGGCAGGAGGCCATGGCGGCTGCGCAGGCGGCTGAGGCCCCCCTGTGTGTGGTGCTGCCCAGCCCGGCGGCGGTACGCCTGCTGGCGGCGGCGCTGCAGCGTGCAGGCCGGCCCTGGCCAGCTGGGGTGTGGGCAGCGGTACCGGGGGCCGGCAGTGCACGCGTGTTTCGTATGCTGATCGACCCGTGTGATGTATTGCTGGTGCCACCGCCACCCGGACAGGATGCCGCCCATCTGGCGCAGATGCTGCTGGATGGTGCGGTACGTCCCGCCGAGGTGAGGGTGCTGTGCCGGCCGGATGGCCGGCGTGACTGGGCCGGTTCCCTGCGCGCTGCCGGGGTGCCGGTGTCTTTCTGGCCGGGGTACCGGGTGGTGATGCGCAGTCAGCCACCGGCGGGGTTCGGGGAGACGCTGCATGCCGTGGCGGCAGACCGGGAGCAGGTGGCGCTGCACTGGCTGGCCGGATCGGCGGGGGTGCTGCAGACCGTGGCGGGGTGGCTGGCATCCTTGCCGGCCGATCTGCGGGGCTGGGCACGGTCGCAGCCTGTCTGGGTGCCGCATGAACGCCTGCTGCCGGTGGCTTGCGCGGCGGGGTTCGCGAGCCTCCGGGTCTACCATGATCGGCAGCAACTGGTCGAACGGCTACAATCGGGGAACCTGTGATTGAATAGATGGCGCTGGCCGCAGTGGCGGCCGGGTTTCCGGCCGGGCCTGCCAGCGGCGTTTCATGTGGTGTGTACCCCGTTGCCGTGTGCCTTTCAGGGCCCATGGGGTGGGGTGGACCCTTCCTATTAGAGGATACGAAGTCTTGAGTTCCGAGCAGCCAAACAGTCCGCAGCGCGGCACCCCGGCATCGTCGGGCAGCCCTGCCAGCGACGCGAAGATCATCGCACCGGGCACGGCAGGGAAGTCCTCTTCCGCCAGTGGCGGAAAACCGCCGGCTGCCGGCACGGGGAGCAAGCCTGCCTCCAGCCCGGCGCCGGCGTCCTTCGTGGCCCAGCCCCGTTCGGAGGCTGCCGGCACGTCCCGGCCTGCTGGCAGTGCGGCTGGTACGGGTTCTCCGGCAAAGCCGGCCACCAGTGCGGGCGGTGCAGGCAGCACGCCCACGCCAAAATCGGCCAGTGGTGCGCCCGGTGCGGGTACTGCGGCGAAGCCGTCGGACAGTCCGGCGGGCGCAGGCGCAACGGCAAGGTCGGCTGGCGGTTCTGCGACAGCAGCCGCCACGCCGTCAAAACCCGCTGCCAGTCCGGCTGGCGCGGGAGCACCGGTCAAACCATCGGGTAGCGTGACCGGGGCCGGCACGGCAAAACCGGTGGCTGCCACCGATGCGAAGGGCAGTGCCGGAAAGGATGAACCCGTCGTCGCGGGCGCAGGCAGGGCGTCCGGGCCGCAGACGGTGTATGTGCAGCGGCGCAGCTGGAGCTGGCTGCTCCTGCTGCTGATCATGCTGGCGCTGGCCGGTGGTGGCTGGTGGTACGTGCAGCAGCGCCTCATGGCCCAGGAGAAGCAGAGCGCGCTGCGGCTGCAGGAGGCCGAGTCCCGCGCCGCCAGCCTCGAGGCGCAGATCCGTCAGCTGCAGGACGCACAGCAGCAGCTGCAGAGCCGTGGCAATGCGCTGGAGACGCGGGTGGCCGAGTCATCGGCGCAGCAGGAACAGCTGCAGGCGCTGTACGACGACGTGGCCCGGGTGCGGGGTGATGCCCGCCTGGCCGAGGTCGAGCGTGCGCTGACGCTGGCCAACCAGCATCTGGCGGTATCGGGCAACGTCAAGGGGGCGATCCTGGCGCTGGAAGGCGCGGAGAAGCAGCTGAGCGACAGCGAGCAGTCACAGGCCATCGGCCTGCGCCGGGTGATCCTGCAGGACATCGAGAAGCTGAAGTCGCTGCCCGAGGTGGACCTGACCCGCTCGGTGGCCCGTCTGGACGAGGTGATCTCGCGGGTGGACACGCTGCCTTTCCTGAGTGAACCGGATGCTCCGGCGCCTGCGGCGGAGACGCCGGCTGCCGGTGAGGCGGGCGCCGACGGTGCGACCGATGCCGGCACACAGGACGAACCGGCGGCCGACGAGGGGACGTGGCGCCACTGGTACCGGATGCTGCTGGATTCGGGCTCGCGCGCGGCCGATGCCGTGCACCAGGAGTTCAACAGCCTGGTGCAGATTCGCCGCATCGACGACCCCGACCGGTTGCTGCTGGCGCCGGACCAGAAACGCAGTGTGCGTGAAAGCCTGCGCCTGCAGCTGCTCAATGCGCGCATCAACCTGCTCAACCGCAACGAAGCGCTGTTCCGGCAGGATCTGGACAAGAGTGCCGAAACGATTGGCCGCTTCTTTGACGGCCAGAAGCCGGATGTGACGTCTTCGCTGTCCATCCTGACCGAACTGAAATCCGAGCCCCTGCAGCTCAAGCTGCCCTCGCTGTCCGACAGCATGGCGGCGCTGCAGGCGGCGCGGGCCGAAAGCGAGAAGCGATTCTGATGATCCGCAATGCAATCTGGCTGCTGCTGGCGTTTGCCGGCGCGGTCGTCCTGGCGCTGGTCTTCCGGGGCAACCATGGCAACGTGGCGCTGTTCTGGCCACCGTACCGGATCGAGCTGTCCAGCAACATGCTGCTGGTGCTGCTGATCGTCGGTTTTCTGGTGCTGCACTGGCTGCTGCTGATTCTGGGCCGTACGCTGGGGCTGCCGGCACGCATCCGCCGTTTCCGTGAACAGCGTCGCCTGCAGCAGAACAGCCGTTCGCTGCAGGATGCGGTGCTGGCCCACTTCGAGGGGCGTTTCGAGCGGGCCGAGCGCCTGTCGGCCGCCGTGCTGGCCAATACGCCCGAGGGCAACCGCAAGGACCAGGGCGCGGCGGCTGCGCTGCTGGCGGCGCTGTCGGCCCACCGGCTGGGCAACTATGCCCGCCGTGACGACTGGACCCGGCAGGCCGCGCAACGGGGTGGCAGGACGGCCGCCCTGATGGCGCGCGCCGAGTTCGCCCTGGAAGACAACCAGCCGGACAAGGCACTGCTGGCCGTCGGCAAGATTTCGGTGGGGGGCGAGCAGCAGCTGGCAGCGCTGGAGACGGCGCTCTCGGGCTACAGCCAGTCCGGCCGCTGGGAGCAGGTGCTCGAGACGGTGCGCCAGCTCAAGCGCCGGGGGCGCCTGTCGCCGGCCGAGGCCGATGCGCTGCGGCTCAATGCCTATCGGCAGCTGCTGGCCCGCCGGGCGGGCAATGCCCAGGCCATCGATACGCTCTGGAAGTCGCTGTCGGCGGACGAGCGCAAGAAGGGCATGCTGGCCGGCCCGACGATGACGGCGCTGGCCGCCGCGGGCGATACGGCCGAGGCCCGTCGCATCGGCATCAATCTGCTGGACTTCCAGTACGACGAGGCAACGCTGGAAGCCTATGCGGCGCTGGATGCACTGCCGGCACGCCAGCGGCTCGAGCAGCTCGAACGGTGGCGTCTGCGCCATGGCGAGCAGCCGCGGCTGCTGGAGATGCTGGGCCGGATCTGTGCCTCCCAGCGTCTGTGGGGCAAGGCCGAGGGCTATCTGGTGGATTCGCTGCTGGCTGGTGATTCCGTGTCGGCGCGGGTGGCGCTGGCGCAGCTGCAGTCGTCGATGGGACGTGCGGCCGATGCGGCCCTGCAGTACCAGTATGCGGCCCGGCTGGCGCTGGGCGAACGGCCGCCGCTGCCGGAAGCCAGCGGGGCTGCGGCCCTGCCCGGGGAGTCCGGCACCGCCCGGCAGGGCAGCTCGCCGCTGCCGCCCGACATCCCGGCGCCCCGCCTGCAGGATCTGACCGATCCGCTGACGGCGCCGCTGGGGCAGGGTGGAACCCCCTTGCAGGCTTCCGCCCAGGAGGTGGAGGCTGCGCGTCAGGAGGGGGCTTCCGCGCGTCAGGAGGGGGCTTCTGGGAGTACGGCTGCCGCCTCCGGCGAGGATGCCCCCATGGTGGCCACTCCCGACGATGCACTGCCGGGCAATCTCTCGCGCCCGGCCTGATGGCTCCTCTTTCTGCCGCATCCTGCCTTTGGGTGGATGCGGCCTCCTTCTCAACCTTTTTCTGATAACCGGAAACATTCATGAGTATCGATCGCGTCGGTCCGGGCCGTGTCCCCGAAGAATTCAACGTCATCATCGAAATCCCGCAGGATTCCGATCCCGTCAAGTACGAGGTGGACAAGGAGACGGGCGCCCTGTTCGTCGACCGCTTCGTGGCAACCGGCATGCGCTATCCGGCCAACTACGGCTACATCCCCGAGACCATTGCCGGCGATGGCGATCCGGTGGACGTGCTGGTGCTGACCCCGTATCCGCTGGTGCATGGCTGCGTGATCCGTTGTCGCGCACTGGGCCTGCTGAACATGGAAGACGAAGGCGGCAGCGACGCCAAGCTGCTGGCAGTGCCCATCGACAAGCTGCTGGCCACCAACAGGGATGTGAAGACGGTCAAGGACGTTCACCCGCTGGTACTGGGCCGCATCAAGCACTTCTTCGAGCACTACAAGGGGCTGGAGCCCGGCAAGTGGGTGAAGGTGGGCGACTGGGAAGGCCCGGAAGCCGCCACGAAGGAAATCATGGACGGCATCGAACGCGGAAAAAAATCCAAGTGATCTGCCCACGTGCCTGAGACTTTCCGGATATGCCCGATGAGCCTGAACATTGCCTGCGCCCAGCTGAACCAGCGGGTGGGTGACATGAGCGGCAACGCCGACCGCATCATCGACGCAGCCAGACGTGCTGCCGAACAGGGTGCCGCGGTGCTGCTCACCCCCGAACTGTCGCTGACGGGGTGCCCCCCGGGTGACGCGTTGCGCCGCGAGGCGTTCCAGCAGCAGGTCGATGCGGCGCTGGACAGGATCCGGCAGGCTTCGGCCAGCCTGCCTGCGCTGACCTGGGTGGTCGGCTATCCGGCCCTCGAGGACGGGCACCGTTACAACGTGCTCGGCGCCTTCCGTGCCGGGCAGCAGGTGGCCCGACATCGCAAGGGAGTTTTTGCGGCCGCGGGTGCCTGCAACGATGTCCGCTATTTCGAACCGGTGGTCGCCGCTACCGTACTCGAGATCGACGGGGTGCGCTGCGCGCTGATGACCGGGGCCGAGGTGTTCGATGCCCAGGCCTGTGTACGGGCCCGGGCGGCGGGCGCTGAACTGGTGCTGTGCGCAGATGCGGCCCCCTATTTCTCCGGCCGGGATACGCAGCTCATCCCGGAGCTGCAGGCTGCGCCCGGTGCCGCAGGGATGGCCGTGGTGTACTGCAACCTGGTGGGCGGGCAGGACGAATTCATCTTCGATGGCGCCAGCCAGGTGTTCGATGCATCAGGGGAGCAGGTGGCCCGGGCCCAGTCCCTGGCGGAGGATCTGCTGTGTGTCCAGTGCCGGCGTGTGCCCGGTGGGGAACTGCAGCTGTCCGGAACCCGGGCACGGGTACCGGACCGGCTGACCGAAATCTGGCAGGCCCTGGTGCTGGCCATTCGCGACTACGTGACAAAGAATGGCTTTCAGGGCGTGGTGCTGGGGCTGTCGGGGGGCATCGATTCGGCGCTGACACTGGCCCTGGCCGTGGATGCGCTGGGTGCCGAACGGGTACGGACGCTGATGATGCCGTCGCCGTACACGGCCGACATCTCGCTGGCCGACGCTGCCGACATGGCAGACCGGCTGCATGTGAAGCACGAGGTGCTGCCCATCCAGCCCTGCTTCGATGCCTTCCGTGCCACGC
>ERZ773010.438-NODE-438-length-29718-cov-14.602400_pt1 | contig 29718 bp, 28 predicted proteins | sample MGYA00580842_ERZ773010 | MGnify/ENA primary metagenome ERZ773010 (study PRJEB29015, sample SAMEA2737982) | human oral metagenome | biome: human oral; feature: human-associated habitat; material: dental | place: China | collected 2107 ...
CCAGACCGGCACCGTTGACCAGGCAGCCGATGTTGCCGTCGAGCTGGATGTAGGCCAGATCGAACTTCGAGGCTTCCACCTCGGCCGGGTCTTCCTCGTCCAGGTCGCGCATCTCGACGATGTCGGGGTGGCGGAACAGGGCGTTGGAATCGAAATTGAGCTTGGCGTCGAGTGCGATGACGTCGCCCGAGCCGGTGAGGATCAGCGGGTTGATCTCGGCCAGCGAGGCGTCGGTCTCGAAGAAGGCCTTGTACAGACCCTGCAGCACCTGACGGGCCTTGGGCAGGCTGGCAGCCGGGATGCCGATGCGGGTGGCCAGATCATCGGCCTCGGCGTCGGTGAGGCCCTGGGCCACGTCGCAGAAGACCTTGTGGATTTTCTCGGGCGTCTTGGCAGCCACTTCCTCGATGTCCATGCCGCCTTCGCTGGAGGCCATGACGCAGATCTTCTGGGATTGGCGGTCGATGACGATACCGACGTAGAGTTCTTTCTTGATGTCGGCGCCTTCCTCGATCAGCAGCCGGCGGACCTTCTGTCCTTCCGGGCCAGTCTGGTGGGTGACCAGCTGCATGCCGAGGATGGAAGTGGCGTGCTGACGGACTTCATCCAGCGAACGGGCCAGCTTGACGCCGCCGCCCTTGCCGCGGCCACCGGCGTGGATCTGGGCCTTGACGACCCAGACGGGGCCGCCCAGCTGCTCGGCCGCCTTGACCGCTTCTTCGACATTGAAGCATGGAATACCCCGGGGCACCGTTACACCATAGCGCTTCAGGATTTCTTTGCCTTGATACTCGTGGATTTTCATGGTGATCTCGGTTGGGTCACATATGCCGCGTTGATGCTATCACAGCGGTCATGACGATTAACCCGTGGAAAACGCGCTACGTGGCCCGTTGCACCATGAATAAGGGAATACCCGGATAAAAGGGAATGCCCGAATCTGAATTCGGTGCGCTTCAGAAGCCTGCATCGAATGCCGATGAATCGTCATCCTCATCAGGAGCATCGACGATGCGGGGCACGACGGCAGACACGATGCCCGGTGCAAACCCCCGTCCCACCAGAAAACGATATTGCCGGGCCTTTTCCTTCAGGCTGGTGGGAGGCTTTCCGAAACGACGCTGCCAGACCGCCTGGGCACGGCTCTTCTCATCCTCGGCCAGCGGCTGCAGCACGTTGGAAATGAGGGATTCATCCAGCCCCTTTCGCTGCAGGTCCTGCGACAGGCGGGCACGGCCGAAGCGCTCTGCCCCGTTTCGCACCAGGGATTCGGCCATGCGTCGATCGGACAGCAGCTTCATGCCCTCCAGTTCGTCCAGCACCGATTCGACCAGTTCAGGTGACGGAGCACGAGGTGCCGGATTGTCATCCTCTGTACGGTCGATAGAGGGGACACGCCCCCAGGAGCCGGATTTGCCGTCGAACGCATCGTCGGACACCGGTGCCCCCTCATAGGCCCCTTGGCCCCCTGCCCTGCCGCCAGCACGTCGGCGGCGGCGAACGGGCGCAGGTGTGAGCAGCTTGCGCGTGAGTTCGGCCCGGCTGTGCTCACGCCGGGCCAGCAGGGCTATGGCCCGCCGCTTGAGCGCGCTGCGCTGGGCCGACTCGGATTCGTCGGCCTGCACGAGCGCCTGAAGATCACGAAAGCTCATGCTGCCCCACCTGCTTCACGGCCTCACTCGGCGTCCTTGTCCTTGGCGACGCGCGGACGACGCCCCTCAGCGGCGGGCTCGACACCCTCGGTATCGACAATCGGTTGCGGTGCCTCGCCACGGGTCGAGACACCAACGGCCTCGCGGATGCGGTTCTCGATCTCCAGCGCCAGCTCGGGCTTCTCGCGCAGGTACTCACGGGCGTTGTCCTTGCCCTGACCGATGCGCTCGCCGTTGTAGCTGTACCAGGCGCCGCTCTTTTCCACGAAGCCATGGGTGACGCCCAGGTCGAGGATCTCGCCCTCACGCGAGGTGCCCTCACCATAGAGGATGTCGAACTCGGCGCTCTTGAACGGGGGCGAGACCTTGTTCTTGACGACCTTGACGCGGGTCTCGTTACCGATGATCTCGTCGCCCTTCTTGATGGAGCCGGTACGGCGAATGTCCAGACGCACGGAGGCGTAGAACTTGAGCGCGTTGCCGCCGGTGGTGGTCTCGGGGTTGCCGAACATGACGCCGATCTTCATCCGGATCTGGTTGATGAAGATGACCAGTGTGTTGGTGCGCTGGATGGAACCGGTGAGCTTGCGCAGCGCCTGGCTCATCAGCCGGGCCTGCAGGCCGGGCAGCGCATCGCCCATGTCGCCCTCGATCTCGGCGCGCGGCGTGAGCGCGGCCACCGAGTCGACCACGACCAGATCGACCGAGCCGGAACGGACCAGGGCATCGCAGATTTCCAGGGCCTGTTCGCCGGTGTCCGGCTGGGAGATGAGCAGTTCAGGCAAGCGCACGCCCAGCTTGGCGGCGTACTGCACGTCAAGTGCGTGCTCGGCATCGATGAAGGCGCAGGTGCCACCCAGCTTCTGCATCTCGGCAATGACCTGCAGCGTGAGGGTGGTCTTGCCGGAAGACTCCGGCCCGTAGATCTCGACGACGCGGCCACGCGGCAGGCCGCCAACGCCCAGCGCGATGTCCAGCCCCAGCGAACCGGTGGAGACCACTTCGATGTCCGGGGCGACTTCGCCGTCGGCCATGCGCATGACCGAACCCTTGCCGAACTGCTTTTCGATTTGTGCCAGAGCGGCGGCCAGTGCCTTGGCCTTCTCTGCGCGTGCCTTGTCGTCCATGACGGATGTCCTGTGAGGAGATTGAAGCAGCCCCGATTATGACACCAGACCACTGTACATACAATCAGTCTTTTGGTCTCGGTCGGATGATGGAAGCCATTCAGGCGAATGAATCGGCCAGATGTACGATATGCACGCGGCTTGATGACAGAGCGGCCGTAGCGCGGGGCCCGGAACGTTGTGTGCGGCGCACAATAGCCACGTTCTGCGCCGTGGGTGGACCTGCGGGAGTATCGTACCGCCTCCAGGTCGGGCATTCCGGTAGTGGTCACCTCGCAGGCAAGCCCCTACCCCGACCTCGCAAGGCCCCGGCGGTACCCGGGCATTATTCGATATATGAGTGAGTATTGAATTTCATGAGCAAGACTATTGCAGACCTTCTGGTGGAAACACTGTCCGATGCGGGTGTACAGCGCATCTGGGGCGTGACGGGCGACAGCCTGAACGGCATCAACGACAGCCTGCGGCGCTTCAAGCGCATCGAGTGGGTGCCGGTTCGCCACGAGGAGACGGCGGCCTTCGCGGCTGGTGCCGAAGCCGCCGTGACCGGCAAGCTGGCCGTGTGTGCCGGCAGCTGCGGCCCGGGCAACATGCACCTCATCAACGGTCTGTACGACTGCTGGCGCAACCGGGTGCCGGTCCTGGCCATCGCTGCGCACATTCCCTCCACCGAGATCGGTCTGGGCTACTTCCAGGAGACCCACCCGCAGGCGCTGTTCCGCGAATGCGCCGATTTCGTGGAGCTGGTCTCCAACCCGGCCCAGATGCCCGAGATCCTCTACCGGGCCATCAACACGGCCATCGGCAAGCAGGGTGTGGCCGTCCTGGTGCTGCCGGGCGACGTGGCGCTGTCGGAAGCGCCGGCCGCGTCACCGCGGCATTGGGTGGCGGATCAGCCGCAGCGAATAGCGCCCACCTCCACCGAGATCGACCGGCTGGTCGGGCTGCTGAACCAGGCCAAGGCGCCCGCCATCCTGGCGGGGGCGGGTTGCGCCGGCGCACACACCGAGCTGGTGTCCGTGGCCAAGGCCCTGAAGGCGCCGATCGTGCACGCGCTGCGCGGCAAGGAATACGTCGAATACGACAACCCGTATGACGTGGGCATGACCGGGCTGATCGGCTTCTCGTCGGGCTATCACACGCTGATGAGCGCCGACGCCGTGCTGATGCTGGGCACAAGCTTCCCCTATCGCGCCTTCTATCCCAAGGAAGCCACGATGATCCAGGTGGACCGCGATCCCACGGCGCTGGGGCGGCACACCACGCTGAGCCTGGGCATCGCGGCCGACGTGCGCGAAACGCTCTCGGCCCTGCTGCCCAAGCTGGCCGAGCGTTCAGACACGACATTCCTGGATCACGCGCTGGCGCACTACCACAAGGCGCGTTCGGGGCTGGACGAGCTGGCGCAACCGGCGGGAGCTGGCAAGCCGGTACACCCGCAGCACCTGATGCGGCTGGTCAGCGAGCTGGCGGCCGAGGATGCCGTATTCACTGCGGATGTGGGCACGCCGACGGTATGGGCCGCTCGTTACCTGAAGATGAACGGCCGACGCCGGCTGCTGGGCTCGTTCAACCACGGTTCGATGGCCAATGCCATGCTGCAGGCGCTGGGTGCACAGGCAGCACAGCCCAACCGACAGGTGATCTCACTGTCGGGGGACGGCGGCTTCACGATGATGATGGGCGACATGCTGACTGCCGTTCAGCAGAAGCTGCCCATCAAGATCATCCTCTTCAACAACAGCTCGCTGGGCTTCGTGGCCATGGAAATGAAGGCCGGCGGCTACCTGGACACGGCCACCGACCTGCACAACCCCGATTTCGCGGCCATGGCCAAGGTGGCGGGCTTCACGTCCTTCCGCGCCGATGACTCGACCAACCTGAAGGAGACGCTGACCCAGGCGCTGGCACACCCCGGGCCAGTGCTGGTGGACGTTCGCACCGAACGCAACGAGCTGATCATGCCGCCGAAGGTGCAGATCGGCCAGGCCAAGGGCTTCAGCCTGTACATGCTGAAGGCCGTGCTGAACGGTCGTGGCGACGAGGTGGTGGAGCTGGCGCGGACGAACCTGCGCTAACTACAGCAACGCTTCTGCCGATTCGGGCAGGATCTGGCCGCCGTCGATGATGATGGTCTGCCCCGTGATGTACGCCGCTTCGCGGCTGGCCAGGAAGCAGGCGGCATAGCCGATGTCCTGCGGGGTGCCCAAGGTGTGCGTCGGCACGGCGGCGCGCATCTGGTTCAGGTATTCCTCGCCCTGGGCAATCAGACCTTCACTGAGCACGTTGCCCGGCATGACGGCGTTGATGGTGATGCCGAATCGCGCGTATTCGAGCGCAGCGCTGCGCATGAAGCCCAGCTGCCCGGCCTTGCTGGCGCCGTAGTGGCTCCAGCCGGGGAAGCCGGTGACGGGCCCGGTAATGGAGGATGTGATGACGATGCGGCCATAGCCACGCGGTTGCATGGCGGCCAGTGCGGCCTGCACCATCAGGAAGGTGCCCTTGAGGTTGATGCCGTGCGTCTGGTCCCAGTCCGCCTCGGTCATGTCGGCCAACTTCTTCTGCGGGAAGATGCCGGTATTGGAGCAAAGGATGTCGAGCGCGCCGAAACGTTCGACGACGGCAGCCACGGCATCCTGGCAGCTTTGCTGCACGCGGACATCGGTGTGCTGGTAATGGGCACCCAGTTCCTTGGCCGTTGCCTGACCCTGTTCACGGTCGATGTCCGCAATGACGACATTGGCCCCCGCCTGCCTCAGCACGGAAACGATGCCCTTGCCGATGCCCTTCGCACCCCCGGTGACAAGCGCGGTCTGTCCTTGCAGGGAAAAAAGTGAAGCGGTCATGAATGTCTCCCGATGCGCAGGTGGGTCAGACCACGACAGGCTGCTGGTCCTGCGCCTGGTCCAGCAACTGCACGGCACGCCGCAGGGCGTGGATGGCGGTCTGACGACGAATGTCGGCCCGGTCACCGGAGAAGTGCCGGGTTTCGGTCAGCACCAGGGGCTCGGACGTGCCGGGCGGCCAGCGCAGCGCCCAGCCGAAGCAGACGGTACCGACGGGTTTTTCAGCTGTGCCCCCATCCGGGCCGGCAATGCCGCTGACGGCCATCGACAGCAGGGCATCGCTGCTGCGCAGCGCGCCCAGCGCCATCTGGCTGGCTACCGAGGTGCTGACGGCCCCCTCCGTTTCCAGCGTGGCAGCATCCACGCCCAGCATCTCGATCTTGGCCTGGTTGGCATAGGTGACGTAGCCCCGGCTGAACCAGGCGCTGGAACCGGCGGTCTCGGTCAGGGCGGCGGCAATCAGGCCGCCGGTACAGGATTCCGCCGTGGTGACCAGCCCTGCCCCCAGGGCCGCCACGCGCTGGCCCAGCAGGCGGGCCCAGGCAACCGGGTCGCCGTGTGGGTCGGGGTGCCCGTTCTGTCGATCATCCTCTTTCATCGCGTCCTCCCCTTGCTCCATCCGCATATCCGCTTGCACCGGACATGCCGCTTGCGAACCTGCTGCCTGCTGCCTGCTGCCTGATGCCTGATGCCTGATGCCAGTTTATGCTGACACGCCGCACCGGAGCGAGACAATCCCCCGGGAGCGCAGGCTGTTCTGCTTCCCAGAAACCGGCAAACCCAGCCCCCGGAAAGCCCGGCGATCAGTCAAACAGCCTCTCCCAGACCGCCATGACAATGACGGTGTAGGCCGCTGCCAGCAGGTCGTCCAGCAATACACCGATGGCGTTCTGCCACTGGCTGTCGATGGTGCGGATGGGCGCCGGCTTGGTGATGTCGAAGAGGCGGAACAGCAGGAAACCCACCAGCTGGTCGGAGAAGTCCTGCGGGATGACCCACAGCACCAGCCAGAAGGCCACGATCTCGTCCCAGACAATGGCGCTATGGTCATGCACGCCCACATCGCGGCCGGTACGTTCGATGGCCCAGTGCCCCACCACCAGGCTCAGGGCGATGAGCACGCCCATGCCGGTATCGCCCAGCAGCGGCGCGAGGACGACGAAGGCCACCCACGCGAAAAGTGTGCCCATGGTGCCGGGCACGACGCTGCTGAGGCCGCTGCCCAGACCGAAGGCGATCCACCGCGAAAGGCGCGGTTTCATGAATTCGAAGGTCGGCCGGATCCGGCCGAAGGTTCCGTCAGCACGGACCAGATCGGTCACGTCCTCTACCTTGTTGTCATTCATGTCGAAAAATGGTCATGTCCACGAGCTGCCAATGGCCGGGACTGGCCTTTGGCGTCAACCAGAAGCATAGCGCTTTCAGCCACGATCCTTCCGATCATGCGGGCATCAGGCCAGCATTGCAAGATGGTATCGGTCTGTGCTGTCGGTGCGGTGAACAGCAGCTCGTAATCATCACCGCCATGCAGGGCAAGCTGCAGGGCCTCATCATGTGCCACGCCGCTCTCACGCAGCAGCGGGTCGAGCGGCAGGTGGTCTTCCCACAGCTCAGCGCCCAGGGACAGCCCCTGTCGGCGGCCCGAAGCGGTCAGCAGATGCCCCAGGTCTCCAGCCAGGCCGTCGGAAATGTCCATGGCGGCGCTGGCCACACCAGCCAGTCCCAGGCCGGCGGCCAGTCGAGGCTCGGGCCAGTCCAGGCGACGGGCCGCGGCTTCGGGCACTGGTTGGCCCCGGCTTCGCCGTGCCACGGCCAGGGCGGCAGCCCCCAGGGGGCCACTCACCCAGATGGCATCGCCCGCGCGGGCTCCGTCGCGACGCAGGGCATGCGTGGCAGGCACCTGCCCCAGGACGGTGATGGAGATGTTGAGCGGGCCGCGCGTGGTGTCGCCCCCGATCAATGGACAGGCCGCCCGGGTGGCCAGTCCGAACAGGCCATCCGCAAAGCCCTGAAGCCAGGCGGCATCGGCCGCCGGCAGGGCCAGCGCCAGCGTGAAGCCGACGGGCCGCGCGCCCATGGCAGCCAGGTCCGACAGATTGACGGCCAGCGCCTTGTGGCCGATGGCCGCGGGGTCGGTCCCCTCGAAGAAATGACGCCCCGCCACCAGCATGTCGGTGGAAATGGCCAGTTGCTGGCCAGGGGGCACGGGATCGAGCAGCGCGCAGTCATCACCGATGCCCAGCTTCACCAGGCTGTCGGCTGCCGGACCTGTCGACGCAGGCAACGGCAGCAGGGACTGCGGGTGTCCGGCAGGCAGCAGCGCCGGCTGGCGCTCGAAGTACTGCCGGATCAGTGCGAACTCGTTCATTCAGCCGGCCGGCCGCACCTCATGGGGGCGCACGGAAGGCGCGATGCGGTCCAGCACGCCGTTGACGTACTTGTAGCCGTCGGTGCCGCCGAAGTTCTTGGCCAGCTCCACCGCCTCGTTGATGACCACGCGGTAGGGGATCTCCTGCAGGTCCTTCAGCTCGAAGGTGGCCTGCATCAGGATGGCCCGTTCGACGGGGCTGAGCAGGTTGAGCGGCCGGTCCAGGCTGGGCAGCAGGATGGCTTCCAGGGCGCTGGCCTGGCTGATGGTCCCCTTGAGCAGGGTGTCGAAGTGGCTGCGATCGGCCTTGTCGAAACCGGGGCTGGTCTCGATGTGGGCCTGGATGGCACCGATGTCCTCAGCCGACAGCAGCCACTGGTAGATGCCCTGCATGGCGAATTCCCGCGAGCGCCGCCGCGCGCTGCGTGTGCGATTGCCTGCGGCGGCGGCCGGAGAACGTCCCTGCATGCTGCTCACTCCTCGTCGTCGTCGCCGTCGTCACCGTGCAGGGCGTCCAGCGACTCGCCCAGGCGAACCATCTCGATGGCCACCCGGGCAGCCTCGGCACCTTTCTCGGCGGTGCGCTGGCGGGCCTGCTCTTCGTTGTAGGTGGTGAGGATGGCGTTGGCCACGGGGATGCCCAGCTCCAGGCTCACGCGGCTCACGCCGGCTGCGCTCTCGTTGCAGACAACCTCGAAGTGGTAGGTCTCACCCTTGATGATGGTGCCGATGGCGATCAGGGCGTCGTATTCGCCCGAGTTGCCCAGCTGCAGCAGCACCAGCGGCACCTCCAGGGCGCCCGGCACGCTGCAGACCAGGATGTCGCTTTCGGCCACGCCCAGCTTCTTCAGCTCAGCCAGGCAGGCTTCCAGCGATTCCTTGCCGAATTCCTCGTTGAAGCGCGCCTGCACGATGCCGATGCGCAGGCCCTGACCGTTTTCCGATCCCTTGATTTGATCGACGCTCATGTATGTTTCTCCGCTGTATGCGTTGGTCTATGTCAGTTTGATCCGGCCGGACGGCCATCGGCGTCCGCTTCCAGATAGCCGGTCACTTCCAGGTTGAAGCCCGCCATGCTCGGCATCCGGCGCTCGCGTGTCAACAGTTTCATGCGCCCCACCCCCAGGTCCCGCAGGATCTGGGCGCCGATGCCGTAACTGCGCAACGTGCGCGAGTCGTTGGCGCTGCCGGCGCGGCCGGCCCCCGGCTCGGGATTGGCCCATTGCTCGATCTGATCGGTGACCGTCTCGGCATCGGGGGCACAGTTGAGCATCAGCAGCACGCCATTGCCGTGGTCCTTGATGGCCTGAAGCGCCGGATCCAGCGGCCAGGCATGGCGGCTGGCCACGCCCAGCAGATCCAGCGGCGAGAGCGGCTCGTGCACGCGAACCCAGGCTTCGTGGTCAGGCTGCGGCTTGCCCACGACCAGTGCCAGATGCGGCTGGCCCACGGTCTTGTCGCGGTAGGCGATCAGGTCCAGCTCACCCACCACGGTCTGCACCTTGTGCTGGCCGATGCGCTCGATCATCGATTCGTGGGCGCTGCGATAGGCGATCAGGTCGGCGATGGTGCCGATCTTCAGGCCATGCTCGCGAGCAAACTCGATCAGGTCCGGCAGGCGCGCCATGGTGCCGTCTTCCTTCATGATCTCGCAGATCACGGCGGAAGGCGTGAGGCCCGTCAGTGCCCCCAGGTCACAGCCGGCCTCGGTGTGGCCGGCACGTGTCAGCACGCCACCGGGACGCGCCATGACGGGGAAGACGTGGCCAGGCTGCACGATGTCGGAAGGCTTGGCATCCGCGGCCACGGCGGCCTGGATGGTGCGTGCCCGGTCGGCCGCCGAGATGCCGGTGGTCACGCCTTCGGCCGCCTCGATGGACATCGTGAAGTTGGTGCTCATCTTGGTGCCGTTGACGGCCGTCATCAGCGGCAGCCGCAGCCGGCGGCAACGCTCTTCCGTCAATGTCAGACAGACCAGGCCCCGTGCATGGCGGGCCATGAAGTTGATGGCCTCGGGCGTGACGAAGTCGGCCGCGATCAGCAGGTCGCCTTCGTTCTCGCGGTCCTCGTCATCGATCAGGATGACCATCTTGCCCGCACGGAAGTCCGCCAGGATCTCGGCGGTACTTGCCACGGACGACAGCATCTCGTTCTTGGTCACGTGTATCTCCTGCGCGTGTGCGCTTTTTTCCTCAATTCTGTGCGGGCAGCTTGCCAGCCACCTCCTGCATCCGTGCCAGGTAGCGGGCCACCGTGTCGATTTCCAGGTTGACCAGTCTGCCGGGGGCCTGATGCTTGAGCGTGGTCTGAGCCACCGTGTGCGGGATCAGGTTGATCTGGAAGGCGCAGCACCAGGGTTCCGTCTCGGCATGTGCGCCACCTTGGGCGCCGGTCGCCGTGCCCGGGGCACCCGCCGAGGCAACCGAGGGGCCGCGCCCGGCCAGCACGGCCCGGGCCGTCTCCGACCAGGCCGGGTCCACGACCTTGGCCAGCGGCAGGTCTTCCACGTGGTTGACGGTCAGGCTGACACCATCGACGGTGATGGATCCCTTGTAGACGAGAAAACCGGCCAAGGCCTGGGGTGCCAGGATCTCCAGCAGGTGGCTCTCGCCCACCGGCTCGAAGCGGCGCACCACCCCCAGACCATCCACGTGCCCCGACACCAGGTGACCTCCCACCCGGTCCGACAGGCGCATGGCCTTCTCCAGATTGACCGGCCCCGTGCCGGCCAGGCCGGTGGTGCGGCGCAGACTCTCGGCCGACACATCCACGGCAAAGCCGTCGGCCGTCTTTTCAACCACCGTCATGCAGGCGCCCTGGATGGCAATGGAATCACCGATGGCGACATCCGACATGTCCAGTTCTCCGGCGGCGACATCCAGCCTGACGCCATCCTCTCCCAGCGGGGATACCTGGCGGATGCTGCCGATGGCGGCGACGATACCTGTGAACATGGTCTGCTTCCTGCGCTTGGAAAGGGAAGGCCGACGGACATCATCCGCAGCCTGAATAAGAGGATGATAAAGAGAAAAGCGTCGCCGCGCCCTGGCCCGGGATCAATATCCTTGCTGCGGTGACGGCGCATCATGCACCGATGATGTGTCATGAAGCACGGACTGCCCCATTTGCGCCGGACGAGGCAGGCGATTCGTCCTGGGCCTCGGTCAGCACCCGAAGGCGCAGACGCAGATCATCACCCACCGGCGTGGCCTCCCGCCACGCCAGCCGGATGCGATCATCCAGGCCCGGCACGGCCGGCAGCGCAAAGGCAGGCAGCCCCTGCCCCAGCAACGCGGGCGCCACATACAGCAGCAGCTCGTCCACGCAGCCGGCCTGGATCAGCGCCGCATTCAGCCCCGCACCGGCCTCCACGTGCACCTCGTTGAAGCCAGCCTCGCCCATGGCGCGCATGAGCGCCGGCAGATCAACATGCCGACCATCCGCCGCCGGCAGGTACAGCAGCCGCACGCCACGATCCAGCAGCCGCTGGCGGTGACCATCGTCAGGCCAATCGGGCGGCATGGCATGGGCCACCCAGGTCTCGCCCGGGCCGAAGATGGCAGCATGCTCGCTGACCTGCAGACGGGCATCCACCAGCACGCGCACCGGTTGGCGCTCTGTTGCCACGTGGCGCACCGTCAGCGCGGGATTGTCGGCCTGCACGGTGCCACTGCCCGTGAGGATGGCGCTGGCCCGCGCCCGCCAGGCATGGCCGTCGGTGCGTGCCGCCTCCCCCGTGATCCACTGGCTTTCGCCATCCGGCAAGGCAATGAAACCATCCAGCGAGGTGGCCGCCTTCAGGCGTACCCAGGGTCTGCCCCGCTGCATCCGCGAGATGAACCCCTCGTTCAGTGCCCGGGCCTCTTCTTCCAGCAGCCCGCAGCGAACATCGATGCCGGCTGCCCGCAGCCGGCCCAGCCCCTGCCCGTTGACCAGCGGGTTGGGGTCTTCCATGGCCGCCACCACGCGCGCCACCCCGGCCTCGACCAGACGGTCGGCACAGGGCCCGGTCCGTCCGTGATGGGAACAGGGTTCGAGCGTGACATAGGCGGTCGCGCCGCGTGCCCGCTCGCCGGCCTGCTGCAGCGCCAGCACTTCGGCATGGGGCTCGCCGGCCCGTCGGTGCCAGCCTTCGCCCACCACCTCGCCATCCCGCACGATGACGCAGCCCACACGCGGATTGGGCATGGTGGTATTGACGCCCTGCCAGGCCAGGTCGATGGCCCGCTGCATGGCCCGGCGATCGTCTTCGGTGTACATGTCAGCGTTTCTTCCTGACCGAGGCCTCCGACAGACCCGAGGCGTCATTCCGGGGTGCGTCTTCATCCGCCGGCCCCGGGTCGGCAGCCTGGGCCTGTCCGGCGGCTTCCTGCCGGCCCCCGATCTCCTGGATGGCGTCGGCAAAGGCCTCGATGTCCTCGAACTGTCGATAGACCGAGGCAAAGCGGATGTAGGCCACCGTGTCCAGCTCGCGCAGCACGCCCATCACCTGCTCGCCGATGGACTGACTGGGAATCTCGCGCACGCCCAGCTTGAAGAGCCGCGTCTCGACCTGGTCCAGCGCATTTTCCAGCGCCTCATCCGACACCGGGCGCTTGCGGAGCGCCAGCCGCATCGAATACTCCAGCTTGGAGCGCTCGTAGGGCACGCGCCGACCGTCGCTCTTGATGACATCGGGCATCGACAGCTCGACGCGCTCATAGGTCGTGAAACGCCGGTCGCAGGCCGTGCAGCGGCGACGGCGGCGGATGCGGTCGCCGCCGTCGAGCACCCGGGTTTCCATCACCTGGGTGTCGGTATGGTTACAGAATGGGCAATGCATGCGGCCTCATCCCCATTCGGTCAGCGCATCTCAGCCATAGACCGGGAAACGCGCCGTCAGCGCATCCACCCGCTCGCGGATGGCGGCCAGGTGTGCCTCGTCGTTCGGCTTGTCCAGCACGTCGGAAATCAGCTCGCCCACCAGGCGTGCCTCCTCCGTGCCGAAGCCGCGCGTGGTCATGGCCGGCGAACCGACACGGATACCGCTGGTGACGAAGGGCTTCTCGGGGTCGTTCGGGATGGCGTTCTTGTTGACCGTGATGTGTGCCCGGCCCAGAGCGGCCTCGGCGTCCTTGCCGGTGATGCCGCGCGAACGCAGGTCCACCAGCATCACGTGCGATTCGGTGCGACCCGACACGATGCGGAAGCCCTTCTCCACCAGCGTCTCGGCCAGCGCCTTCGCATTGGCCACCACCTGCTGCTGATAGGTCTTGAAGGCAGGCTCCAGCGCTTCCTTGAAGGCCACGGCCTTGCCGGCGATGACGTGCATCAGCGGGCCACCCTGCAGGCCGGGGAAGATGGCGGAGTTGATGGCCTTCTCATGCTCGGGCTTCATCAGGATGAAGCCGCCGCGCGGGCCGCGCAGGCTCTTGTGCGTGGTGGAGGTGACCACGTCGGCGTGCGGCACCGGGTTGGGGTACACGCCACCGGCGATCAGGCCGGCGTAGTGCGCCATGTCCACCATGAAGATGGCGCCCACATCCTTGGCCACGCGGGCAAAGCGTGCCCAGTCGATGACCAGCGAGTAGGCAGAGGCACCGGCAATGATGATGCGCGGCTTGTGCTCGTGCGCCAGACGCTCCATCTGGTCGTAGTCGATCTCTTCCTTCTCGTTCAGGCCGTAGGACACGACGTTGAACCAGCGGCCCGACATGTTGACCGGCGAGCCGTGCGTGAGGTGACCTCCCATGGCCAGCGACATGCCCAGGATGGTGTCACCCGGCCTGGCCAGCCCCAGGAACACGGCCTGGTTGGCCTGCGAGCCCGAATTGGGCTGCACGTTGGCGGCCTCGGCCCCGAAGAGCTGCTTCACGCGGTCCAGTGCCAGCTGCTCGGCCACGTCCACGCACTCGCAGCCACCGTAGTAGCGCTTGCCGGGATAGCCCTCGGCATACTTGTTGGTGAGCTGGCTGCCCTGGGCTTCCATCACCGCCGGGCTGGTGTAGTTCTCCGACGCGATCAGCTCGATGTGAGCCTCCTGGCGGCGGTTCTCGTTGCGGATGGCATCCCAGAGGGCGGGATCGACCTGGGCAAGCGTCTGTTTGCGATCAAACATGTGATGCACTCCGAGGCTGCAGGGCAGCCAGACAGTTATGAGAAGAACCCTGCCCAGGCGGACGGCAGGCGACGAAGGAACCCGACCGCTTCCCGGTAGTACTCTACCCGATCGCCAGTCACGGCCGGACCAATGAGTTTAGCCAAAGCCGTCAGCCCACGCCAGCGAGGCCCGGCTCAAGCGCCCGCGCGCTCAGGAAAACCTCAGCCGACCCGGCCCAGCAGCGCCGCCGGCCGCTGCCGCGGGTCGATCTCGTCCCGACTGGCCACCAGATGCGCGATATCCGCCCATTGCAGGATCTCCCAGCGCCCGGCCTGCCAGCGCAGCTGGCAGATGCAGGCGTTGTGGATGGGAAAATCACGCGGCTCGGAAACGGGCTTGCCCGTCACCAGCCGGTAGATCGCATCCAGCACGCCGCCATGGCTCACCACGACCACGCGCCGGCCGCGATAGCGCTGCACCAGCCCGGCCAGCGCCGCCTCGATGCGCGCACGCACCTGCATCAGGCTCTCGCCCCCCTGCAGGTCCAGATCCGGATCCCGCGCCTCGATACGCCGGTAGGTCTCGGGATCCTCCCGCTGGATATCGGCATAGACCCAGCCCTGGAAGCGCCCGAAATGCCGCTCACGCCAGACGGTCTCCGGCACCACCGGCACGCCCGTCACGGCGCCGATTTCCGCCGCCGTCTGGCTGGCACGCAGCAGGTCGCTGCAATGGATGGCATCCACCATGCCGGGTGCAAACCGCGCCGCGGCTGCCTTCGCCTGCTGCACACCCACCGCGTTGAGCGGCTCATCCAGCTGTCCCTGGATGCGCCGTACCATGTTCCAGTCGGTCTCGCCGTGCCGCACCAGCACGAGACGCACGCCGTCGGGCAGCGTGCCGGCCTCCAGCCCCTCCAGCGCAGGTGCGACGCCTTCCGATGCGGCAGCCGTCATGCCACCGTCACCCGGCGGAACTTGCGCTTGCCCACCTGCACGACGTAGGTGCCGGCCGGCAGCGTGAGCCCCCGGTCCGTCACCACCGAGCCATCGACGCGCACGCCGTTCTGGGCCAGCATCCGCCCCGCCTCCGAGGCCGACGGCACCAGCCCGCTGTCACGCAGGACGGCCACGATACCCAGCGGCGCACCGGAAAGTGTCACCTCCTCGATCTCGTCGGGCACCCCGCCCCGCGCGCGCAGCTCGAAGTCTTCCACCGCCGCATCGCTGGAACCGGCCCCGTGGAAGCGCTCCACCAGCTCGCGGGCCAACAGCACCTTGGCTTCCTTCGGATTGCGACCAGCCTCGCACTCTGCCCTCAGCGCGTCGATCTCGCTCATCGGCCGGAACGACAGCAGCGTGAAATAGCGCCACATCATGGCGTCGGAAATCGACATCACCTTGGCGAACATCGTGTTGGCCGGCTCGGTGATGCCCACGTAGTTGCCCTTGGACTTGGACATCTTCTCGACGCCATCCAGCCCTTCCAGCAGCGGCATCGTCAGCACGCACTGCGGCTCCTTGCCGTACTCGCGCTGCAGCTCGCGCCCCACCAGCAGGTTGAACTTCTGGTCGGTACCGCCCAGCTCCAGATCCGCCTCCAGCACGACCGAGTCGTAGCCCTGCAGGAGCGGGTACAGCATCTCGTGCACCGAGATGGGCACCCCAGCCTTCAGCCGCTTGGTGAAATCGTCACGCTCCAGGATGCGCGCCACCGTGTAGCGCGAGGCCAGCTGCACCATGTCACGCAGCCCGATCTTGTCGCACCAGGCCGAGTTGTAGCGGATCTCGGTCCGCTCCGGGTCCAGCACAAGGCTTGCCTGCCGGAAGTAGGTCTGAGCGTTCTGCTCGATCTGCTCGCGAGTGAGCGGCGGCCGCGTCGAATTGCGCCCCGAGGGGTCACCGATCGAGGCCGTGAAGTCCCCGATCAGGAAGATCACCTGGTGCCCCAGGTCCTGGAGCTGGCGCATCTTGTTCAGCACCACCGTATGGCCCAGGTGCAGGTCCGGCGCCGTGGGATCCAGACCCAGCTTGATGCGCAGCGGCCGGTTCTCCTTCAGGCTGCGCCGGAGCTTGGCAGCCAGCTCCGCCTCGACGAGCAGCTCGTCGATTCCACGCTTGATGATGGCCAGCGACTGCTGGACGGTCTCTTCGATCGGATCACTGGATGACATGAGAGGGACAAAATGTGAGAGCTTAGGGGGTTTGCAGGTGCACGTTCTCACGAACGGGCAGAAAAGACGACTTACCAACGTGCGTTTGACGTTAGAATCTGGGCTCATAAGCCTGTTCCCGACCATTCGAAGCTTTTTGCGACACCCTGGCCGCCACTCGTCGGTCGCGTCCGCCGGCGCGTCGACAAGGGACTTGCCGCAGCAAGCTCGGGCTTCGGTGCGCGCAACAGCCTCCGGGCGTGGCGTGCGCCAAAGCGGTCGGGAACGGCAGCCAGATCAACCGGGCATGCCGCCGCTTCTGGAAGATTCTATCCGAGGCTACCAGGCGGCAGCCCAGTTCTTCCCCCGGTTCTCCGACTGCCGGAGGCCGGGCAGCCCGATTCCCACGCCACGCATGCACAACTCTCCCGGTAAACGACTCGCCTCTGCCCTGGGCGCTGCCTTCTCCGTCGCCACGCTCACCGCCTTTGCGGTCGCGCCGCTGACTGAAGAACCGCCGCCGCACGCCCGTGTCATCGAACCCGTGTCGCTTGCCCCCCAGCCGCTGCCCACCACCGGCGCCTTCCACCGCGAGATCACCATCTCCCGGGGCGAGTCGGTTGGCAGTCTGCTGCGCAAGCTCGGCCAGCAGGACATGTCGCTCATCGAGTTCGTGCGCCGTGACGCCACGGCACGCAAGCTCCTGAGCCTGACGCCGGGCAGCACCGTCAACGCCACGCTCGACCAGCAGAACCGCATCCAGTCGCTGGCCTATCCCCTGCCGTACAACAGCCAGGGCAAGACCCCGCCGCAGCAGCTGGTGCTGTCGCTCAAGGACGGCAAGTGGGAAGCCCGCATCCAGGACCACGTACTGGAGCGCCGCCTCATCACGCGCTCGGCCCGGGTCAACACCACCCTGTTTGCGGCCACGGATGCCGCCGGCATCCCGTCGGCCGTCTCCAGCCGCATCGCCGAAGTCTTCGGGTCTGACATCGACTTCCACCGTGAGGTGAAGAAAGGCGACCGCCTGCGGCTCGTCTACGAGATGTTTGTCGACCCTGCCTCGCTGGGTGAGGGCCAGCCTGGCCGCATCCTCGCCATCGAGTACGTCTCCGGCGACCGCCGGCTGGACGCGCTGTGGTTTGCCCGCCCCGACGGCGAAGGCGATTACTACAGCTTCGACGGCCAGGCCCTCAAGCGCCGCTTCCTGCGCTCGCCGCTCGAGTACACCCGCATCAGCTCCGGCTTCAGCCTGGGCCGCCGCCACCCCGTCTTCCGCGACTGGCGCGTCCACAAGGGCATCGACTACGCCGCACCGACGGGCACCAAGATCCGTTCCGTCGGCGACGGCACGATCGAGTTCCTGGGCACCCAGCGTGGTTACGGCAACGTCATCATCGTCAAGCACGACGACGTCCAGCGCACCCTCTACGCCCACATGTCGCGCTTCTCGCCCAAGCTGCGCCTGGGCGACAAGATCAAGCAGGGCCAGGTCATCGGCGAGGTCGGTCAGACCGGCTGGGCCACCGGTCCGCACCTGCACTTCGAGTTCCAGGTCAACGGCCAGCAGATCGATCCCAACACCATGCTGCCCCAGCCTGCCCCCGCCCTGGATACGGCAAGCCGCAACCAGCTGCGTGCTCAGGCCGAGCAGGTCATCGACCTGATGCGCTGGCAGGAATCCACCACGGTGGCCTCGTTCGAGTAAGCGCCGGCAGTGTGCCGCGCGGCAGCCCCTGGGCCAGACCAGGCCGGAGGCTGCCGACCGAGGAGGCCCCGGAACCCACACCATGCGCCCGCCTATCGGGCGCTTTTCATTCCATCCAGGCCCCATGCAGCACGACGCCCCCATCCGCCCCGCCCCCCAGACAGACATCACTGCTGCCGACGAGATACACGCCGGCCTGATGTCCGGCACCAGCATGGATGGCGTCGATGGCGTGCTGATCGCCTTCGATGACCAGGGCAGGATTCGCCAGACGCTGACCAGCGCCTTCGTGCCCATGCCGGAGCCGCTGCGCCGTCAGCTCACGGGCCTGCAGCACCCTGCCTCCGATGAACTGGCTGCCGCCGCGCGCGCAGGTCATCAACTGGCAGACCTCTACGCCGAATGCGTGCAACAGCTGCTGCAACAGAGCGGCGTCTCGTCCCGGCAGGTGCGCGCGCTGGGCGCCCATGGCCAGACCGTACGCCACGTGCCCGCCGAGGGCTACACCCTGCAGCTGCTTGACGCCCCGCGCCTGGCCGAAGCCACCGGCATCGATGTCGTTGCCGACCTGCGCAGCGCCGACGTCGCCGCCGGCGGCCAGGGCGCCCCGCTGATGCCGGCCTTCCATGCCCATGTCTTTGCCGGCCTGCAGGGCCGCTACGGCATCCTCAACCTGGGGGGCATTGCCAATCTCACCGTCATCGACACGCAACAGCCCACGCCCACGGTCATCGGCTTCGACACCGGCCCGGCCAACACCCTGCTGGATGGCTGGATCGAGGCCCACCATGGCCACCGCTACGACCACCATGGTCAGTGGGCCGCCAGCGGCCGCACCATTCCTGCATTGCTCGAACGCCTGCTGTCCGAGCCCTACTTCGCCCGCCCTGCCCCCAAGAGCACCGGACGCGACCTCTTCAACCTGTCCTGGCTGAAGCAGCATCTGCAGGCACATCCGGATGCCTCTGCCGCCGACGTGCAGGCCACCCTGCTGGCCCTCACCGCAGAAAGCACCGCCCAGGCCATCCGTGCCCAGAAGCTGTCAGCCGTCTACCTGTGTGGCGGCGGCGCAGAAAACGCCGGACTCGCGCAAGCCATCCAGCAAGCCGTTGGCCCCGAGACCCTCGTGCAGAGCACCCACGCCCTGGGCATTGCCCCTCAGGCCGTGGAAGCCAGCGGCTTTGCCTGGCTGGCACGGCAACGCGTGCACGAAACCCCCATTCCCCTCACCCGCATCACCGGGTCACGCCACGACAGCATTCTGGGGGCCTGGCACAAGGCGCCATCGCGTCAGCGCTGAAGCATCACAACGCAAGGCCTCATCACCTTCACACCTGAGACCCACAAACCGGTGCGGTCCCTTCCGCACGACGCAGGGCCTCATCACACCAACGCAGGGACTGACAAGACGCCTTCCCTGCGCCCTCCCGACAGCCCCGCAGCCAACAAAAAGGGGGCATGGCCCACGCCATGCCCCCTTCTCATTCCTGAGCGGCCAGCAACACCGACCGCCCTGACTATACCTCTCGGATCCGCTCCAACCAGCCTCGATCAGGCCGAGAACGACGAGCCGCATCCACAGGTCGTCGCGGCATTCGGGTTCTTGATCACGAACTGCGATCCATTCAGATCGTCCTTGTAATCGATCTCTGCCCCTACCAGATACTGGTAGCTCATGGCATCGATCAGCAGCGTAACCCCGTTCTTTTCCATCACGGTGTCATCTTCGGCCACATCTTCGTCGAACGTGAACCCGTACTGGAAGCCAGAGCAGCCGCCACCCTGAACGAACACGCGCAGCTTCAGATCCGGATTGCCCTCTTCCATGATCAGCTCGCCCACCTTGGTGGCGGCGCTGTCCGTGAAGAGAAGCGGGGGGGGCATTTCTGATACTTCAGACATGGATGTCTACTCCTGATAAAGCGCTAAACATGGGTCTCGGCGCATCTGGAAATCATCATAGATGACTTTCGGCGTCCAGACATCTCATTTGCGACCGACGGCAACCAGTTTCAAGCCTACATCATCACTATCCAGCGACTTCAGAGACCCGGTCACCAGTGCGCCATACTCCAGCTGCAGATCCCGATACAGAAGATCGCCGTTGAGTCGGGCACCGGATTGCACGACCAGCCGCTTGCTGGCCCGAATGGGGCCGTTGACCGTCCCGGCCACATGCACCACGGCCGCCTCGATGGCGCCGTCCACCTGACCGGACGCGGAGACACGAACGGCACTGCTGCGCACATCCTCGGCCAGGATGGTGCCCTGGACGCGCCCTTCCACCTCCAGCCGCCCCGAAAAGCGCACAGTGCCCTCCACACGGGCCCCTCGGCCAATGCGATGCAGGGTTCGGGGTCGATCACGCTTCATGCCGTCAGCCACACCAGACTGGTTGAAAGATGCATTCGCTGGACGCGACAAAGGGCGCCTCGTGCGCCCTTCGCCAGAAAACAGCCAGATACTGCCATTCTTGCGCAATACGCAAAGATGGCAGCCGCTGACATCAACGCTTCGAGAACTGCTTGCGCCGACGTGCCTTGCGGAAACCGACTTTCTTACGCTCGACTTCACGGGCGTCGCGGGTCACCAAACCGGCAGACGACAGGGCCGGCTTCAGCGTCTCGTCGAAGTCGATCAGGGCGCGGGTGATGCCGTGACGAACGGCACCGGCCTGACCCGACTCACCACCGCCGTGCACGTTGACACGGATGTCGAAGGTGGTGGCCACATCGGCCACTGCCAGCGGCTGGCGGACGATCATGCGGCCGCTCTCGCGCGAGAAATAGGTATCCAGATCACGGCCGTTGACAGTGATCTTGCCAGTGCCACGCCGGATGAAGACCCGGGCGACGGAAGTCTTGCGACGGCCAGTGCCGTAGTTGTATTCGCCGATCATGGGATCTGACTCTCCGGTATTCAGAACTGCAGGGGCTTGGGTTGCTGAGCGGCATGCGGATGGGTGTCATCGGCATAGACCTTCAGCTTCTTGATCATGGCATAACCCAGCGGACCTTTCGGCAGCATGCCTTTCACGGCTTTCTCGAGAGCGCGACCGGGGAAGCGGTCCTGCATCTTGGAGAAGGTCGTGGAGGAGATGCCACCCGGGTAGCCGCTGTGGCGGTAGTAGACCTTGTTGTCGGCCTTGGTACCGGTCACGCGGATCTTGGATGCATTGACCACGACGATGAAATCGCCGGTGTCGACATGCGGGGTGAATTCGGGCTTGTGCTTGCCACGCAAGCGTCGGGCGATCTCGGCAGCGAGACGGCCCAGCACCTGGTCAGTACCATCGACCACATACCAGTCGCGCTGAACCTCTTGTGCTTTAGCGGAGAAAGTCTTCATGTTGCCTGGCGCTAGAAACGCCACCTTTAATTGGGTCTGTGCCGAAGCGTGGCGGCCATGGGGCACCCTTGCCGGGAAAGCCCCCAGACGACGCTGTCGATGGCGCCGCGGGCCGGGGATCAACCAGAATCTGCGCCTACGGCGCGCCCGGCAATGTACTTCGATTCGGAAAGCTCTTGATTCTAGCCGCAACTTCCCCCGCTCGTCAAAACCCCAAGCATGCAGCGTGGTCATGCCCCCCACTCACTTCCTCATCTTCCCTCACTTCGCCGTGCCCCGCTCACTAGAATCAGCACCGACGCAAGGACAGCCAGGCTTCGGGCGCCATCGGGCACCTGGCCCCGGCTGCCTTTGCCGACACGGCTTTCCCACATACTGACAGTCTCTTTCTAGGACCAAGGACATAACCATGAAAACCAACGTTTGCTGGATGGGCCCGGGCACCATGCGCTTCATCGCCGACACCGGCAGCGGCCACCTCATCGGCATGGACGGAGCCCCGGAGGGTGGCGGAGACAATCTTGCCGCGCGTCCGATGGAGCTGATGCTGGCAGGCGCCGGCGGTTGCACGGCCTACGACGTGGTCCTCATCCTGAAAAAAGGGCGGCACGACGTGCGTGGCTGCCAGGTTCAGCTGGAAGCCGACCGTGCCGACACCGATCCCAAGGTGTTCACGCGCATCAAGCTGCACTTCATCGTGCGTGGCCGCAAGCTCAATCCCGCCCATGTCGAGCGCGCCATCAAGCTCTCTCACGACAAGTACTGCTCGGCCATCGCCATGCTGTCCAGGACTGCCGCCATCGAGAGCAGCTGGGAAGTCGTCGAGGACCTCGAGAACTGACCCACCCTCCTGCCGGGGCCGTCGCACGTACCATGCGCGCCCCGGTACCACCTGTCACCGCCCCAAGACGCCCCTCTGCCCCAAGCCCTGGGCCTGATCTCCCCCCACGCCCCGCTCCTCAACACTTGGCACCAAGCATCCGGAGCACCTCTGAATCAAGCCCCGGGCCACGAAAACAACACAGCTGCCCACGCCCTTCTTCTGAACAAAAGCCCCTCGAAAACACCGAGCACTAGCCTCTCTTCCTTGCAAACAGCTTGAAGAACGCGTACGAACCGGACACCTCCGCTGCGCGCCATTCATGCACGCAATCTCGCCGTCCAGCGCCATCAACGTCCCCAAAAAGCAACAGTCGCGTCGTTTTTGCCCCGTGGAACGCTCCTGATCTTTGACCGCTCGCGGAATTTGCGGAGAATAGATTTTGACTTCCTGCCGAGCCAGCCTCGGGGAGTCTCGTTCGGTAACGCGCCCGGCAGTGGCTCACGACCGATCGAGTTCAGAAACCTAGGAGATTGAACAATGAAAAAATCGCTTGTTGCGCTGGCCGTTGTGGCAGCTGTGCCCGCATTCGCCCAAGCCCAGACCAGCATCCAGCTGACGGGTAGCGTCGATGTGGCCGTCGAGAGCCTGAACAAACACGCCAATAGCTCCGGCAAGAGCGACCTGCAGGTCAACGACGGCGTCTGGGATGGCTCCAAGGTCGGCATCGTCGGTTCCGAAGAACTGGGCAATGGCCTGAAAGCCATCTTCAACCTGGAATACGAAGCCAACGCCGACAACGGCCGGCTGGCTGATACGGATCGCTTCTGGTCCGGCCAATCGTGGGTCGGCCTGAACGGTGGCTTCGGTACCGTCAAGCTGGGTCGTCAGGACAGCCCCATCAAGGGCGCCATCGAAGCTGGCGACGTGACGGGTCAGAGCTGGTACTACAACAGTGAAGACCTGGCCGGCATCGTCGACAAGGTCGACAACGCCATCAGCTACGCCACCCCCTCCATGGGCGGCCTGACGCTGGCCGTTGCCTACGCCTCCGGCGAGGCTACCGCACCGGCTGGCAACGATCGCCTGAACAAGCTGAACGACGCCTACAGTGTCGGCCTGCTGGGTGACTGGGGTTCGTTCCGTGCTGGCGTGGCCTATCAGTCCATCGACGGCGCCAAGATCAACAACATCAAGAACACCCGCCAGATCGCCGCTTCGGTCGGCACGCAGCTGGGTGCCTTCGGTGCCGGTCTGGGCTATGGCCAGTCGGAAGTGAAGTATGAGACCGGCAACGCCAAGAACAAGACCAAGGGCTTCTATGGCTCGCTGAGCTACCAGGTCACCGACAACGGCACGGCCTATCTCAGCTACCTGCGCAACGACCCGCAGGGTGAGAAAAACACCGAAGACGGCATCGGCCTGACCTACGCCCAGGGTCTGAGCAAGCGTACCTTCGTCTACGGCACCGTCGGTATCGGCAAAGCCGAGATCCCGGGCCAGGACAACAGCAAGCCGCGTCGCGTGGCACTGGGTATCCGCCACTTCTTCTGATCCCTGTTGATCGGAAGCAAGGATCACCTGTCTCCGGGCAGGTGAGACCCGAAACCCCCGGCCTCAAACCGGGGGTTTTCTTTGGCGCCGAATGCGCGCCCTTGCCTCTCACCTTGCATGTTCGCTCGTTTACCACGACTGCCTTCACAATTCGGCTATTCATCACCCTTATTTGTCGTCAATTGAACTAAAGCCATCCCCCCGAGGCACGCGGGTTGATAAAATTGAAGCCATGTAAGGTCTGGGCCATCCAGCTCAGGCAGACATGATCAATGCATCCTGGCAGAGGTCCCGACCGATCGAATCCAGGGAAACTCAGGAGATTCAGCCATGAAGAAATCGCTTGTAGCACTGGCCGTTGCGGCTGCCGTGCCCGCCTTCGCGCAGGCCCAGACCAGCATCCAGCTCACCGGTAGCGTCGACGTTGCCGTCGAGAGCCTGAACAAGGACGCCAACAGCTCCGGCAAGAGCGACCTGCAGATCAATGACGGCATCTGGGGTGGTTCCCGTGTCGGCATCGTCGGCTCCGAAGACCTCGGCAACGGCCTGAAGGCCATCTTCAACTTGGAGTATCGAGCCCGCGCCGATACCGGCCGTCTGGCCAACGCCAACCGCTTCTGGCAGGGCAAATCCTGGGTCGGCCTTGATGGCGGCTTTGGTACCATCAAGCTGGGCCGTCAGGACACCCCCATGTCCGACGTCATTGAACTGGGTGACATGACCGGTCAAAGCTGGTACTACAGCAGCGACGGTCTGGCCGGCATCGTCGACAAGACCGACAACCTGCTCGTCTACTCCACCCCCAGCCTGGGCGGCTTCAAGCTGCAGGCAGCCTATGGTGCCGGTGAAGCCACCGCCAACACCCCTGTCAACGGTGCCGTAGCCGGTGCCAGCGACAACCTGAACAAGCTGAACGACATGTATGCCGTCAGCGGTATCGGTGAGTGGGGCGGCTTCTCCGTCGGCGTCGGCTATCAGTCGTTCGACGGTGGCAAGATCAACAACCTGAAGCGTCGCAATGAACTGGCTGCCTCCATCGGCATGAAACTGGGCGACTTCGGCGCGGGTCTGGGTTATGGCCAGTCCGAACTGAAAGCTCAGGCAGGCACCAGCAACAAGACCAAAGGCTTCTACGGCAGCCTCAGCTATCAGGTCACCGACAACGGTACCGCCTACCTCAACTACGTCCGCCTGGATCCGCAGGGCGACAAGAACAACCAGAGCGGCGTCGGCCTGACCTACGCCCACGGTCTGAGCAAGCGTACCTTCGTCTACGGTGCTGTCGGCATCGGCAAGAACGATGCGAACGACGACAAGCCGCGTCGCATCGCTCTGGGTATCCGTCACTTCTTCTGATCCCTGCTGATCTGACGGAAGTCTCACCTGCCTCCGGGCAGGTGACACCCGAAACCCTCGGTTTCAAACCGGGGGTTTTTCTTTTCCATCCTCAGATTTTCTCGTTCTTTCCGCGCTCATCCCCCCAGATTCCGCCTCTGGAAACGCGTCTCCTTGTCCCAGGCAGCTCTCCTCAGAGCACGCCATTCGGTCGGAACAGTTTACGAATCGTCTTTTTTCAAACACACCCCCCCTGGATTCTGACGTTCCAGACACCACATATGTCTCGGATACACCGCAGGGAGGTTTGTCGACATCGATAGGTTGCTAAACTTACCTCACGAACCATCTGATGATCAGACCGGCTCAGCTATAAATCCAATCCTTTGCTTTGGCGGCGGTCCCATCGATCGAATCCAAAAACCCAGGAGATTCATTCATGAAAAAATCGCTTGTAGCACTGGCCGTTGCGGCCGCCGTGCCCGCCTTCGCGCAGGCACAGACCTCCATCCAGCTCACCGGTAGCGTCGACGTTGCCGTCGAGAGCCTGAACAAGGAAGTCAGCAGCTCCGGCAAGAGCGACCTGCAGATCAATGACGGCATCTGGGGCGGCTCCCGTGTCGGCATCGTCGGCTCCGAAGACCTCGGCAATGGCCTGAAAGCCATCTTCAACCTGGAGTATCGCGCCCGCGCCGATACCGGCCGTCTGGCCAACGCCAACCGCTTCTGGCAGGGCCAGGCCTGGGTTGGCCTGGACGGTGGCTTCGGTACCATCAAGCTGGGTCGTCAGACCGTGCCGCTGAGCTATGCCATCGAGGCAGGCGACCTCACCGGCCAGTCCTGGTACTACAGCAGTGACGCGCTGGCTGGCTACACCAGCAAGCGTGACAACTCCATCACCTATGCCACCCCCTCGCTGGGCGGCTTCAAGCTGTATGCCGGTTACGGTGCTGGTGAATCGGAAGCCACCAACGTCGCCGCAGGTGACGTGGCCAAGCAGGGTGACTACTACTCCGTCGCCGGCGTGGGCGACTGGGGTGCCTTCACCTTCGGCATCGGCTACCTGTCCGTCGACGGTGGCAAGGTCAACAACGTGAAGCGCACCAACGAGCTGGGCGCCTCCATCGGCACCAAGATCGGCCCGTTCGGTGCCGGCTTGGTCTACGCTCAGAACGAGACCAAGCCCGTTACCGGCGCCAGCGTCAAGGACAAGGGCTACTTCGGCAACCTGAGCTATCAGGTCTCCGACAACGGCACGGCCTACCTGACCTATCGTCGTGACGAGTTCAAGCGCGCCAGCAACAACAAGCACAGTGGCGTCGGTCTGGCCTACGCTCACGGCCTGAGCAAGCGTACCTTCGTGTACGGTGCTGTCGGTATCGGCAAAGCCGAAGTCCCGGGCCAGGACAACACCAAGCCCCGCCGCGTCGCTCTGGGTATCCGTCACTTCTTCTGATACCCCTTCTGCGGTCCGCGCCGTCCGCCCTGCGTGATGGCGCCCCAAGCCCCCTGCCTTCTGGTCGGGGGCTTTTTTTATCCTCTTCTTTCCGGCATCAGGTCTGTCTGAGCCCCGTCCCTAAGCCCCTTCCCTGAGGCCAGCCCCCTCCAGGTCCCTCTCCTGGGCAACACCGCCAGGCTCGACCAGGTCCCCTCTTACCACGGCCGGCGCTTCCCATCACCCGCCCTGTTCACAAGGCCCCCTTCCCCTTGCCGTTTTCCCTGCTCAAGCCCCCGAACCCCGCGCAAACGATTGGTAGAATTGAGCGTCGGCAACGCTAACAAGGATCCATCATGAACCCACTCGACGACGACACCTCCACACGCACCGGCCTGTGGGTCGTGTTCTCCACCGTCACCATCCTGCTCATTTCCGTCATCATCTGGGTCCTGAAAGGCGCCGATGGTGCAAATGATGTCGCAGCCCCGGCCGCCCCCGCCGCGGCGGTTGCCACGAGCGCCGCAGGCCATGGCCAAGGCACCAGCACCACGGATCAGGAAACCGCTGCCGCCGCTGCAGCCCAGAACGCAGCCTCCTCCGCCCAGACAGAAGCCGTCAACGAAGAGTTCGTTGCCTTTGAGCAGGCCACTCCCGCACAACCCGCGGGCTCCATCCACTTCGAGTCCGCCTCTGCTACCCTTCCCGCCGACGCACAGAAGGCCATCGCCACCGTGGTCGAGGCCCTGAAGGCCGCCGAGGGCCGCCGTGTCCTGCTGGCTGGCTATCACGATCCCACCGGCAACATCGACTTCAACCGCGATCTGGCCAAGCGCCGCGCCCTTGGCGTGCGCGATGCCCTCATCGCACAGGGCATCCCCGCGCAACGCATCATCCTGCGCAAGCCCGAGCAGACCACCGGCTCCGGCAACAACGCGGAAGCCCGTCGCGTCGAAATCCTGCTGCTCGACTGACACAGGCACTGGTCTGCCCAGCCCCACCCGGCCCTCCCTTTCCAGGGCGGCCGGGTGAACCGCAAGATTGGGCTCGCCTCCATGAAGAAACACCCGGCCCGCATCGCGGTACCGGGTGTTCTTCTTTCTGCATCAGCGCCTCACTTTTCCGTCTCGTCCGGCTCCGGAACCACCGTGCCGTCACGCAACGGGCGACGCAACACCTTGCCCACATTGCTCTTGGGCAAACTCTTCACAAACGCCACGATCCTGGGACGCTTGTAGCCCGTCAGACGCTCTCTGCAGTAAGCCAGCAGCGCCTCACACGTCAACGTCCTGTCCGCTCGTACCACGAAGATCTTTACGGCCTGTCCTGCGTGCTCATCCTGCACACCGACTGCAGCACACTCCTTCACCCCCGGATGGCTGCAGACCACATCCTCCACCTCATTGCAGTAGACATTGAAGCCTGACACCAGGATCATGTCCTTCTGCCGGTCCAGCAGGCGCAGATAACCGCGCTCATCCATCACGCCGATATCCCCGGTCCTCAGAAAACCGTCCGGCGTCATGACCGCACGCGTGTCCTCGGCATGCTGCCAATAGCCAGCCATCACCTGCGGACCACGCACCACCACCTCGCCCGGCTGCCCCCATGGAAGCGGACGCAGCGCCTCATCCCGGATCCCGATCTCGGTCGACGGCAACGGCATTCCCACCGTCCCATCGTGCGTCGTCGTATTCGTCGGAGAACAAGCCACCGTCGGTGACGCCTCCGTCAGACCATACCCCTCACAGATCGGACACCCCGTCACCGACTCCCAGCGCCGTGCGACCGCCTTCGGCACAGCCATCCCGCCTGCAAGCGAGATTCGCAAGTTCGAAAAATCCAGCCCCCGAAACACCTCATGGGCTACCAGCATGTCATACAGTGTGCTCACCCCCGGAAACACCACCGGGCGATGAGGCCGAAGCGCCTTCACCAATCCCTTCACATCACGCGGATTCGGGATCAGGATCAACTTGCCCCCCAGCTGCATGTTCACCAGCAGGCAGATCGTCAGCGCAAAGATGTGATAGAGCGGCAACGCCCCCACAAACACCGGCGGCCCTTCCGGCGTCGGCTTTCCGGGCTGATCCATCGCCGGATGGAACCACGCACAGCTCTGCAGCACATTCGCCACCATGTTGCGGTGCGTCAGCATCGCCCCCCGCGACACACCGGTCGTCCCGCCCGTGTACTGCAAGAAGGCCAGATCCTCTCCACTCAGCTGGGGCGGCTCGAACGGCAGATCCTTGCCCTGCCGCATCACCTCGGCAAACCGGACAGCCCCAGGCAAATTGAAAGGAGGAACCGTCCGCCGCACATGACGGAGCATCATGTTCACCGCCCAGCCCCTCAGCCCTCCCAGCAGATCTCCCATCGAGGCCAGGACAACCTGACGGACCATCCCCTCCGGCCCGACCTTCTCCACCGTGTGCGCAAAATTCTCCAGAACCACCAGCACATCCACACGGGCATCCCGCAGCTGGTTCTCCAGCTCTCGCGGCGTATAGAGCGGATTGACATTCACCGCCGTCATCCCCGCTCGCAGCGTCCCCAGCAACGACACCACATAGGCATGACAGTTGGGCATCATCAGCGCGACACGTGAGCCCTTGGGCAGCCCCAGAGAGCCCAGCCATGCCCCGAAGCGTGTGGACAGCCGGTCCAGATCCCCATACGTCAACGTGCGCCCCAGACAGACCGTCGCTGCCTGCTCCGCATGCCGAACCATGACATCCTCCAGCAGATGCGCAAGCGAACGATAACTGTCCGGATCGATCTCCGCAGGAACCCCATGCGGATAATGTTTCAACCAGACGCGCTCCACCACCAGGCCCCCTCAAACCACACCAGACACCATCACACCCTATCCGGGCCCCCAGAGAAAACGTCTGGTTTCAACATCCCAAACGCCCCGACGGCCTCGCTGCACGCTGCACGCTGCACGCTGCACGCGCAGCTTACAACCACCAGGCCGCAGTTGTCGGTGAAATTATCGCTTCTTCCATCAAGACACGATACCGCATCGCCCCATTCCCAACACAGACCCCCTGCCCGCCTTTCTTCAACCACTGCCCCCAACGCTCCACACCTTCACGGCCCTTCATCCCCAACCCCACGCCCGCATCAGGATGCCGCCAGCCCTCACACATCCTCCTACGCGACACCCGATGCAGAGGCACAACGAATAAACGCCGCTTCCCCCATTCCTCCCTCGCCACATCTCTCCCCGCCATATCTCCCCGCCACATCTCTCCCGCCACATCTCTCCCGCCGTATCCACACCTGCCATAA
>ERZ773010.446-NODE-446-length-29261-cov-12.461720_pt1 | contig 29261 bp, 27 predicted proteins | sample MGYA00580842_ERZ773010 | MGnify/ENA primary metagenome ERZ773010 (study PRJEB29015, sample SAMEA2737982) | human oral metagenome | biome: human oral; feature: human-associated habitat; material: dental | place: China | collected 2107 ...
TTTTTGTTTTGGGCAGAAAGGGCGGTAGAAAGCAAGCTAAAAAGTAGTAGCAAGGCGAGCTTGCCAATACTGTTTAATAAAGTTCTTTGTTTTCCTTTCATTTTAGTTAAAAGTTAAGAGGTAAGAGTTTGTGCCTGACACCTGACACCTATCCCCTAATACCTGATTCTGGCGCAAAGATAAAACGTTAAAGATATACTAAAAACATTGGATAGTGAAAATATAGATAAGTAAAAATGTAGCTGTTTGATAAACAACAAAATAAAAAGAAAGTGGTAACGAAAAATATAGAAAGAATGTAAAAGTAATTAACAAAGAACATTTGACAAAGGATAATTTGTTATGTGTGTGTGGCGCATTAAAATAACAATTCTATGAGAAAACTTATTTTTTCGGCGCTCCTTGCCACAACTTTATTCATTTTACTAGGCAAAAGAGGGTGTCAAATATTATAACGTTACCAATTCTCAAAACTAAGTAGACTTGCCGTTTGTCTTTTCAGATAATAACACCAAGTTCTCCTACAGCACACAAAGCCAAAATAACTTAGTAATGCTATACTTTACAAAAATAAAATAACGATAATTAACCATTAAAATATTCTTTTCCTAATCCTGCTCAGCGCTTGGGGGGTAATGCCAATATAAGAAGCAATATATTTCAGCGGGATATTCTGGATAAGTTTAGGGTCTTTCTCTAATAGATTGCAGTAAATCTCTTCGGGTGATTGCAATAAAAACTGCGCTTCTCGTTGCATCTTTTCAATGAGCAGATGTTCCAAAATATCAGCTTTTATTTGTAGGTACTCTTGCTGCTCTATGAGGTGTTCAAGGTGTTCACGCCCTATTTTATAGGCAGTAACCTCTTTGAGTGCTTGAATAGAGAAGAGGGAAGGTTCACGCTTTACAAACGAGGCATACGACATAAAAAACTGCTCAGCAAAGAGAATATCCACCGTCGTTTCCTTGTCGGTTGTGGGGTTGTAATAAAAGAAGCGCACGATGCCCTCGCTGAGGTAATAGAGCGAGTGCTCCACATCGCCTGCACGGGTGATGAGGGCATCTTTATCGAAATGTACTTCGGTAAAATACTGACTGAGGAAATCGAGGTTTAGGGTCATTGTATATCTTCTATTTTTTCTTCTTTTATAAACCACATTTGGCAGGTATTGCCCGTAGCAAAAGTAATAGGTCGCGCAAAATGTAAGTTGTGTAGCTCTGTTTTAATGCCTTTTATCCAACCGCAGTCTACTTGGCATATAATTCTCTGCAAAAAAGTATGCTCAAGGGCTTTTAGTACTTCGTGAAACAAACACTTTTTAATTTGCAAAACATAACCGTAATCATTGTCTATAAGGCGTTCAAAGCCAAAACTCTTGCCAAAATAAAACGCTTCTCGTGCTTTTGATATCTCCACGATCGCCTTAAAAGGGCGCTCCGAGGCTGTTAAGAAAGCCTCAGTGTTCTGCTCCATAAAGGGGGCTATGGGCTCATTGATAGCAAGGCACACATATTTGAAAGCCTCTTTTGCGTCCTTGCCTATCTTCACAAAAGCTTCATACAAAGCTACTACCAAAACCGCAAATTGCACATTCCCTTCGTCCAACTCATTCTTGATAAGATGAGATACTTTTTGTAATGAGTGTTTAAAATAATCTTCAAAAGCGTTTGAAAAGTCTTCAAACAACACTTCATCTATCCATTGTTGGGCTTCTATATAAGCAAAAGCCTCTTTCTTTATCCACTGATAGCTGTCCAGCGGACTGAAACTGTATTGTTCTTCTTGGTTCATTTTACATTTGTTTTATAAATGCAAAATTACGCACTGCAATACACAAAAAAGTTGCTATTTGGCAACTTCCTCTCTTTACTTGTAAGATTTTAGTCTGCTGATAGAGTATTTAGTCATCCCAAGCATTGTAGCAAGGTCTTTTTGTTTCACTTTTTGTATAAAGGCAGGAAAGCTGAACAAAGCTTCATATCGCTCTTTAGCCGATTGTCTTTGGAAAAGCTCAATAGTTTCCATCAGCCGTAATATTGTTTGTTGCTCATTTTGTATGAAGAACTGTTGCCACTCATAGCTATTTTGTAGAAGTGAATGCATTTGTTGTTTATGTATTTTCAGTACCTCAGTCTCTTCAATAGCTGTAATAGCATAACGAGAAGGTAAGCAATCTGTATAACTAAATTGCTCTGTAAAAAAGTAATCTTCAAAAGCTATCCAGCTCGTGTATTCCTCTCCTTCATCGTAAAAGAATATCCTAAGAGCCCCTTTGTTTACAAAGTAATAATGCTCACACACTTGTCCAAAGTCTAACAGCAAGGTATCTTTAGCAACGCTCTCTTTTTGGAAAGCCTCTCTAAGCATCTGTTCCTGTATTTTTAGCTCAGGAACAGTTTTTTGTATGTATGCAATTAGTTTTTCCAATTCTTCTCTAATTCAGCAATAATGTGTGAGGCAAAGGTACTACTATTTTTCTAAATACCAATCTTAGCTCTTACAAATGCTTCCTCCGAATAATCCGCAACCTCTCTATAACAAAACAAAAAAGGACTACCATTAAGGTAGTCCCTTCTCTATTTTTTACTAATTGCTAACGTGCTACAATTGTGTGTGCGAGTCGCACCTCATACTAAAACTTGTAGTTTACTCCTAAGCCCAATACTTCACGAATTTGGAAGGCTTTAGCAGCGTCGTCGTCGTAGATAGCTTGGAAAGTAAAGTTAGCTGATAAGTACTTGTTGATAGTCATCACAATGTTTGCAGTATAATCCAAGTCTACGTTTTGTGGTTTGTCGAGATAGTTGCTGTACAAGCTGAGGATATTCTCGAAAGACACATTGTCCATTACAGTAAACTTAGCATAACCGTTCAAGTAGAAACCGAGTTCATAACGAATGTTCTTTCCTTGTTCAACACCGTAGAAAGGACCTGTTTCTGTCCAACGGCTTTTAGCAGTCGTGATTTTAGAAGTTGCAGGAGCCAAGTTCACTTTTAGGTTATCGCTCTTCTTCCACAACATACCAGGACCAAATTGTAAGTATCCAGGTGAAAGCATTTGGTTTATGAGCGTACGACCAGTGCTCTCATATTTGTAACCATCGGTCATTTGTGTTTTGAAGTTCAAGAAGAATGAATAGTACCACTGAGGGTTGTTCAATTGGTAACCGAGTACTGAGTTCACCTCAAAACGGTCAGTGGTTTTTCTTGAATAGTCATCACCTTCAAGTTTAGTAATCCCGTAATCAACAAATACGTTGTTATCCCACGCCCATTTGTCTTTCTTGTAGTTAAAAGCATAGCTCACCGCAAGGCTTGCTGCTACGTTGTTAGTTCCCCCTCCTGTCCAATCGTGGTTGAAGGCGGCTTGCGAGAACATCAGTGAAGCGTTACCTCCCTTTGTCCATCGAGGAGCAGGAGCTTCCTCTGTTGGAGCTGCCGTAGGGTCTTGTGCTACACCGTCATTCGTTTGGTCTTCCTGAGCAAATACAGCTACTGAAGACAATAATAAAGTTGAAAATAAAAGTCTTTTCATAAGTGATTTATTTATAATTTTTACAAAAATCCTAATTCAAGTTTCGCCACCTCACTCATCATATCCTGATTCCACGGCGGGTCAAAAGTGAGTTCTACAATCGTTTCGTGCACTTCGTCAATACTTTGTACCTTTTCCTTCACCTCCATTGGGAGAGACTCTGCCACGGGGCAGTTAGGCGAAGTGAGAGTCATTAATATTTTTACATCGAAGTCTTCGTTCACAAACACGTCATAGACAAGCCCCAATTCGTAAATATCTACGGGTATTTCAGGGTCGTATATCGTTTTGAGCACCTCAACGATTTTCTCGCCCAATTGCTCTATCTTTCTTTCTTCAGTCATTTAATTTTTCTTTTTAAAGAGATAAGTCTAACGCCTCAGAAATCTAATCAAAATATATCTGTTTGATTTGAATAGACTTGTTTAATTTCTACACCGCTAGTTGTATTCCTTCTTATCTATTTTCTAACACCTTAGCAGCATATCCCCTCATTTGCCCTATCATACTCACCAACCCGTTCGCACGAGTAGGTGATAGATGGTCTTTCAGTCCTATTTTATCAATAAAACTCATATCCGCTTTTAGGATATCCTCAGCCGTTTGGTCAGAGAACACTTTCACTAATAAAGCAACAATCCCTTTGGTGATAATCGCATCGCTATCGGCGGTAAAGATAAGCTTACCTTCTTGCTCTTCGGCGTGTAACCACACCTGACTCTGACAGCCTTTTATGAGGTACTCCTCCGTCTTATACTTTTCGTCAATAAGAGGTAACGACTTGCCTAATTCTATCAGATATTCGTAACGTTGCGTCCAATCATCAAACAATGAAAAGTCTTCAATAAGCTCATTCTGAATCTGTTGAATAGTCATTTATGTTACTTTTAGGGCGCAAAGATATAAAACAAATAATAACTGACAACTAATAGCAAATATTTTAACGCTCTTTTAACGCTCTGTACAGCCTCTTGTCACGTCGCTACATTCCCTTTTTTCCGTCGCTATATTCCCCCCTCTCCTTGGGAGAGGGACGGGGTGAGGATTCTCTTTCTTTCGCCACGAAACCCCGTTTTTACCATTTTTAGCGCTGTCGTATTATAATATTAATCAATCACTTACACACCCTTTCTATACCAATCGTCCAAGATTCGTATAAGCTTCCTATAAGCTCTCTATAAGCTACCCCCACCCTCCTTACACCCTTTTTTCACCAAAAAACCTCTCTTCCCTTTTGCGAATTCCTCCGTTTCCTTCCGAATCCTCCTAACAGTCTCAATACATCGCTTTTTCATCTCAAACTTTGGCAAAGTTAATAGCCCGTCGTGCTACGACTGCCTGTGCGGCTCGCACCTTTGCCAAAGTTAATTATCAGTATTTCTGGCATTATTGGTATTATTGACATTTACCCCATTTTCTAATTCTCTCATTTTCTCATTTCCTAATTTCCCCGCCCGTCGTGCTACAACCTCACACCGTCACTACATTCCCCCTTTGAACGGAAGTCCGCGATAGCGGAGTATGTAACAAGAGAATGTTTCTTTTCAAACAAGTAACCCTATTTGTGGCTTGTCCCCCTTCGGGGGTTCATAAGAGAGTCGGAAATTTATAACCGAGTAAAGAATTATATTTATAATTAATTTGTTCAACTCTTGATAGGTACTTTAACAAAAAAAGACTGCTTTTTACAGCAGTCTTTTCTTTTAAGTAATATTTTTTTAAAACTTATATCCTACACCTATTTGGATTACGCGGTTTTTAAATTCTGCAGAAGGACGGAAGGAAGAAACTCTTCCTTGATTGTCTAATTCTGTTTTACTTTCGTTAGATAAGTTAGTAAGTCCTAAATTGAAAGTAGCGTCGAAGAATAAGCCAAAAGGCAAGTTGTATTCAGCACCCAAACCTAAACCAAAGTCAAACCTTTTCTTAGGAGGAAGTGATTGAGTCTCTTCTTTTTGGTTATCTCCTTCTCCTTTTATCTCTATTTTAGTTAAGTAACCTAAGTTTACCCCTACTTTAGGGCGAAAACCAGCAATATCATACTTCACCCAAAGAGGAATATTAAGCTGTTGCGTATTCCATTTCCCCTTTTGAATATCTTCCTTTTGAATGTCTTTAATATTGCCATTGCTATCTCTAGTAATAACTTCAAGTGATTTCAATTTAGCTCCTTGAAAAGAATAGTCTATACCTCCTTCTACAAATAAATGGTCGTTAAAGCCGTATTCTACAAAACCTCCAAAATGAAAGCCTGTCTTAAAGCCTGTTTTATATTCAATGGCTGTTATCCCTTCAGAATCGGTAAAAGTAGTTTTAATATTAGAAACTGTAGGAAAAAGTAATCCTGCTTTAGCTCCTACTTTAAACTCTTGGGCGTTAACCGCTGTAATAGTAGCAAACGCCACTGCAATAGTGGTAATAATTCTGTACATTTTTTTTCTTTTATAAATTAATTTAGAGCAAAAGTACGAATTTACCCCCCCCCCCCATATGTTAAAATAATGTTAAAGTTTATGTTAAATATAATACTACCCCTGATTATCAGTCTATTTACCACAACCGTTATCAAAGCTTCTGCCTGAAATGAAACCCTTAAACTCGTCCCACAAATTCCACTTGTTCAATACTCTTGTCCTACCTGTCTCACTAATCCTACAGCTCGAAGAACTATTTTCTCCACTTATCCATTTTCTAATTCTCTCATTTTCTCATTCTCTCATTTCCTAATTTACTAATTTCCCCGCTTGTCGCTTTTCCGTCACTACATTCCCCCTAATAATCTTTTTTATCCACATTTCCGGCATCATTGCACTAATTTGGCATTATTTTCGTATACGTTCTCTTAGAAACACAAAAACTATATTCCAAAATGAAAAACATATCTTATTTTTTATTGTTATGCCTCGCCCTACTCATAGGAGCTTGTGGCAACCGAAACGCTTATAAACCCGTTGATCGTGGAAGCAGTACCTCCGATTACCCATATGAAAGCTCTGCCACCGATTACCGAGAAGAAAGTAGTGGCGAATTAGCCGAGATAGCCGTAGTTGGCTACGGCGAAAAGAGCGCTAAGAGAAAATCCTCTAAAATAACAGGCGATGTTAGCAGAAGTGACGAAAGTACGATGTCAGCTAAAATGTCAGTAGCAAAAGATGTAGCAACCAGCAAACCAGCGAAACGCACTGAACCTAAGCACCGCAAACATCGCCCTGAAAGCGACCTCCAACCTCAGTCCGGCTTGGTAACTGCCGGCGAGTGGAACGACCTCAATAGTTGGGATTTCTACCAAAAAACGCTCAATAAAAATGAATTTGCTTCTTTCCCCGAACATTGGCAAATGTACACCAATCACCGTATAGCGGTACTTGTAACCGCTAATGGTAAGCCTACTGTGAATGTTACCGTTGCGCTCTATCGCAACAGTACCCTGCTATGGACAGCTAAAACCGATAACACGGGTAAAGCTGAACTATGGGTGAGTGCTTTCCAAAAAGAAAAAGAGCTTAACACTGAGCATTTGCGCCTAAAAGTAAACGACCAATGGGTGAGCACAGAAAAAGCAATTAGCGAAAACACACTCAACCGTATTGCGCTTAAAAATGAAGTAAAAAAAGCATCAAACGAAGTACAAATTGCCTTTATGGTAGATGCTACGGGCTCAATGAGCGATGAGTTAGAGTTTCTAAAAATGGATTTGAAGAACGTAATCAGTAAGGTAGAAGAAGGAAATAAAAACCTCAAAATAAGTACCGCTACGGTCTTTTATCGCGACGAAGGCGATGAGTATGTAGTCAAACATTCCGATTTTACTAAGGATATCAATAAAACCATTCAGTTTATTAATAGCCAAAAAGCTGATGGTGGTGGCGACTTCCCCGAAGCAGTACACTCAGCCCTCAACCAGCTCAACAAACTCCAATGGGACGGCGAGGCACGCACACGTATTGCCTTTTTAGTACTCGATGCTCCTCCACATCACGAAGATAAGATACTCAAAAGCGTACAAGCATCAGTTAAAACCGCTGCCGAGAAAGGTATCAAACTCATTCCTATCGTAGCCAGTGGTATCGATAAGCCCACCGAGTTCTTAATGCGTTTTATGGCAATATATACCAATGGTACCTATGTCTTTATCACCGACGACAGCGGTATAGGTAACGCCCATTTGGAACCCAGTGTAGGGGAGTATCAAGTCGAAAAACTCAGCGACTTAATGATTCGCCTTATCAAAAAGTATACTGAATGATCTGGCTCACTTTTTGCTACACAAGTCTCAGCTTTTTAACTTTTAATTTTTTACTCAAATGAAGGCACTTCCCCTATTAGCACTATTTCCGCTATCACTCATAGCCCAAAACCCTATTCCTGCTGGCTCTTACAATGCTAGCTCTCTTGGCAATGCTTTGGAGCTTAGGATTGGTAATAACAACACTTACGAATTGGTAGGCGCTTCGGGCAACTATACCTTAAAGGATAAAAAAATAGAGTTCTCCTCCGACGCATCGTCTTTTTTGGTTGAGAAGAAACAGAGCAATAGCTCTCAGTTGCAAATTACCTTTAAAATAGGAACAGGGCTCTTTGGCGACCCACATTTCTTATATGTAGGCTACGAAAACAACAAAGGTGAAGTGGAATATGTGTGTGTACATAACAAAATCACGTCATTGGAAAATGTAGAAAAAACAAAAGACAGCAATGGAGTTGGTTACTACGTATTAGAAAGTTTTGAAGTGCCACGTACTGAAAACCTTTACTTAGTGAATGCCCATTCAGTAGCTTTCAACAATAAATCCAAAGAAGTAATTATTGAGAAATATCCTATCGGAAAGACAACCAATGGTGTGGAAGTAGAATTTTTAGGAACCAATAATATGCTTAATTTAAAAGGGACTTACAACCCCGATAAAGGAACGATTTCTCTTACCGAAGGCGATTCCGATAACGCAATTCTGTTCAGTAACAAGGCAAGCGCTCCTAATCCAGCGAAAGTAGCCCGTAGCAATAAGGAAAATGTAAAGAATTGGAAATATCTCATTGCTTTCGAGGAAGAACAGGATATCCCCGAATATAATCCTGAACAAAGAGCTAAGCACAAAAACCAAGCAGATATTTCAGTACCCAAGAACTTGAAAGCTGCCCTTGCTTCAGCCGATAAATATAGCCGTTTGGTAATAGTCTTTCAACAACCCGATAACAAAGAGGCTCAACAACAATTCGCTACCCTTTTTGCCAAATATAAAGAAGAAGGTGGTAGTAACGGCTATCCCTATGAACTCTATTTGGCAACTACCAAAGATATGAAAATCCTCAAAGCCAAAGGCGTACCTACGGGTAACCAAATGGCTGTGCTTGACGTAGCCGGTGATCTGCTCTACAATCAGCCCTCTACTATCGAAGAGGTTGCCAATGACGAAATAGTAACAAGTGATTCTTACGGACAGCAGTTTGGTACGATAGCAATGGCTCGTGCGCTCGACAAAGCTTTGGGTAACCCTAAACTCTCTGTAAAAGACCTACAAGCTATTTTTACCACTTTCCTCAAAAAGGAGAGCCAGCGTGTGTATTTGTTAGCTAAAAATCGTCCCATGCAAAAAACAGGCGATGCTAATGAGGAAGAAGCCTTCGACTATATAGCGCAAGAGCAAGAAGATTACTTCTCCGATTTCAAAAACCCCAAAGCCATTTACCAAATGCAACTTACCCCTGAGCAAGTAACTACCCAATGGCAGCGCATCGTAAACACTCATAAAAACGATAGCAAACTCGATTCCGGATATGCTTTCTTGCTCGCTCTTAATAGCAATGATAGCGATTATTATTACCGAATTTTCAATGCCGAAAAGCCTGCTTCTCCTGCTGATGTAGATGCAATCGCTTATTTGGTGAAGTTTAGCGAGGAAATTAAAGCACATAACGAAAAACTCATTCCTAAAAACGATGACAATACAGACCATCAACAACGCTTAGAGAAAGGCGTAATAGAAGCAAACTATGGGCATTTCAGTACTCTTCTCGACCGCCTTGTATTTAATGACAAAACTCTTTTTGAACCTGTAAAAGCCGTTTATATCGAAGGTATCAAAAAGAACGTACTTACCGCTGATGATTACATCGATTTTCTCTATGAAAACAACGTAGAAGAAGCCAGTGCTTATTTCGGCGAATACTATAAAAGCCTATTGAAGAGAGATAGTAATCTCATTGCAGCACTCGATAAGGCTTTTTCCGAAGGCGATGAAGAAAACAGTTGGAAGTATTACAAAATGCGCTTTGCTAACCGCGCCAATAACATCGCTTGGAAAGTGTACGAAGAACATAAAAACGACCCCGCTAAATTAGCAGAACCCTATCAGTGGGCAAGCTCGGCTGTACAGTTAGAACCTGAAAATCCTTATTACTTAGATACCCTTGCTCACCTCTTGTACATACGCGGTGAAAAACAAGAAGCTATTAAGCTCGAAGAAAAAGCTGTAAAACTCCTTTCAAAAACTAATGATGAATTTGAGTCACAACGCCAAGAGGTAAAAGCTAATCTCGAAAAGATGAAACGAGGAGAGATGTAGTACCTCATTTTCTCATTCTCTTATTTGCTCATTTGCTAATTACGTCTTATCTTTGCACTTTCTAATAGCAAGCAATTCAAAAAAATTTATCTACAATGAAAAAATTGTACGTTTTATGCATCTTGCTCATCGCTTTTGCGTGCAAGAAAGACAATGATGAAACGCTCCCACTGAGCGCTGAAAAAGACATTCTTTCGTTTGTCTTTACCGTAGAGGGTAACACTTATAGTGGTACTATCAGCAATACCACTATCACCGCCCAATTACCTGAAGACACCGATGTCACCACCCTTACTCCTACCATCACGGTTTCTAAGGGCGCAACCGTAAGCCCTAATACAGGGGTAGCTCAAAACTTCTCTAAGGAAGTAACCTACACTGTAACCGCCGAAAACAAAAGTACTAAAACCTACAAAGTACTGGTTACCACCGAAAAGACCGAACAACCGCAAGTCCCAATAGAAATTGGGTTCGTTCCTAATGAATATACGGTAAACAAAGCAGGAGGCGAGGTGATTTTCTTCGAGGTAAATACATTACCCGTCAAAAAAGAGCAAATAAAAGTAAAGCTCCTTAAATACAGAAGCGCTCTCTCTTACGACCTCAAAGTACAAAAGATTGACAAAAAAGAAAGACGTGTATATGTGGTCTTGCCTGCGACTTATAAAAACGGTCAATACCGCTTTAAAGCAACCTTCGACAAAGAAGAAGTGGAAAGTGGTGTTTTTACCTTAGATAGTAGTGAGATTGTTTTAGATGTTTTAGATATTAATCTTTTTGAAGGTCCTGTACAAACATTAGCAACTACAAACTTGCAAGTCTTTAAAGTGCTAGTATACGCTAATACTGAAGCCTTAAAGAAATACTCCTATTACCTACGTAAAAACGGACAAGATTACCAGCTTACAGTTGGAGAAATGTCTGGTTATAACCTCGAATTTAAGATGTTCAATACTCCTGCGGGAGCTTTCAGCGGAGGTAATGACTTTAAGTTTGTAGTAAAAGGGGGTGCTAAAGAGCAAGTGCTTCCTTTTGTAAACAGCGACGGACAAGCGATAAACATAGTGCCTACCTATACCCCAGTAATCAAATCACTCTCTGCAACTACCCTAAAAACAGGTGATGAATTAACCATAACAGGAGAAAACTTTACCTATATGAGTGTAGGTTTTAATACTAATTACAGATATTGCGAGTTACTTTTAATTAAAAACGGAGAAACAAAAGCAACTTTAAGTACTTATAATCACCGAGGTACCACCGCAACCTTTAAAATAGATAATAATGTAGAGTCAGGCACTTATAAGGTAGTGTTATCCTCTCAAATACAGCTGAAATCAGAGGTTTTTGGTCAAGAAGTTACTATTCAAAAAGTTGTTCCTGAAACTCCTCCGCGCTTGAAAGTTAAAGTTACTGCTGAGCTTATCGACAAAGACGCCTCTTTCTTCGCTAAACAAATTAATATTTTCTTTAATGAAGAAATAGGTAATGCTACTATAAAAGCTATTGTATTTCCTAATCTGAAAATAGAAAATATGACTACATATACAGCAGCAGTAAGTACACGTAGACTATCTGATAGTGAATACGACTATTTATTAAAAGACTTGCCCAAAGGCTATGTGCTCATAGAAGAAAACGGCAAAGAATATAAAGCAGAATTCTCTTTGAGAAAAGTCTGAAGTCAATAAGTCGTATAGCTTAACAGAAAATAAAAAGACTTTGCAAAGGGGTTAATAGCCTGTCGTGCTACGACCCTTTAGCAAAGTCTTTTTTAGTAATCTAAAAGTGCTTTTGTGTAGTGCTAACAACTACTTAGCGGTAATTTCATACCCTTTATCTTTAAAAGCTCTTACCAACTGCTGAATATGGTCGGTACCGTTGGTCTCTACCGTGATGAGCACTTCTTTATCGCGGAAGCGTGAGAGGTTCTTAAACTGGTTGTGGGCGAGTTTAACTACATTAGCTCCTACTTCTCCAATAATTTGAGTAATCTTAGCGAGTTCACCAGGGCGGTCAGGAATGCTTACCGAGAAGTTGAAAATACGGTCTCTGCTCACCAATCCTTTGCCTATCATCGAAGATATCATTAGCACATCTATATTGCCCCCACTCACTACAGGCACAACGTTTTTACCGCGGTCGGTGAGTTTTTTGAGTGCTGCCAAAGGTAATACGCCTGAGTTCTCAGCGATAAGCTTGTGCTTTTCTGCTAATAGCAAAAAAGCTTCAGTAAGCTCGTAATCGTCTACCGTTACCACTTCATCTACATATTGTTTAATAAAGTCAAAATTAAGCTCTCCTATGCGCTTTACAGCAGTTCCATCAGCAATGGTATTGGCTTCGGGTAGGGTAACAAGCTTATTCTTTTTCAGTGCTTCAGTTGCCGAAGCAGCTCCTGAGGGTTCTACACCTACAATCTTAATATCGGGTTTAAGCTGTTTAGCAGCACAAGCAATCCCCGAGATAAGTCCGCCACCGCCTATGGGTACAACTATCACATCGGTGTTAGGCAGTTCTTCCAATATCTCTAAGGCGATAGTACCTTGCCCTTCCACCACATCAGGGTCGTTGAAAGGGTGTACAAACACGTAGCCTTCTTTCTCTTCCAGCTCTTTCGCTTTTTGGTAAGCATCGTCGTATACATCGCCGTAGAGCACTACTTCTGCACCGTACTTTTTAGTAGATTGCACTTTGATAAGAGGCGTAGTTTTAGGCATTACAATCACCGCTTTGATACCCAATTCTCGTGCTGCGTAGGCAACGCCTTGTGCGTGGTTTCCTGCTGAAGAAGCAATAACTCCTCGTTTTTTCTCCTCTTCGGTAAGTTTAAGGATTTTGTTATAAGCGCCACGAATCTTAAAAGCTCCTGTCTTTTGAAGGTTTTCAGGCTTGATGTAGATTTTGTTGCCAGATTCTTCTGAGAAGAGCGGACTATAAATAAGGTGTGTAGGGAGGAGCACACTCTTGAGGTGCTCACGTGCTGTGGTAAAGTTCATAATTAATTTATCAATTAGTCAATTAGCAAAATAAGTCAATTGTATTATTAGGGACAAATATATGAAATAGTTTTCAATTCACAATTACAAATGAAAAAATAACCAGTGGAAAGTGATGTACAAATTTAAAACTTATACGCTATACCTGAGGAAGTACTAAAAAAGTAAAACTTCGCTTTACTGAGGTCTAAAAACTCCTTGTTGTTATGCTCCGACACGTTAAACACGCTCATAGAAAACCGATGATCAAGAGTGAAAATCCAATGCTTACGCTCAAAGAGAATGCCTGCCCCTATATGCCACATCAGCAAGCTCTTCTTAAAACGACGGGTGTCAGCAAACGAAATATCATAAGAGCTATCCAAACTAACCTCGCGCATCAAATAAAATTTAGGTGAAAAACCTGTTTGTACAAAACCTCTAATAGGTCGCTTGCCTTCATATTGTAACAAAAAAGGCATATCAAAATGCACAAAACGGTAGCCCGAATGAAAAGAACTACCTTGATATTTACCATCAAAATCTACTTCGGCAATACTGAACATCCCTTCAATTTGGAATGTTAATCTTTCTTGTACAGGAATCCTAATAAAACCTCCCGCATTTAAGTAATTTCTAAATTTACCAAAGCTTACAAATGAAGATGGTACATTTGGGGTAACAGGACGCATACTTTGTACCATAGTAAAAGGATAGGAAAAGCGTACTCCTATAGCCACTTGCGAAAAACCTATCGAAGTGATACTTAAAAAAGCAATAACAGTCAAAAAGCGTTTCATATAGTTTTGGATAAAAATTACAGAATTTAAAAATACCTAATAAATATCTAAGTCAAATACATCAATATAATCTTAATCTTTGGATATGACATACCGCCCTCAATTATTATTTATTGTGCTTTCGGATATATCTTATCAGAAAAAGCACTCCAGAAAGTAGCTCTTTTGTATTGCTCTACCGAGCCTTTAGGTACGTATATCTTTTCTATACGAGTAGCTCTAAACGGGTTATTTACTAAGGCAGGAGGGTTTACAGCATTAATCGTTATTGTTTTAAGTTGTTGGCAATACCAAAAAGCATCATACCCTATAGTCTTCAGTGTTGCAGGCAAGATAACACTCTTCATCTCCGTACACCCCGAAATTCCCACAGTTTCTATATCAGTGAGTCCAGTATTTTCTAAGTTAATTTCTTTTAGATAATTCCACCCAATAGCGCCAAAACCTAATATTTCTACTTTATTGAAGTGTAATTCTTCGAGATTATAAGACATTGACAATACGCTATAGGGCAGTCTTTTTACATTAGGAAGGGAGAGTTTTCTAATTTTTGTTTTGAAGAAAGCTTTTTCACCAAAAACTACCGTAGCGTTGGTATTGAAGGTAACGGTACCACTAAGGCTAGCTTCTTCAAAAGCACTTTCTTCTATTTCTTTGAGGTTGTTAGGGAAAGTAATCGACTGTAAGTTCTGATGTTCTTTAAAAGCCTCTTTTCCGATAGTGTTCACATTTCTGAGCTTCTCATCAGCTTGCATATCAAGCACCGTAGTATTCGCATTTTTCCATTTTATGAGTGTACGCCCATCAGCGCTGAGCTCATAATCAGCGGTAGAGTTACCGTTGTTGTCATCATCACTCTTCCGACAGCCCACCAAAGCAATCCCTATAAGAGCTAATAATAAAACCTTTCTCATTTTTAAATTTCCTAATTTTCTCATTCTTTAATTTAATTAATTGCTTGTATTTTCTCTGCGAAATCTTTCCAGCCTGCCGCTTTTTTGTATTGTTCTACCGAACCCTTAGGCACATAAATGGTAGGTATCACACTTTTATCTTTCGTACCAAAAATACTGTTAATATGTAAGGCAGGTGGATTTGCCGCTTTAATAGTAAGCTTTTTCAGCACTATGCATTGCCAAAAAGCATCTGATTCTATTCTGGCAAGCGTCTCAGGTAAAGTAATCTCTTTTAGCTTCCACATCCCCACAAAAGCGCCGTGCCCTATTTCAGTAAGCCCCGTCCCCTCAAAGGTAAGCGAGGTAGCATTGCAATCTCTCAGTGCAAAATCACCTAATTTCTTTACTTTGTTAAAAGTAACCTCTTTTAAATCCCTACAAACTGAAAAAGCATTGATACCTAACACACTCATATTGGGGAAAGTTATCTTTTTCAGATGAGTGTGGTAGAAGCACTTTTCGCCAAAATCAACGGTAGCTTTCGTGTTAAAGACAACCTCTCCGCTGAGGTTTGCATCCTCAAAAGCACTTTTTTCTATCTCCTTCAAGTTATTCGGAAATGTAATCGATTGGAGGTTCTGATGTTCTTTAAAAGCCTCTTTCCCGATAGTATTCACATTTCTGAGCTTCTCATCAGCTTGCATATCAAGCACTGTAGTGTTCGCATTTTTCCATCTGATAAGCGTACGCCCATCAGCGCTGAGTTCATAATCAGCAGTAGAGTTACCGTTGCTGTTATCATCACTCTTCCGACAGCCCACCAAAGCAACCATCGCCAAAACTAATAATAAAACTTTTCTCATTGTATAATTATTTTTTATCGTATGTATCAATTTTTGCAAGCTACTAATTTTCTCATTTTCAAATTCGCTAATCCACTAATTTTCCTTCTACTCGTCGCGCTATAACCTCACATTACCTTCGCTTTCCCCGTCTCCACCTTCCCTCTTTGGAGGGGGCTAGGGGGAGGTTATCCCCTAGAGCCTATGGCCTAAGGCCTATCCTCCGCTGGCGCGAGCTTTTAGCTCGTGCTCTCCCTTGCTAATTTTCTAATTTGCTAATTCTCTAATTACCCCTTCTCCTTTCCGTCGCTACATTCCCCCTTTTCGGTCACTACATTCCCCCTCTCCTTGGGAGAGGGACGGGGTGAGGATTCTTTTTCTTTCGCCTCGAAACCCCGTTTTTACCATTTTTTGTGTCGCTGTATCATACTATAAGTCAATCATTTATATACCCTTTCTATACCAATCGTCCAAGATTCGTATAAGCTTCCTATAAGCTCTCTATAAGCTAATCACACCCATCTTACACCCTTTTTTCATCAAAACTTCTCTCAGCTCTCTTCCGTTCTTTTCCGATATCTTTTGAAAGCTCCTAACAGTCCCAGCATATCACTTTTTCATCTCAAACTTTGGCAAAGTTGATTGTCGGTAGGTATTATTAACATTTACTCCACTAATCTGTTAATTTCCTCATTCTCTAATTCTCTCATTTTCTCATTTCCTCATTCTCTCATTTCTCCCCCGCCTGTGTGGCTCACACCGCCCGTCGTGCTACGACTGCCTGTGCGGCTCGCACCTAATTATTTTGGTATTAACTGAATCTTATCAACTAAATTTTTCCAATTGTTATCCCCTTTGTATATATCCAATAAATCCTTAGGTTTTCTGGGGATATAGAAAGTAGGAAACTTAGTTTTAGCTATCCCAGAAAAAGGATCTCCCTCTAAATACGGCGGGTAAAGCGCAAGAATAGTAACATTCTCTAACGAAGTACAGTTCGCAAACGATTTATCTCCTATCGTCTTTAAGTTCATAGTTACCGAAAGGATTGCCTTTTTTAAAAGTTTACAGTTAGCAAAAGCCTCTTTCCCTATATGAGTAACTCCCGCATCTGTTAAATCTACTAATTCAAGAGTTCCACAAGACGAAAAAGCCCCATCGCCTATAATACCCGTTCTTTTAAAAGTAACTTCTTTCAAGTTTCTACATTCAGCAAAAATCCGGTTAGATAACGCTTTAGTATTGGGGAGCACCACTTTTCTAATATTCGAACGATAAAAAACCCTCTCGCCAAAAACAACGTCTGAATAAGAGTTGAAGTTTACGCCATCACTGAGGTTCGTTCCTGAAAAGGCATCAGAACCTATTTCTTTTAAATTGTCCGAAAAAGTAATCGCTCTTAAACTTTTAAGGTCTTTAAAAGCATTTTCGGCAATAGTGTTTACTTTCCGCAAATTGCTATCCCCTTGCATATCAATAGAAATAGTACTACTATTAGTCCATTTTATTAAGGTAAGACCATCGGCACTGAGAGTGTAGTCATTAGGCGATACGTTTACCTCGTTACCGTTGTCATCGTTCTTACGACAACTCACCAAAGCAATAGCCACAAAGGCAAAAAAGAAGATTTTTCTCATTGTAAAATCATTTTTATGATGTTAAAGACGCCACAAAAGTACTAAATAAAGACCAATTAGCAACGAAATATTCACAAAAAAAATACCGACTATCTTTATAGCCGGTATCTGTATGTTTTTTCTTTTTAAAAATCAAATAAATCTAAGCTATTAGGATTTCTTCGATTGTCCCAAAAAGAAAGAATACGAATAATATTGTTTTCTACTCTGTAAAAAATAGAGTAATTATAAAATACTAAAACAGAACGGACATCTTCATATCCTTCTTCTATAGGCCAGATGTATGGATTATCAATAAGAGATTTAACTACTTTTTGTGCCTCTGTATTCAGTTTTACTGAATAAGTATTACTTTTGTTCCGTTTTTTCCAATAAACAAGAATTTCTTTCAGCTCCTCCTTTGCTTTAGGAGTCCAAACTACGACCATAATATCGCATTCATTTCTTGTTCTACATCTTCTTGAGGAATATGTAACCCTGCCTTATCTTCCTCCAAACCTTTTTGTATACTATACTTTTTCGCTTCTTTTTGTTGTTTAAGAAGGAGGTCGTCTTCAGTTAAGATATTATCTATAAGCTCTGCGTCCATAGTTTTTTATGTTTTTACGTTGCAAAAATACTAAATAAAAACCAATTAACAATGAATAAAGGACAATTTTAATCACTAATCATTAACCATTAATCACTGCCTCTCTACTGATGCACTTGCACTTGTGGGAATGGTATCTCTATACCAGCTTCGTCGAAGCGGTTTTTGATAGTCTCTAAAGTACGGAATATACACCCTGCGTGCTCGGAAGTCAAGCACCAATAGCGCAGTGAAAGGTTCACCGAACTATCAGCCAATTCCTCTACATATACCACAGGCTCAGGGTCAGGCAAGGCTTTGGGCTCTTCTTTGGCAATTTGCAAGAGCACTTCGCGAGCTTTTTGAATATCCGAACTGTAACCTATGCCTACTAATACGTACACCCTGCGCTTCTCTTCCCTACTGTAATTGATAATGCTATTGCTAAAAAGTTGGGTATTGGGGATAATCGCCTGCTCGTTGTTGGCTTTGTTAAGAGTTGTAGCAAAGAGTCCAATGTTTTTTACTGTCCCCTTTTCGCCATTACCTTCAATGGTATCGCCTACGCGGAAAGGTTTAAAGATAAGAATCATTATCCCGCTCGCAAAGTTGGATAGCGACCCCTGTAAGGCTAACCCCACTGCTACAAAACCACTGGTAATAATCGCGATAAACTGAGTCGCAGGCAAACCTATTACTTGCACGATAGTAAGGAACAGAGCAATATAGAGTATCCACCGTACTACTTGCAAGAGGAATCCCTGCAAAGCCACGTCTACTCCACGGCGTACCATCAAGCCTTTAAGGAGTTTTGCAATAAACCGAATAATGTATCGCCCTATAAAATAAAGCGCAATTGCCCACAATAGTGTAGGCGCAAATTTAATAAGTCCGGTAATCCACTCTTTAATGAGTCCTTCAAAATCCGCAGTCGAAAAATCATTCATTTTTGTTTGTTTTATTTTTTAGTTTCTAAATCTCACCAGCCCCTCTTCTCTCTGTCCTCTCTCGTCTGACCAGTCTTCATTTGCTAAATCCTAAATATGCCAATTACTCACCTCCACATATCCAACTGTGAGCTCTCGAAGGCTTTGGTTCGCATCTTTCTTTTTTAGCTATTGATGCGCAAAAATACAAACTAATTTCCAATCGCCAAAATTCCCTACAACTCTCTTTTGATGTTTTTCGTTTCTCTCCGATAATTCAGGAACTCTTCAAGCTTCTCCGAAAACTCCGACTCAACTCTCTCCCCATTTCACAAGGCGCAGCCTCATTCCTCTAATTCAAGCTCGCACCTCATTTGCTAATTAGAAAGTTCGTATTTTCGAGTTATATTTTTTAATGATTTGCAAGAGATGAGACAACGCCTCGCGCGACATTGTAATCCTTGTGACTTTAGGCGATTTGATTTTTACATATAAACCATTTTTGCCATAACCCCAATCTATATCTGTGATTTTAGCAGGGTCAATTTCACGAATTGTATAGAAAATAAAGAAGTACAGTTGCTTGTTACACAACACAAACGGCGGATTGTAGCGAGTGAGAACAAATAGACTATCTTTTACTTTTAACAGCAAGTCGAAATCACTATCGCTCATTTGTTCTACCAGCATACGCAGAGCTTTTTCGTTGCGCTTGAATACATAAGAAAGGAGGTAATACACCAAAAAGGGAATAAGTAAAGAAAGGAGGGTTTCCCCTATTATTTCATCAAGAAACAACAAGTGTAGCACCTCTACACCTTCTTGTATCATCAGCACAAGATAAAGAAACAAAGGTGCTATAAAAATCACAATAATAATACCGGTAACCCACAAGCGGAACTTACGCACTCCTTTCAAATAAGCCTCCCGCTTTTGCGACAGCTGGTGCTGAGGACGATAAAGTGCCAAGCGCTCTTCAAATTCGTTTTTGTGCACTATTATAAAGTACATACTAACACCGAGAATGAGGAGAATCAAGAGAAAAATAAAAAACGGGAAGAGAAAAAGTGTATCCATAATTTTGGCTGAAAACTCAAAAGAAAAAAGTCGTTAATCACTAATTGACTAACGACTTTTTTCTACATTACAATATTGATAATCCTATTAGGCACTACAATTACCTTTTTAGGAGTGTTGCCTTGTAGCTGTTCTGCGGTTTGAGGATCGGAGAGGATAGCTTGCTCTATCTCTGCCACACTCATACTGGTAGCATAAGCGCGTTTGAAGCGTACTTTGCCGTTGAACGATACAGGATACTCCTTGCTATCCTCTTGCAAATACTTATCCTCGTGTACGGGATAAGGTGCATAAGTTACACTTTCGGTATTTCCGAGCCTTTTCCAGAGCTCTTCGGCGATATGCGGAGCAAAGGGAGCTACCAGTACCGCAAGAGGCACTAAAACGTCTCTATGATGGCATTTTAACGTTGATAACTCATTCACGCATATCATAAACTGACTCACCGAGGTATTGAAGGAGAAATTCTCGATATCTTCATTTACCTTTTTGATGGTTTTATGCAGTGCTTTGAGCATTTCAGACGTAGGGGCTTCATCGGTTACTTGCCAGCCGTTATCATTGAAATACAAACGCCATAGCTTGCGCAAGAAGTTATATACCCCCGAAATACCTGCTGTGTTCCAAGGTTTGGCTTGTTCCAAAGGACCTAAGAACATTTCGTAGAGGCGCAAAGTATCCGCACCATATTGCTCGCAAATATCATCAGGGTTTACTACGTTGTATTTAGATTTAGAAATTTTACCTAATTCTTCATCTGTATAAAACTTGAAATCTTCTAAAGGTAATGGTTCTCCATTGTAATTCAAATACTGCTTATCAGTTAAGCGTAAAAATCCTTCTTTTGTCACAAAGATAGGGTACTCAAATCTCATCCACTTAGCATACTCTGAAATTCCTTCAATATCAAGATAGGAAGGTTTATCAGAATATTCGTAGTTTGAAACATATTCAATAGGTATTGGTAATTTCTGAATATTTTCAGATATTTTAGTATCAAGATCAAACTGAAAAGATTTCTCCAAACTATTTTTGTCAAAAATTACAGTGAACGATCCATTTACTTTATCTGGAACAACAGGAACACTATCACTATAAATTTTATAATCATTACCACGTACTCTACCATTGCTATTTGTTTCTCTAAAACAACTTTCTATAAACCCTTGTATCATACCCTGATTAATCAGCTTTTTAAATGGTTCTTCAGTAGGAGCAAAACCTCTATCTTTCAGGAATTTGTTCCAGAAGCGAGAGTACAAGAGGTGTCCTGTGGCGTGTTCGCTACCCCCTACGTAAAGGTCTACGTTTTGCCAATAGTCTACTACGTCTTTGGTAGGGAAGGTTCCACGTGCGTCTTTTTCCATCATATACTCTAACCAATACCATGAAGATCCCGCCCAACCTGGCATAGTGTTCAATTCTAATGGGAATACGGTTTGGTTATCAATAAACTCATTGCTGACTACCTTGTGGTTTGCGGTATCCCACGCCCAAGTGGTCGCATTGCCCAACGGTGGGTTGCCCTCTTCGGTAGGAAGATATTTCTCTACTTCGGGCAGGAGAATAGGGAGGTGCTCCTCTCCTATCATCTGTGGCAAGCCGTTTTCATAGTATACTGGGAAAGGTTCGCCCCAATAACGCTGACGTGAGAAGACAGCATCACGGAGGCGGTAATTTACCTTGGCTTTGCCTGCTCCTTTGGCTTCTAAGGCTGCTAACACTTTGGTAACTGCTTCGCCAAAGTTAGTGCAACCATTGAGGAAATCCGAATTTTGGTAAGTCATTCCCTCTTTGTTGGTAAAGGCGTTTTCCGAAATATCTTTATCGAAAATGTTAATCACTTCGGGCATTCCTTTGGCTCCCTTGAAGTGTTTGGCAAAGGCATAATCGCGGTCGTCGCCAGCAGGCACTGCCATAACAGCCCCCGTACCATAGCTAGCCAATACATAATCGCCTATCCAGATAGGGATTTGCTTGCCGGTAAGCGGGTGTACGGCATACGCCCCTGTGAAAGCTCCTGATACGGTTTTGGTGTCTGCCATACGGTCGCGCTCTGAACGTTTGGCAGTAGCTGCGATGTAGGCTTCTACCTCAGCGCGTTGTTCCTCAGTAGTAATTTGCAATACTAAGGGGTGCTCGGGAGCAAGGGTAAGGTAAGTAACACCGAAGAGGGTGTCGGGGCGAGTGGTGAAGATCCTCACCCCCTGCCCCTCTCCCAAGGAGAGGGGGGAATCCGCAAAAGCGACTTCATTATTCTCAAAACCCTTATTTTGTTTTGAGAAATTAGGTGTATTAACAAGTATATCTTTTATTTTTGTTAAAACAGCTTCTGTATTACCAATAACTTCTTCATTAGTAAAGCGGATTACTTGAAACCCTTTTTCATTAAGATACAATGTACGCTGTTCATCGTATTCTTTTTGAGTAGGGTCATTATGATAACCTCCATCTACTTCAATCACTAAATTCTTAGAAAGACAAACAAAATCAACAATAAAATCATCAATCAAGTGTTGTCTTCTAAACTTATCTTCTAATTTTTTATCACGCAAAAGTTCCCACAAAGCTACTTCTGCATCAGTAGGTTCTTTTCGCATACGTTTGGCTTCTTCTATAAGTCTGTATGCATTATTTCCTCCTGTCATAAAGAAAGGTGTCCTCACCCCCTGCCCCTCTCCCAAGGAGAGGGGAGAAGCCGTAAAAGAGACTTCTGTGTTATCTTCCTTATGATTATTGGTTTCTTTTTGATTGATATTAATACTATTGCTTTTAGTTACTACAGTTTTCTCTCCTTGAACTAGAGGAAAAACAACTTCGGCTCCTACTGATTTTCCTATCCAGTTGCGTTGGCTTTCTTTGATGCTTTCACTCCAATCGATGGTGTCTAAGCCTTGCAAAAGGCGTTCAGCATAAGCCGTGATGCGCATACTCCATTGGGTCATCTTCTTGCGAATCACAGGGTGACCCCCACGCTCAGATACGCCATTGACAATTTCATCGTTGGCAAGTACAGTACCTAAAGCAGGACACCAGTTTACTTCGGTTTCTGCCAAGTAGGTAAGTCGGTATTTTAGTAAATGACGTTGTTTGCTTTCAGCTGTCATTGCGTGCCATTGGGCAGCAGTGAAGGTTGGGGTATCGTCGTCACAGGCAGCATTTACCTTGCTATTGCCTTCTGTTTCAAAGAGTGCTATAAGGGTTTCGATAGGCTCTGCTTTGTCGGTTTCGTTGTTATACCACGAGTTAAACAACTGTATGAATATCCACTGGGTATGACGATAGTAATCGGGGTCGGAGGTCTTTACTTCGCGACTCCAATCAAAAGAAAAGCCCATTTTATCTAATTGTTCGCGGTAACGGGCGATATTCTGTGCCGTAGTGAGGGCTGGATGTTGCCCTGTTTGGATAGCATACTGCTCGGCAGGTAAACCGAAGCTATCATAACCCTGAGGGTGCAACACATTAAAGCCTTTGTGACGCTTATAGCGCGCTACAATATCGCTGGCGATATAGCCGAGAGGATGCCCTACGTGTAAGCCCGCCCCTGAGGGGTAAGGAAACATATCGAGCACGTAGTACTTAGGTTTGGTACTGTTATTTTGGGCTTTGAAAGTTTGGTGTTTTGCCCAATATTCTTGCCAAAAGGCTTCTATTTCTTTGTGATTATAGGTCATAGTGCGAGCCACTCGGGCTTTTTGTTTTAATTAAACAATTCGGAATGTGTTCCTACTCTGTTTAGAGTGATTAGTTTTTCTTCTTCATATTGTTTCCAAATCAAGAGTAGGTCAGGTTCTATATGGCATTTCATACAACCTTTATAATTTCCTGTCAGCAAATGAGGATATCTAAAAGGAATTCCTTCACTTCCTTTTTCCATTAAGATTTGTACTATCTTCTCTATTTTGTCAAACTTTTTAGGTTGTTTTTTGTATTTCTTCAATTCTTTTTTATAAAATGGTGTACAAAAACTCTTGGCTTTCATCATCTTCATTCATCATCTTCGGATAATATGTCGTTAAACATTTCTTTAGCGTTCGTATAGCCTTTCACAAGTCCTTTTTTGTATTTTTCTACTAACATATCGCCTTCTTCAATAGCTTCAATAGTTTTTTTATTAGGTACATACTCTTCAGTAGGTTCGGATATGTGCACGGGTTTTACTATTACATTGTATTTCTTGAAGAGAGATTCAAAAATAGACATATCAACTTCAGGAATGCTTACATTGTAATTCATCATTTTGTAATTTGTAGTTCTCATATTTCTTCTATTTTTGTGCAAAGGTATGAAGTAATTAGCAAATGAGCAAATTTAGGGATTGGCAAATGCTGAGAAGTAATAAAATAGAAATCTTTGCCAAGATTATAAAACCTTGACAAAGATGAAGAAAGTTTATGTTTTTCGATTAACTTATGTTTCTAAAAACGTGGGAGTTTTTCAGGGATAATGTGTGCTGTGTCGTACCCTGCAAAGTGTCTTAAGTAGTTTTGCAACGTAGTACCATTGCCATCGGCAAAGGCATAGCGTCCTTTTCTCTTCAAATATTTTTTTACTGATTGTGCTCCGACTAAGTGAGCTGCGGCTAATATGCCTGACTCGGTAATTTCTATACCGTTAATTTTAGTGCCTACGTATTGCTTGATTTCATTGCGCAAATACCATTTGTTGCGCTGAAGACTAAGGGTAAAAAGTCTTTCTTGTTGTTCGGGGGAATTGAGGAATTGCTGAGCGTCTTTTACTCCGTAGAACTGCAAAGCTGATTTTCCGAATTGATATTTTCCCATATAGCCAAACCTATTCACTATAAAATAATTGCCTCGTGACTCGCGGTAGGCTAAGGCTTCTTTAAAGCCTATAAAACTTTTTCCTACTTGTGGTGGATTTAAGGAAAACAGATTGGGTTCGCTTGTTATTTCTTTTGGCATAGCGGTAACCAAACGAGGTATATCTACTACAAAGCTGGGCGGTACTACGGTAGTTCTCTCTTCATCACTTTTTACAGTAAAACCCAACATAAAAAATACTGCCATCATTATGGCACAATAATACCTCTTTTTTGCATTTTTCATAAAAATTGTTTTCTTTAAGACTTACATCTGTTCTTCAGAAGAAGTACACCTGCTTAAAATTATTTCGGGGGCAAAATTACAAAAAAAATGCCAAATACAACTATTTTGGGTTATAATTTTATCGATAGTGCTATAAGAGTTCTTGATAGCTACCTTCTAAACATTAGTATTTACAGGGGTCGTAACACGACGGGCGGGTGGAAAATTAGCAAATTGGGAAATGAGAGAATTAGAAAATGGGGTAAATGCCAATAATACCAGCAAGGGAAATGGACGGGTCGGACAGGTCAGAGGAGAGGTTGAGGGATTCGGAAGAAAACGGAAAAGAACGGAAGAGAGCTGAGAGAGGTTTTGGTGAAAAAAGGGTGTAAGGAGGGTGGGGTTAGCTTATAGAGAGCTTATAGGAAGCTTATACGAATCTTGGACGATTGGTATAGAAAGGGTATATAAGTAGTTGATTCATAATATAATACAACAGGGGTAAAAATGTTAAAAACGAGGTTTCGAGGCGAAAGAAAGAGGAAGAGGCACTAGGCCTTAGGCAATAGGCACTAGGGGGGAGTATGATGGAAAAGAGAAGGGATAATTAGGGAATTGGCAAATTAGAAAATTAGTAAATGGGGACGTGTGAGGTCTTAGGTCATAGGCAATAAGGGAAAAGTGTAATAGAAACCTCCCTCTTTACACATACCCAGCTGTCGCTGGCTACCTTCAAAAGGGGGAATGTGGCGACGGAAAGAAGAAGCTATCGGGGGAGGGTCGGAGAGACTCAAAAGGGGAGAACCAAAGACAAAGAGGGCTATATTAACTTTGCCAAAGGTCATAGTACGACAAGCAATTAGAAACTTTGGCAAAGTGTAGCGATGAGAGTGACAAAGTGTAGTGAAGCAAAGGTGGAGGTAAGATGGGGGAAGTTTATAAGATGAAAAGTCTTTTATTTTGTCCACGAGAAAAGGCGCATATCTCCTGCTTCTAAGGTGTATGTTTTAGAGGTTGTCCAATCGACCGGGAGCAAGCGGGCTTCTTTGCTTACTTCTTGTACTTCGGCAGTGGCTTTTATCTCTAAGGGCAACGTTTTGAGAGGACTGTGGTTTACAATCATCAAATAGTAGCGTGACCCGTTCTGCAAGAGCGAAACAGTTGCCCCTATATCACCTGTTTTGAGGACTTCAAAGTTTTTGGGCAATACCAATCTTTTTGTGCCTGCGGGAATGCTTTTGCCGGTATGCCATACGTTGAGCATCTTTGCTCCCACGAACACGCCGGAAAGTTTCTGTACTTCGGCATTGGCTTGGGCTAATCGGTAATAGGTAGCATTTTTAGAGCCGTCGGGCGCAATAGGCGCTTTGTAAGTTAGGTTATCAGGAGGGGTGGTGTAGGTGAAGAACTGCATCAGTTGCGAACCATAGGCTAAGTTGGTGTACAGTTGTAAGCGGAGGTCAGCAAGGGTAGGTTCTGGGTATCCACCTTCACCGAGAGGGTGGGACGATGATAGCACGAGCGTCCATAGAGGAATGCGTAATTCTTTGGCTTTTGCCGAGAAGACTTCTAAGTTTTTATACCACAATCCGTTTACGGTTCTCTCTTTTGCTCCTTTGTTGAGTACGATAGGGTAGAAGGTAGAAGAGAGCATTTGCAGAGGGAGGGTGTGGGTAGCTTTTTCAAAATAAGCATTGAAGGAGGTGCCTAATTGCTTTTCGGAAGTGTCTATTGAGAGAAAATTCACATAGCAGATGCCTTTTTTGTCGATTTGCTGAAAGCGTTTCATCTTCGCAGCTATCTTATCTAAATCTTTCATTGAGGGTTCGTCTGCCATAAACCAGCCCGCCACAGCAGGGTGGTCTTTTAGGGCTTTAATGGTTGCTTCGGTATCGGTAGAGAGTTCTGAGCAACTTACAATACTCTTCATTTGTAGGTTTTGCATCTTATTCAAAGCCTCTTTCACTTGGGAAAGGGGGGAATAATAGGTGTACATATTGTAATTTAAGCCTGCTTGTTTCATCTCTTGATAGGCTTCAGTAGAGGATTGAGGGGAGAGTCCTATCCACGCCATCATTGGAAAGGGGGTGTTGCTGGAGATAAGAGAGCCATTATCTTCGCTGTTATTGTCTTTTTGGCAACCTGTGAAAAGGCATAAAGCGCTTAAAGTGATGTAAAGAAATCTTTTCATTTGGGTAATGTTTATGGTCTTGACAGCGCAAAAATACAAAATAAATTGTAAAAAAGGTGACGATATGAAGGAAAATGATTACTTTTGTCGCAAGAGAAAAAGAAGAGTAGTTAATTTGTAATTTATGAAAGAGTTTATTTTCACATTCATTAGTTTAGGAGCACTGTGTAGTTATGCTCAGAACTTTCCTTTGCGTACTGATGTGCAGGAAGCTGAATTGAACGGGAAGGTGAAGCGAGTAACGGAAATTACTACCTATGAAGGGAACGTATTTAAAGGGGTTGATACTACTTTTTGTTCTTTTAATGAAAAGGGATTCGTTACTGAAAGCGAAACACGGTCGCTGCGGTTCTTTCACCAAGATACTATTAGGAAAATTATAAAAAATGTAGCTGACTATAAAAAGCGAAGGGTGGTAATGACCACCTATGATACCAAAGGGAAAGAAATAGAGAAAAAGATTAAAAAAACGAATGAAAAAGGTTTCCCTATTGAAGTGGAAATGATACACAATAAAACTAAAAGAATTAAGATGTTTTATCACTATGACCCTAAGAGTTGTGTGGTAACAATTACCACTGATAATAAAGAAACAAGGTTTAAAGGATTGCTTAGCTATGATGCTGAAGGGCGCTTACTTACTGAAGAAACGTATATAGATAAACAAGTAAGACCCATAAATAAACTTAGTTATACTTATAACCGCAAAGGTTTTGAAGAAAAGAGAGTTGTAGAGACTTTTTTCCCTAATGAAGACAAAAGAAAGCTAACGTATCGTTACCGATACGATACTGAAGGCAGTGCAGCCCAAATAAAACAATATGAAGAGGGGACACTGATTTATACTAGTGAACGCAAGATAGAATATTATTAATGGTTTAAAAATAAATATAGATGAAAAGAACGATTTTAATGCTCCTTATTGCCTTTGGAGCACTCTCTTGTAGTAAAGAGGATATTAAGAGATTAGAAGGTAAGGTAGATGTTACCGTCTACGTAAAAGACAACAACGGTACGCCCTTAAAGAATTGGGAGGTATATGCTTACGATGAATGGGCGTGGGAACACAAAAGTGACTCGCACCCTACTTTTCACGCGAAGCGGTCGGCGACTGATGATGAGGGGATAGCCTCGTTTGTACTGAGTGTAGATGTGATTGATGAGCAAGAAGTGTATCAGTTTGTAGTGTATTATACTGAGGGCAATGCAGGGAAGAAAAATCTTTCAGGCAGTGAAATTACTAAGAACAGTTTGAAAACAGTGAAAACGGTTACGCTTAAAGCGAAAGAAAAATCAACGATTACAATTGCGTTATAAGGGTTAGTGGCGAGAAAGACTGGGTTGGGAGAGTCAGATTAGTCAGACTTGTCGGACGAGCGAGTCAGACTATCTTAAACCTAAAAAAAAGAATATTATTTACCATCCAATAAAAATGTTTTATACTTTTGTGTTATAAAACTAATTTGAACGTCTATGAATATAATAGCACCTTTTCTGCTTCCTAAAGGAGGCTACAAAAAATTGCGAGCTTATCAAATAGCAACATTAATTTATGACATTACTTTCTACTTTGCTCATACATATTTTCCTAAAAATGATCGCACTATAGACCAAATGGTACAAGCGGCACGCTCAGGAAAACAAAATATAGCCGAAGGGAGTGAAATTGCTACAACATCAGTTGAAACAGAAATCAAACTCACAAATGTTGCTAAAGCAAGCTTAGAGGAACTATTAATAGATTATGAAGATTATCTAAGGGTACGAAACAAATCTCAATGGACAACTAATCATCCTCGTTTTGAAAAAATGCGTGAATATGCCCGTAGTGAAAAGATTTTTACTGATTATAAAAGGCAACTTCCCAAGATGAACAACGAAGAGTTAGCAAATCTTTGTATAACGCTTATCAATCAAGCAACTTATTTGCTAAAGCGACTGATAGAAAAGCAACAAATTGTGTTTCTTAAACAAGGAGGCATCAGAGAACAAATGTACCAAGCAAGAAAAGAATTTAGAGGCCAACCCTAATGGGTTGAGCTTGTCTGAAATGTTAGACCTGTCTGACTCGTCAGAAAGGCTGGACGACTGAAAACAAAGAACGAATACCTAAACACAAAGCCTAAACCTATGCTAAGATTTACCGCTCTTACTACCGCACAAAACCGCAAACCGGTGGCGGTACCCGAAAATGGCA
>ERZ773010.448-NODE-448-length-29235-cov-43.232419_pt1 | contig 29235 bp, 22 predicted proteins | sample MGYA00580842_ERZ773010 | MGnify/ENA primary metagenome ERZ773010 (study PRJEB29015, sample SAMEA2737982) | human oral metagenome | biome: human oral; feature: human-associated habitat; material: dental | place: China | collected 2107 ...
CATCAACTTTAACAGTATAACAAAACTTTTTTGTAAAGTAAAGTTACTTGACAGATTTTTTTCTTCTTTTTGAGAAAACCCTGAGCTTCTAGTTGTCTTCTTTTTGCTTGATAGGAAAAAGTTTCAAATCCGCCTCTATATTTTCCTAATCTTCTGAAAATTTAAAAATTTTCCTCTGTAAAATACAGCCTAAGTGTGGTATAATAAAGCACAAAGGTTACTGTAATGAAAGGGAAAGCTATGACAGATAAGGATATTCGTCACAGAAGTAAGATTTATGACAGTATGGTTAAATCTCCTAACCGTGCTATGCTTCGCGCGACGGGGATGACTGATAAAGATTTTGAAACGCCTATTGTTGGGGTGATTTCCACTTGGGCGGAAAATACACCTTGTAACATCCATTTGCATGATTTGGGCAAGCTGGCCAAGGAAGGCATCAAAGCAGAGGGCGCTTGGCCTGTTCAGTACGGGACTATTACGGTTGCGGACGGGATTGCCATGGGAACGCCAGGTATGCGCTTCTCTCTGACCTCACGCGACATCATCGCAGACTCCATCGAGGCTGCCATGGGTGGGCATAACGTGGATGCCTTTGTAGCTATCGGGGGCTGTGATAAAAATATGCCAGGCTCCATGATTGCCATTGCCAATATGGATATTCCTGCTGTCTTTGCCTACGGCGGAACGATTGCACCGGGGAATCTGGACGGCAAGGATATTGACTTGGTTTCAGTCTTTGAAGGAATCGGGAAATGGAACCATGGTGACTTGACAGCTGAGGAAGTGCGCCGCATTGAGTGTAATGCCTGTCCTGGCCCTGGTGGCTGTGGCGGTATGTATACGGCTAATACCATGGCGACGGCTATTGAAGTTCTGGGCATGAGCCTGCCAGGCTCTTCTTCTCACCCTGCTGAGTCTAAGGACAAGCAAGAGGATATTGAAGCGGCTGGCCGTGCTGTCGTGAAAATGCTGAAAATGGGGCTGAAGCCGTCTGATATCTTGACACGTGAAGCCTTTGAAGATGCAATCACAGTGACCATGGCTCTAGGCGGTTCTACCAATGCTACTCTGCACTTGCTGGCCATGGCGCATGCGGCCAATGTTGAGTTGACGCTTGATGACTTTAATGTCATTCAAGAGAAGGTACCGCATTTGGCTGACTTGAAACCGTCCGGTCAGTATGTCTTCCAAGACCTTTATGAGGTTGGTGGAGTGCCGGCTGTGATGAAGTATCTATTGGCGAACGGCTTCCTGCATGGCGACCGCATTACTTGTACAGGTAAGACGGTGGCAGAGAATCTGGCGGAATTTGCTGATCTGACACCAGGTCAAAAGGTCATTATGCCGCTTGAAAATCCAAAACGTGCAGACGGTCCGCTTATCATTTTGCATGGTAATCTGGCTCCAGATGGTGCTGTTGCTAAGGTTTCTGGTGTTAAAGTACGCCGTCACGTGGGACCGGCTAAGGTCTTTGACTCAGAAGAAGCCGCTATTGACGCTGTACTGGCCGATGAAGTGGTCGATGGCGATGTGGTTGTAGTCCGCTACGTTGGACCAAAGGGTGGCCCTGGTATGCCAGAAATGCTGTCACTTTCTTCTATTATCGTAGGGAAAGGCCAAGGGGACAAGGTGGCCCTTCTAACAGATGGTCGCTTCTCAGGCGGTACTTATGGCTTGGTTGTCGGACACATTGCTCCAGAAGCCCAGGATGGTGGTCCGATTGCCTATCTTCGTACAGGCGATATGGTCACGGTTGACCAAGACACCAAGGAAATCTCCATGGCAGTCTCTGACCAAGAGCTGGCGAAACGTAAGGCAGAAACGACTATTCCACCGCTTTATAGTCGCGGGGTACTTGGTAAATATGCTCACATGGTATCCTCTGCCGCTAAAGGTGCTGTTACTGACTTCTGGAAACCAGAAGAAACCGGCAAGAAATAGCCTATATATGACAAAAGAACCCGCTAGTTTTTCTAGCGGGTTTGGTATTTTTAATATAGAAGCACTTAACACTTTCTTATCTAGGACTGATTCCCAAGGCAATGCGGCCGAAACGGCTGATACGGGTGATTTTCCAAGCAGGAGACCAAGTCACCTCGACAGAGGCACTTTCAATCTCATCGATTTTCTTAAGAGAGTCCATAATGGCGATGGGTAGGCTTTCAGCACAGTCGCAGGCTGTATCAGTAAAGGTCATAACAATCTTGCAGTAGCCGTTTTCGTCTAAGTTAATTTCATAAATCAACCCTAAGTTATAAACATCCAGCTCTACATCCGGATCGTAAATACGCTCGAGCTTCTCCACCAATTTATCCTGAATTGCAGCTGCTCGGTCATTGATTTTGATATCGTCTCTCATGGCTATCCCCTTCTATCTGAGTTGAATTGTTTTTATTTTCTCACAATTCTGACTTTTTTTCAAGCTATTTTGGAACATGAAAACGGATTTAGTTCTTCCAAACGAAAAATCCCTTTCGGGCTCCTCAAAATGGCGGACTTATGATAGAATATAAGTACTAAAGAAGGCGGAGGTCAGAAGATGAAATTACAAAAACCTAAAGGAACTCAGGACATTCTTCCTCAAGAATCAGCCAAGTGGCAGTATGTAGAAGACTTTGCCCGCAAGACATTTAAAAAATACAATTACGGCGAAATCCGCACGCCGATTTTTGAGCACTATGAAGTCATTAGCCGCTCGGTCGGGGATACGACAGACATCGTGACCAAGGAAATGTATGACTTCTATGACAAGGGCGATCGCCATATCACGCTGCGTCCAGAGGGTACAGCACCCGTGGTGCGTTCTTATGTAGAGAATAAGCTTTTTGCTCCTGAAGTGCAAAAGCCTGTTAAAGTCTATTATATGGGCTCTATGTTCCGCTATGAGCGGCCTCAGGCTGGCCGTCTGCGGGAGTTTCATCAGATTGGAGCAGAGTGCTTTGGATCTAGTAATCCTGCTACAGATGTAGAAATGATTGCTATGGCAGCTCAATTTTTCAAGGATATTGGGATTACCAATGTCAGCTTGGAGCTTAATTCGCTGGGGAATCCTGAGAGCAGAGCTGCTTACCGTCAGGCCTTGATTGATTATCTGACTCCACTGAAGGCTAGCCTATCAGTAGATAGCCAACGTCGCTTGGAGGAGAATCCGCTGCGTGTGCTGGATTCTAAGGAGTCAGAGGATAAGGCGGCAGTAGAAGGTGCACCGTCCATTCTGGACTATCTAGATGAGGAGAGCAGTACCTACTTTGCGGCTGTTCGCTCCATGCTGGAGACCTTACAGATTCCTTATGTCATCAATACCAACATGGTTCGTGGCTTGGACTACTACAATCACACAATTTTCGAATTTACGACAGAGGTGGCTGGCAGTCAACTGACCATTTGTGCTGGCGGCCGTTATGATGGGCTGGTTGCTTACTTTGGTGGCCCTGAAACCCCAGGTGTTGGCTTTGGTATGGGCTTAGAACGCCTACTTCTCGTACTTGACAAGCAAGGAGTAGAGCTGCCGATTGAAACCGCTCTGGATGTGTATGTAGCTGTTCTAGGAGCTGGTGCCAATGGCAGAGCTTTGGAGTTAGTACAGGCTCTCCGCGCACAAGGATTTGCGGCAGAGAGGGATTATCTCGACCGCAAGCTCAAGGCTCAGTTCAAATCAGCGGATATCTTTAGAGCCAAAACTCTTATCACCTTGGGTGAAAGCGAATTGGAGAGCGGTCAGGTGACTGTTAAGAACAATCATAATCGTGAGGAGATTATTGTTAGCCTAGACCAAATCCAAGAAAACTATCAGCTTATTTTTGAGAAATTTGGGTTTTAAAGGCTTGAGTCTAACAACCGAAAATGCTATAGTATCAGGCGTTTGAGCGAACTTGGTTGACAACATGTCAATATATTTTCTAAAAAAATATCTTTAAAAGCTTGAAACATAAAGTGATTATTGATATAATGTTCCCGTTATATAAATTTGCTAAAGGAGAAACAACTATGGCACAAATTAAATTAACTCCAGAAGAACTTCGTCAATCTGCAAACAGATACACTGAAGGTTCTGAAAATGTAACTCAAGTTTTGACTACATTGACTAATGAACAAGCAATTATTGCTGATAACTGGGATGGTTCTGCATTTGATAGCTTTGAAGCACAATTCAACGAATTGTCTCCAAAAATCAAAGAATTTGCACAATTGCTCCAAGATATCAATGCTCAGTTGATTAAAGTTGCTGACATCGTTGAGCAAACTGACCAAGATATCGCTGCACAAATTCACTAATTTTGTTATAACGGCTTTAGGAAGGCAAGAGCCTTCCTATTTTTGTAAAGATTAAAAATGAAAAAATGGCAGTTTCTTTCATGTTTGATAAGAAAATCGCTGCAATGTAAAGGCAAGCTCTGACAATCTGAATCAATATCTGAATTAGACTGTTAGAGCTGTTTGTGTCTTTCTGTGTGCTTTTTTATGTAACAATAAACTAAAAAATTTAAAAAGAAAAAGAAATTTACATCCATGGGAAATAAAAAATTACTTAAGTATATAGGAAACGTTGTTTTAGTTATCGCCTTGCTGGCTGCAGTAGTGACGCTGAATGTCGCAGTGCAAAAGAATACAAGCACTGCTAGGGACAGCAAGATTCGCACTGACCAAAAGACTAAACTGAATGTTGCGGTTGTCAATGAGGATCGGGCTGTCAAGGTTGACAAGAAAGAGTACAATCTTGGTGCTAGCTATGTCAAGAATCTGGAACGAGATGACTCTCAAAACTGGTATATTGTGACGCGTGGAGCTGCGGATACTGGTCTCGAAAATGGCAAATATCAACTGGTCGTAACGATTCCAAGTGACTTTTCAGAGAAGGTGCTAGATGTTAATGCTATCAGTGCAGATCGGACAATCGTCACTTATAAGGTCAATGCTGCTGGAAATCAGCAGATTGAAAATGAAGCTAATAATCTAGCTAAGGATATTATCGCGGATTTGAATAGCCAGTTGGTTGATATGTATATGGCTAGCATCCTGAGCAATCTTTATACAGCCCAGCAAAATGTGCAGGCTAGTTCAGAGGTGCAAATTACCAATATTGGCAATTATCGAACCAACTTGTTGGAGTCTGCCATTGGATCTAAGAATATCTTCCCAACGCTAGTCAGTATGTCTGCTTCATCTGTCGAAGCCAATAATTCTCTGAAGACGACTCTGGAAACTTATGCTAAGGCTTTTGATGACTTGGATAACTCTCAAGCCACTTATAGCAAGAATTTTGATAGTCTTCTCAAACAGCGAGCGGATGACCAAGTCAACTATGCCGCATTTATGAAGCAACTGATGGAAATGGATGAAAAAGTTGTCCATAATAATACTCAAGAGCTTTATGCTAAAATGGAGAGCACACTTAAAGAATTGGAAAAACAGTTGAGTTCTTCTGAAAGTGCAGATAAGTCTTATGCAAAGCTAACTGGGGATGTTAATGATCAAATAACAGCTTTAACAAATAGCTTGAAGGCTGAACGTGCTAAATTGGATGAGCATAAAACTCAAGAAAACATTGAAAGATTTGTTAAGACAAAATTAGCATCCTACTATAGTGTTGATGAAAATACATCAATTACTTTGGAAACATTGCTCGGAAAGGATGGTTTGACTGCTCTAAATAGCTATGAAGAGATTCTGAGAAACCAAATAATCGCAGCATTGGCGACTGTGCCAAAAAACTATCCTGCTGAAAAGGAATTCGAACTTTCGGTCTCGATGAATGATTTTGATTATGAAGCAGCTAAGCAGTTTGGGGGAGCAAAAGGTAATGGAGCTGATGAATTGGGAGCACTAGCAGTTGCGGCAAATCAAGCGGCCAGTTCTACTACCGATCAGGTCAGTGGCCAAGCCGGCAGCAAAGCTACTGTTTCTGTTCATTCACCAGCTGGGGTAACAGTTAACTCTATTACTTACAATGGTAAAGCAGTAACAGTTGGTGAGGCAATTGACTTAGATGCAAATGGCAGTTTTTCTGTTCAATACAGTGTGGCTAGTGATGCTGTAGCCAATCCATTCGATACCCAAATTGATATTTCTTTGAACGGCGTCACGGTTGCTAGCGCACCTGTGAATGTAAAGGAAGCTCAAAAAGCTGCCGCTTTATATGGTGCTAAAGTCCAAGAGCTTTCTTCTGCTTACCAAAATGCTAAAAATCTGATGGATGTCTATTCTGCTTTTGTCAAGCTCAAAAATGAAGATGTTTCTAAGGCTTTGTCTAATCTGATGTTTGATGCTGTTCAAAGCAACCTTAAGGACTATCAGGACAGTATTGAAAAAGCTAATAATCAAGATAATAAGAATCAAAATCAAGATAATAAGAAAAAACCTGAAGAAAATGGAAGCATAAAAGAAAGATTGGATAATGCTTTGAGTGAGCTGAACAAATTGGGACCAGACTTGACAGCTAATCTTCAACAGATTGAAGATAGCAATAAGGCCCTGACAGACAGCATGAGGGAGCAGATGGCTTTGTATGTTCAATTGACAGAGAAGATAGAAAGCATGAGGAATTCACGAGAATCCTCTACTGAAGCACTGAATAAGACAGACGCTGATCTGTCATCTCTGAATTCAGAATTCTCATCCTTGCTGTCTTCGACTTCTGGCGTTAAGTCTTCTTCACAGACCAATGTGCAAGCAGCTGATAGTGTCAACCAGATCTTCAGCAGCTTCAATCGTGAGCTGGAAAATGCACAAGGAACGACAGAGAAATTGTCTGCGAATGCTGAAAGCTTGATGGGACAATTCAATAAGGAATTGGAAGATAATGGCAACTTTGTGGAATCTTTTGTCAAGGTTCTTAACAATGCCTATGAGAACGGTGTTCCTAATGAAGTATTGCTGGACTTCCTATCTAATCCAGTTGCTCAATCTTCTTCGTCTGTCAAAGCAACTGTCAATGTTTACCGTCCATTTACTTGGATTCTCTTGTTGGAGATTGTCAGTCTCTTTACGGCCTATCTCTTTGCAACGCAAAATATTGTGCGCAAGGTTAAAGACCGTTTTAAACTTAATAAACTGCAAGATACAGATATTACGACTGTGGGCATCCTAGGCTTCCTGTCTCTGACGATTGGTCTGGTCATTGGGATTGTCTCCAGCATGCAGCTTCACATCGGCAAAGAATATGTTCCATCTTGGGTCTTGTTGATTGTGGTTGCTAGCTTTGTCTTGATTCAGGGGCAGTATTTGATTCTCAAGCACTTGCGCGTGATGGGTATGGGCTTAGCATTCTTCATGATTATCAGCTTTGTCTACCTGTCTAATGCTATTGGTACGACAGCTAGTTTGACAGGCTTCCCAGCCTTTATCAAGAGCTTGAATGCCTTGTCAGTGCTAGAAGGCATGCTGTCAGGTTACTTTGACGGCAAGACCGCTGGTTTCTTTGCCATCTTTGGTCTGATTGTCCTACTGGCTCTGCTGGTTGCAGCTAATATCTTTATCAAGACTAGAACATTAAAAACTGAGGAAGTTTAAAAGAGTATGAAAAAAATTCTGTTTTTATTCCTAGTCCTAAGTTCGTTTGCGGTGACGGCTGTCGCCGCAGATGAGCTAAAGGATAATCGTCTGCAGATAGATAATTCGCGGATTGAAAAAGAGCAAGAACTGAACTTTGGTGCACAATCGGAAGGCACCAAGTCTCTTTTCGTTGCTGAAAATCAGGAAAAAATTCAGGAGATGAAGCAGTATCAAAACAAACAGTTGGCCACAGAAGCGGGACAACTGTTTTCTGCTATACAGGGGCCGACGGATATTTACCATTCCAAGGAGCTTTTTCAGCCGGGAACGGAAAAATTGTCCAAGTTGCAGACGAGTTTGAAAAGTGATGATGAAAGCAGCTGGGATGATTTTCTGCCAGGAGTAGTCTACTTTGTAGCAGCCGTACTCTTGGTCAGTATGACTGTCTTTGTCAGCTATCGTATCAGTAAGGGAGAAGTATAACATGGAAGGACATATCAATATCACCCTCCGTTTGCGGGATAAGGACGTGGATATTCGTATTCCTAAGCGGATTGAGGTCCGTCGTTTCATTCGGGAGATTGATCAGATTTTCAATATCGAAGGAAAGCGCCATAAGTATCAGCTGCGGATTATTAACAAGGGGCTGATACTGGATGAGGGCAAGGTTTTGGCTGATTATCCAGTCACAACAGGAGATTTAGTAGAGATTGAGGAGATTTAAGGTGACTGAGGAAAAATTTGTATTTGCTGAACAAGAGTTTATCTATGAAAAAAATGACAAGAATTGGAGCCTAACGTTGAAGCGTTCGGATGTGGCAACGCAGGATTTGCGGGAGCTCTTGCTTTTGGACCTGCACCATCCGCTTTTCTTGGAGCAGGAGACTAAGGCTGACCACGATAGTGTCTACTTCACCTATCAGATTGAGCCTTTGGGGCTTTCCAAGGAAGAGATTGAAAAGCGCACGATTTCTGAGCGGATTCGTCTGGCTCTCAATGTGTTTGCCCTGGAAGCGGCACTAGATTTGCCGGTTACTTTTTTGCTGCATCCTAGCAATCTCTTTATTACTAAGGATGCGCAGGCGAAGATTGCTTATCGCGGAGTTCCCGGCATCATGACACCCCAGGCTATCTCTCGGGAGGACTTCTTACGTCAGGCTAAGTGCTTTGCGGTGACGCTCTTTGCAGATTTGGACTTTATGGAGCTTTACAAGGGCTCGTTAGAGCTAGAAACTCTGCCAGATTTCCTCGTGGAGCTGCGTGAGGCTGACAGTCTGGAAGATGCGGTTGCAGTTTTAGAAAAATCCTATCAGGAAAAGGCTGCAGAAGAAGCAGAGAAGCAGACACTGGTCTCCAAGCGTCAGCATAAGATTTTCAAACTGGCAACCATCTGGTTGACAGCAGCTGTTGTGATTTTGACCATTCCTTTGATTTATTTGATTTTCATACAGAATCCTTTCAAGGAAAAGCTGTTACAGGCGGATACTGCCTTCATCAAAGTGGACTACAGTAAAGTCATCGATGAGCTGGAGGGAATCTCTCCTAAGAGTCTGCCGAATACACAAAAATATGAACTGGCCTACTCTTATATCCAGGGGCTGGAATTTTCTGATGATCAGCGTAAGGTTATCCTGAACAATGTCACACTAAAATCAGATGATTTGTATCTCAATTACTGGATTCAAGTTGGACGTAATGATTTTGAAGATGCTTTGGACACAGCCAAACGAATTAATGACTCAGATCTGATCATCTATGCCTTGACGCAGGAGATGAAAAAGGTACGTGAGGACGATAGTTTGTCTGGTAAGGATCGGGAGACTAAGCTTGAGTCCTTGGAAGGCGAGTATAAGAAGTACTGGGATAGCCGTAAGGAGCTTCTGACTGGTGATTCTAGCTCAAGTGCTTCTGGCGAGGAAGGTTCTTCAGGAGCAAGCTCTTCCTCCAGCAGTGAAGCGTCGTCTAGCAGTAGCGCGAAGGAGTAAGTATGAGCAAGACAATCATCACCTATACAGACCATCTGCGCTATGAGCTGCAGCTGACAGAGGACAAGAAAGTTCTCCTAGCAGCGAGTGAGAAGGCTCAGCTTTACCTGCCTCATCAGGAGACTCCTATCCAGCTTCAGTTAGCTGAAGGGCAAGTCTTTTATCAAATGGGGGAAGAAACGGGAGTCGTAACTGACGGTCTGACCTTGGGCAATCTGACCTTGTATCAATCTGATTCAGAACCGGCTGTTTATGACCTATTGGACAGAAAAGAGTTACTCATCAGCGACCAGAAGGGAGCAGCTATCAGTCTGGAAGCGCCTTTGGAGTTGCTCTTGAAGCGAACGAATGATTCTTGGATTTTGACCAAGATGCGAGGTCAAGTCTACCTCAATCACGTTGAGTGGACAGGAGACCAAATCCAGCTGGAAGCCGGCGACGAGCTAAGCTTGGAAAGTATTTCTCTCAAGGTCTATCCAGAAGAAATCTGGGTGACGGGTCCCGCCACGGTCAGTTCTAACCTGACCTTGCGGGGGGCTTCTCGCCATGGTTTCTATCCAGACTATCCAGACTATCACCGCTCACCGCGGATTATCTATCGGAGCTCAGAGGACAAGATTCAGATTGCTCCGCCAAGCAAGGAACCTCAAAAGCCCAATGATGAGCTCTTGAGACTGATTGTTCCGCCACTTCTCATGGTTGGGGTGACGGTGCTGATTACACTGGTTCAGCCGCGGGGGATTTATATCCTCGTTACGGTGACAATGTCGATTGCCAGTGCGATCTTCTCGGTTCGTGGTTTCTTCAAAAATCGCAAGAAGTTCAAGGAAGACAAGAAAGAGCGCATCGATCTTTATCACCTCTATCTAAAAGACAAGGCTATTGAGCTGAACAAGCTGGAACGTGAGCAGCGTGATGGGATGCTTTACCATTTCCCAAACATTAACGAATTGACGGGTCTGGTGACAGACTACAGCCACCGCATCTACGAGAAGACACCGCTGCACTTTGACTTTCTCTACTACCGTTTGGGACTAGGCCAGGTGCCTACCTCCTACAAGCTGACCTACGGTCAAGAGGAGCGGAGCGGAAAGAAAGATGCGCTGGAAGAGGAGGGCTATGCTCTCTACACTCGGCATAAGAAGATTCCTGATCTTCCGATTGTAGCTAATCTCAGCCATGGGCCGGTCGGCTATATCGGTCCGCGCAATCTGGTTCTGGAACAGCTCCAGCTCTTAGTCATGCAGTTAGCGGTCTTTCACTCCTACCACGACGTGCAGGTGATTACCATCATGCCAGAGGAGGAGCGCGACCAGTGGGATTGGCTGCGCTGGCTGCCGCATGCGACTCTGCAAGAGCTGAACGTCCGTGGCTTTGTCTATAATCAACGGACGCACGATCAGGTCCTAAACAGCCTCAACCAAATCCTGAAACTGCGCAAGGCGCAGAAGGAAGAAGCGACTCGGCAGGAGACGACACTCTACAGTCCTCACTATGTGGTATTGGTCACAGATGAAAAGCTGATTCTCGACCATATCATCATGGAGTTCTTTACTGAGGATCCGACGGACCTGGGCTGCTCACTCATCTTCGTGCAGGATGTGATGAGCTCGCTGTCTGAGAATATCAAGACGGTTGTCAATATCAAGGACCGCAACACTGGTCAGCTGGTCATGGAAGAGGGAATCCTCAGAGAAATTGACTTCCGCTTGGATCATTTCCCAGAAGGCTATGACAAGGAGCGAATTGCTCGGACCTTGGCGCCGCTCAATCACCTGCAGAATCTCAAAAGCTCAATACCTGATACCGTGACCTTTATGGAGATGTATGGGGCAGAGACTTTCTCGGACCTGCAAGTTTTGCAAAAGTGGCAACAGAATGCGCCTTATAAGAGCTTGGCAGTGCCTATCGGCCTGCGGGGTAAGGAAGACCTGGTCTACCTCAACCTGCATGAAAAAGCTCACGGACCGCACGGGCTGATTGCCGGGACAACCGGATCAGGGAAGTCAGAGACTATCCAGTCCTATATCTTGAGTCTGGCTGTCAACTTCCACCCGCACGATGTGGCTTTTCTCCTCATCGACTACAAGGGTGGGGGAATGGCCAACCTCTTCAAGAACCTGCCCCATCTCTTGGGAACCATTACCAACTTGGACGGGGCCCAATCTATGCGGGCGCTGGCTTCCATCAATGCGGAGATTCATCGCCGGGAGCGGCTCTTCAGAGAGTTTGAAGTCAATCATATCAACCAATATCAAAAGAAATTTAAGAACGGGGAAGCAACTGAACCCCTGCCCCATCTCTTCCTCATCTCGGATGAGTTCGCAGAGCTCAAGGTCAACCAGCCTGACTTTATCAAGGAGCTGGTATCCATCGCTCGGGTCGGGCGTTCCCTCGGGGTCCACTTGATCTTGGCCACTCAGAAGCCATCTGGGGTGGTAGATGACCAGATCTGGTCCAACTCTCGCTTTAAGCTAGCACTTAAGGTAGCAGATCGGACAGACTCGATGGAAATGCTTAAGACGCCAGATGCGGCGGAGATTACCCAGACTGGCCGGGCCTACCTGCAGGTCGGCAATAATGAAGTCTATGAACTCTTCCAGTCAGCTTGGTCAGGGGCAGACTACCAGCCGGATAAGGATGAGATGGGAATTGAAGACCATACCATCTACCTGATCAACGACCTAGGCCAATACGAAGTGCTCAATCAAGACCTGTCAGGTCTTGACCTAGCTGAGGATATCAAGGAAGTACCGACAGAACTAGAAGCCATTGTCAGTCAGATCCAACTACTGACAGAAAGCCAGCAGATTCCACCAGTGCCACAGCCATGGCTGCCGCCGCTTAAAGAGCGGATGACCCTGCAGGAGCTGGAACCTATCCAGCCCCAGGAAGCCTGGGAGCAAAAGAAGCCGGTTTCCGTCCTTCTGGGAATGGCAGATATCCCGCAGGCGCAGAAGCAAGAGCCGGTCTCTGTCAACCTGTCCAAGGATGGGCATATCCTGCTCTACGGAAGTCCTGGTACGGGGAAGACAACCTTCCTGCAGAGTGCAGCCATGGACTTGGCTCGCAAATTCAGTCCCACAGATGTCACGCTCTATCTGATGGACTTCGGGACCAATGGTCTAGCACCGCTGGGCCAATTACCGCAGGTGGCCGATACCCTGCTTCTCGATCAGACGGAGAAGATTGCCAAGTTTGTACGTATCATGGAGCGGGAGCTCAACCGGCGTAAGAAGCTCTTGTCCGACTACGGTGTTGGGACATTGGAGCTCTACCGTCAGGCTAGCGGTCAGCAAGAGCCGGCTATTGTCATCTTACTTGATAGCTATGAATCTATGAGGGAAGAAGCTTATGAAGCGGAGCTCTTCAAGCTCTTGGTACGGATCTCCCGTGAAGGTCTCAGCATCGGTGTTCACCTCCTGGTGACAGCAGGCCGTCAGTCCAACCTTCGGGCGCAGTTCTATGCCAACTTCAAGCACCAGCTGAGTCTGCCACAGAATGATTTCGGAGAAGTCCGCTCTATCGTGGGCTCTACCCCACTAGCGAAAACGATGGAAGACATCAAGGGTCGGGCGCTCATGAAGCGTGACGAGGTTGATGTCATCCAGCTAGCTTTACCAGTAGCGGGTGCTAATGATGCGCAGGTCCTCAACAACCTGCGTCAAGAAGTCGCTTCTCTCCAAGAAGCTTGGACCGGACAACGCCCAAGTGCCATTCCGATGGTACCAGAGGAGTTGACGGAGGCAGACTTCTATAGCCGGGCTAGCGTCCAAGCAGCTTATAAGCAGGGCTTGGTACCACTAGGACTGGATATGGAGACGGTTGAGACGGTGACTTGGAAACCCTGTGGTGGAAATCTACTTTATCTAACAGAAAAAGAAAGCCAAATGGCGGCCTTTGCTCGTTTGCTTTCACGTGGAAAACAAAAGACGATTATTTTAGCTCCCCAATATAATGAGATTGAATCTGATGAGAATGTATTAGTTGTTAATAATCCAGATGAATATGAGGAGTTGATAGCAGTTATTTCTCAAAAAATTGATGAACGTATGAAAGCTAAAAATTTCGATCATGTAGCTACTTTGGTGCTCTATAATTTGACTGAATTAATTGAGAAAATGAGTCAAGAAACACGTGATAATTTGGCTTATATTTTAGATAAAGGTGAACGAGGAGGATATGCCTCTATCGTAATGACTGTACCTAGCTTAAATCGACAGATTGATCCAGTATCTGCAGTAGCTAAGTCCTTTAAGAAAGCAATTATGGCTGTTAGAATTACAGATCAAACTGTAGTTGCTGTTAATAATAAACCGTTAAGAGAGCAATTATTGGAAGAACAAATACATTATTATGTTCAAAATACTATTGCAAACAAGATTAAAGTTTTAATGTACTAGGAGAAAATGAATTATGGCAAAATCGGAAACAACTATAACCCTAGAAAATGAACTAGCTGCACTTGAGAAAAAAATAGAGGCTCTCAAAGCAGCTTCTTCGGCATTAGAAGGGGTTAGTACAAATGTTCCAACAACTAAAGATGACATGGAGAGTCTTCATGTAGCTGGGCAAAAATATGACGAAGAGTATGATAAGGAACAGGACGATATAAAAAACAGCTCCAACAAGTATGTAAGTGTAAAAACTAGTACTCAAGAAGTAATTAATGAGCAAATCACTGCTTTAGCCTTGGACCTATTCGAGACTAATATGGCATTATTTAAATCGCGAGCACAAGATAGATTGGCCGAGATAGAAGCAGCAAGAAATGCGAAGAAATGAGGTAGTATAAAGTATGAAAGTCCACATCAAAGATAAGCAAGGTCTACACACCCATTCAACTAATGCAGTGAATGCTTCTAGAGTTTATAGTGCTGAAATTAGTGCTTACAAACAGGAGCTCCATATTGCTACAGACCAACAATTTGCGGAGGCTGTTGAAGCATTCACAGATAGGATTAATACTATTTCAAAGACACTTTATGAAGATTTTCCTCTTGCAATGGAAAAATATGGGACACTAATTTCAAATTATATAGAGGATGTTAATGATGCTGGATTTGCAGGAAGTTCAGTCATTAAGACTAAAGATACAGATATTGAGTCAATAGGGAAATGGCTAACAGAAGATACAAAGAAAAAATTTGATTCTGTAAAAGAGAGTTTAGACTCTGCTTTAACAACAGCAAAAGATGCCTTAGCTCAATCACCTCGTTCACATGACCTAACTATAAACCCTTCAACAGAGTCAATCCAAAATGATATTATTGCATTGTTGGGAAATCTAAAGAAGGATAGAGATAATACTCATGAAGATCTTGCTAGCGCGAATTCAACTTTTAGTAGTGAATTGGCAGCTCATAACGCAACGATCGTGACGATTAATTCAATCATAGCTAATGGTGCTAGCATTAGCTCATTGTGTATTAAAGATACTCTTTCCTTGATAAAGAATGGACAATTAACTAAGGATAATATGTATCTAATTGGATCTATACAGAATTCAGGAGATGGAGCTGCTTTAAAAAAATATCTTATAAAATTTAGTAAAGATTATGAGCTTCTTGTTCAGGATGTTGACCAACTCTCAGATGAAGAGAAGGAAATGTACTATGAAAAACTGATGTCTTACCATGAAATACTTGGGGGAATTAATTCAACGAATGTTAGTGGAGCGATGATGGATCTGATTTATGGAGAAGTGATTAAGAATTACTCCAGAATAAAAGATGGTTCAGAGCCTGAAATGGAAGTTCTTCGGAGTTATATCAATGCTATTTCAGAACAGGATTTAGAAAGGTCTTCGGTTTACTTTGAAAAATTAATTTATGCAGGAGATCGACATGCTAGTTTAATAGGAGTTACAGCAACTGCTTTAGTTCCTAAAGTACCAGACTCTGATGCTAGTCAGGCAGAGTTTGATGCCTATGATCGGGCTATGTCTCAAGTAGGCGGTCAATTAGCTTCTTTTGAACAACAGATGGCAAAAGCTGGCCGTTTGACGAACCTCTTTGAAGCAATGTATGGTTTGGAAGTAGGGAAGAGTTCTAAGAATTACAGAGCTCATAATGGTGCGGGGTCACAGCGCATTGATACGAGCGTTGGGGTTTCTGACATTACTTTTAACAAGAATACTGGTGATTTCAGTTTTAATATTAAGAAAGGCGCAATGACTGTTCAATGGGATACACAACGACTTTATAGTAGTGCTGGAGTTCAAAATGAAGATTTACTCCTAAAGATTAAGGAATTGCCAGAAAAGAGACAAAAGGAAATGGTTTCCTTTGTAACAAAAGCAGCTTCGTTAGCTCCAATTCCAGGAGTAAGTACTGCTTTAGACACAATTTCTAGTGTAGTGACTATGGATGGTAGTTTAAGTTCTTATATCCGAACAGGAGATAAGGCTGGAAAATATACTTTTGGTGATTTGTATAAAGAAAAGCTGGGAAGCCATGCAGGCAACGCTTTGACTCTTGCATCAAGCTATGAGAAAATTATAAAATATGATAAAGAGCTTCAAGAAACTAGGGACAAGCTAAAGAATAACTTATTTGATATTGGTGGTTCTACTTATCAGCCAAATTCCTCAAATTCCTCCGAAAAAGGAGAAGTGAAATATAATTTGAATTATGACTTGCAATCTATCTTAAAAATTGACGATTTGCAAAAAAATGGACTTCGTGGATATATCTATGATAAAGCTGGGGGAGATTGGAAAAAGAAATCTGATCATTTAGAAGCTTTTGATGCTTATACAGCGGAACTCTATAAGCAAGGTAAACTTAGTGAAGATACCTACGATCTGTTTCGAGGAGAGCAGTATAAGAGTCCTTCCGAAATTGGTATTGATAAAGTTTATAATGAAATGAGAAGCTTACAGGATAAAACAATCTCGAACTTCGACTTAGAATTTAGAAGAGAGGATTATTTGACTTGGCATAATAAAATTGGAGAGTGGTAATAAATGCGAAAACGAAAATCGATTATTATTATTATTTTGTTTCTTATAGTGTCTTTTGTAACAATCTTATTCTTAAACACAGCAAGAAAAAAAGATAATGTAGGAGAACCTGATAGCGATTATATTATTGAAGATATAAAGGTCTTTGATGATAATAAGTTTGTATTCGCTTCTAACAAAAGAAATGTGGGATATGGAGAATCTTTTCGATACAGTCAAAATTATATAGTAGATTTTTCAAGCTATGATCTTTTTGTAGATAGCGATGCTACCTCACCTAAAGTTGGCAAAGAGGAGTATTTCAAGATAAAGATTTATGATTTACATAATCCGTCTAATTTAGCTAGTAAAGAAGTGAATCTTTATGATTTGATGGGGAAAGAAAATACTTATCGGGTAGCACAGTACTATGATCCATTCACAAGGAATGGAAAAGACTATTTGCCGATCTGGATGAGTTCATATGAAAAAGGCAAGGCGGAAAAAAATAAATACGTTATTTTTTCACTAGATACAGGTAAAATTGAAAAGGAGATGTCTGAAAAAGAAATCAGCCAGCTTTTGGAGCAAAAGGAAACTAAGGTTTATTCAAAAGAAACTTTATACGAATCTATGGATTGGGGTAGAGGTGGAATAGGAGAACAGATTGACAATGAATTATTAAAGTACGGTATAAAGGATGTTACAGGATACTTAGTGCAATCATTTGATAAAGATGATTCTGTAGATGTTTCAGGGACCAACTTCTCCAAGTTATATCCAGAAATTTCAAAAAACATGAAAGAAATGAATAAAATCTATTTCCGTCCAGAGCAATACAATGAGGAGGAATGGTTTAATGATTTAATTCATTGGTTTGCGCCCGAAGGTCAGGATGTAATGGAACTTTATGCCACAGATGAAACAACTGGAGAGAAAACACAGATTCGATCTTTTAATGATTTCAAGCAGTGGGTTGAAGCCCATCCACAAAAAAAAGAATAGGAGCTACTATGGGAAAAGTAGATAAAGTCGAAATAGATACAGCACGTTTGCAGAATGTCAATAAGAAAGAGCTTCAAACGGCTTTTGCGGCTCAGGATGTATCTGCTACTAATTGGGTTGAGGATAGTTCAGAACCTGGTTTAACAGCTTGCATTAATTCTTTCAGAGAAGGAAAAGACACAATAAATATGGCTATTACCAATTTTAATAGTTATTTGGCAGGAGCAGCAAAAACTTTTGAAAGCAGGGATAAGAATTTGGCGATTGCCATCAATGATTTTTCGTTGAAGAAATCTTTTAATGAAAAATCTTATCAGAAAAAAGTCACTGATATTCAGAACAGTAAATTTCAAAACCAAGTCCCTGGTGCTGAAAAATAAATGATTCTAAAAGGATATGAATAGAAGACTATGTTGGTGTAGTCTTCTATTTTAATTTGTTTTTGATCTTCTATATCATATGGTATAATGTGACAAGAATATTTTTTATCACTTCTAGAGCTTTCCATTTTTTCATTAATTTCTCTGCTCTGCTATTTTACCCAAAACATATCCTGAGCCTGGCCGTCAACTTCCACCCGCACGATGTGGCTTTTCTCCTCATCGACTACAAGGGTGGGGGAATGGCCAACCTCTTCAAGAACCTGCCCCATCTCTTGGGAACCATTACCAACTTGGACGGGGCCCAATCTATGCGGGCGCTGGCTTCCATCAATGCGGAGATTCATCGCCGGGAGCGGCTCTTCAGAGAGTTTGAAGTCAATCATATCAACCAATATCAAAAGAAATTTAAGAACGGGGAAGCAACTGAACCCCTGCCCCATCTCTTCCTCATCTCGGATGAGTTCGCAGAGCTCAAGGTCAACCAGCCTGACTTTATCAAGGAGCTGGTATCCATCGCTCGGGTCGGGCGTTCCCTCGGGGTCCACTTGATCTTGGCCACTCAGAAGCCATCTGGGGTGGTAGATGACCAGATCTGGTCCAACTCTCGCTTTAAGCTAGCACTTAAGGTAGCAGATCGGACAGACTCGATGGAAATGCTTAAGACGCCAGATGCGGCGGAGATTACCCAGACTGGCCGGGCCTACCTGCAGGTCGGCAATAATGAAGTCTATGAACTCTTCCAGTCAGCTTGGTCAGGGGCAGACTACCAGCCGGATAAGGATGAGATGGGAATTGAAGACCATACCATCTACCTGATCAACGACCTAGGCCAATACGAAGTGCTCAATCAAGACCTGTCAGGTCTTGACCTAGCTGAGGATATCAAGGAAGTACCGACAGAACTAGAAGCCATTGTCAGTCAGATCCAACTACTGACAGAAAGCCAGCAGATTCCACCAGTGCCACAGCCATGGCTGCCGCCGCTTAAAGAGCGGATGACCCTGCAGGAGCTGGAACCTATCCAGCCCCAGGAAGCCTGGGAGCAAAAGAAGCCGGTTTCCGTCCTTCTGGGAATGGCAGATATCCCGCAGGCGCAGAAGCAAGAGCCGGTCTCTGTCAACCTGTCCAAGGATGGGCATATCCTGCTCTACGGAAGTCCTGGTACGGGGAAGACAACCTTCCTGCAGAGTGCAGCCATGGACTTGGCTCGCAAATTCAGTCCCACAGATGTCACGCTCTATCTGATGGACTTCGGGACCAATGGTCTAGCACCGCTGGGCCAATTACCGCAGGTGGCCGATACCCTGCTTCTCGATCAGACGGAGAAGATTGCCAAGTTTGTACGTATCATGGAGCGGGAGCTCAACCGGCGTAAGAAGCTCTTGTCCGACTACGGTGTTGGGACATTGGAGCTCTACCGTCAGGCTAGCGGTCAGCAAGAGCCGGCTATTGTCATCTTACTTGATAGCTATGAATCTATGAGGGAAGAAGCTTATGAAGCGGAGCTCTTCAAGCTCTTGGTACGGATCTCCCGTGAAGGTCTCAGCATCGGTGTTCACCTCCTGGTGACAGCAGGCCGTCAGTCCAACCTTCGGGCGCAGTTCTATGCCAACTTCAAGCACCAGCTGAGTCTGCCACAGAATGATTTCGGAGAAGTCCGCTCTATCGTGGGCTCTACCCCACTAGCGAAAACGATGGAAGACATCAAGGGTCGGGCGCTCATGAAGCGTGACGAGGTTGATGTCATCCAGCTAGCTTTACCAGTAGCGGGTGCTAATGATGCGCAGGTCCTCAACAACCTGCGTCAAGAAGTCGCTTCTCTCCAAGAAGCTTGGACCGGACAACGCCCAAGTGCCATTCCGATGGTACCAGAGGAGTTGACGGAGGCAGACTTCTATAGCCGGGCTAGCGTCCAAGCAGCTTATAAGCAGGGCTTGGTACCGCTAGGACTGGATATGGAGACGGTTGAACCAATTACTTGGAACCTATCTAAGGGCAATCTTCTCTACTTAACAGATAAAGAAGAGCAGATGAGTGCTTTGACTCGACATATTGCACGAGGCAAGCAGAAGGTAATTGTGCTAGCGCCGAAGTATCATAATCTGCCTGAGATGGAGGGAGTTCAAATTATTTCGACTTCAGAAGAATCTGTAAAATCTCTTGTGGCAATAGAGCAGAGAGTTCAAGAACGATTAGAAAAGCAAGAACGAGGACATGTAGTAACGCTAGTTGTATATAATTTAACAGAGTTAGTCGAAGAATTAGGAATGGATGCGCTTGAAAGTCTAGCATATATTTTAGAAAAAGGGCTTCGAACTGGCTATGGTTCCGTTGTGATGAGTTCGTCTCAACTTACCAAACATATTGATGCAGCGTCTAAGCTTGCTCGTGCTTATAAGCAAGCTATTATATCAATGCGGTTGAGTGATCAATCAGTTTTAAGTGTTGTAAATAGAGTGGTTCGTGAGGCTCAATTAGGAGAACAGGAACACTATTATATAGCAGACGGTTTAGCAAGTAAAATAAAAGTATTAATGGCATAGGAGGAAAAATAAAAAATGGGGAAAGCAGCTATACAAGCAGAGATTAATGCAAAAAATGATGCATTATCCGCTCTAAGTGGGAAAATAGAAGAATTAGAAGCGAGCAAGAGTGCATTGACATCTTTTTCTACAGATGTAAAATATGTACTGGAGAATCATGAACATATAAAAGCAACTTATTATCTGGCTGGTACTCCTTATCTACAAGAAACAAGAGCTGAGGAAGGGATTGTCAGAGAAGTTGGGCAGTCATTCTCTGGAAAAAAAGAAGAGATGATTGAAAAATTAGCCACAAAAATTGCAGCTTTAGAGCTTGAAAAGTTATCAATAGGAACCTCTATTAAGCTTCTTGAAGTTCTTAAAGACATTACGAAGGAGGACTAAGTATGAGTGACGATATTATAAAGGTTCACGATTTACCGGCAATAGCTCGCTATAGTAAATCTGTGCAAGAATTTGCTAAAGGGGTAGATTCTGCCTCTAAGGAGACTGAGCGAACATTTAATGTGAAAACAGGTAAAACAGAAGGAGAAGGAGACGAAGGTGAAGCAATCAATGCTTTCTTTGAACGTCTTAACCAACTTCAAACGCAGGTATTCAAAGAGTTTCCGACAACAATTACACATTTTTCGACAGCTTTATCTAAGTTTGAAGGGGAGGTTACAGGAGCTGGTTTTGAAAAGAAAGCATGGACCCAGCAGTCAGGGAATGATACTGTTTATAACAAGTTGAATGGAGCGGAGTCTGAACAATATCAAAAGGTTGAAGAGAAAGCTAAAGCTTTACAAACACTTCTGGATGATGCAAGTGGCAAGTTGGGTATTGAGTCCGAGGACTTGACTCCTATCAAAACATCAGCAATGAGCAAGTTGACAGATGCTGCGAATAATCGTAGAAACACTCATAATGCTTTACAGGGAGCACATGATGATTTGTCAAAAAAAGCGACAGAAGTTGAGTCGGAATTACAGGATCTACAAACAAAAATAGTTAATGCTCGTGCTATTAGTAGTATTCCAGCTGCTAATATCTTTGAAGGTATTCAAAATGGTAGTTTTAGAAAAAGTAAACTTGAATATTTTGATGGGATACAGACTGAAGCAGATGGGCGTGCTTTAGGTGCTCTTCTTGCAAAGAGACCAGAAGAGATTTTAAATGAGAAACCAGAAAATCTTAGTGAAGGACTTTATGTAATAAGTGCTAGAGAAATGATGGCCTGGATAAAATCGGGAGATAAGGATACGCTAAATAGACTCCTTAAGGCAATGGGGGAACGTGAGTTTTCTGAGAACGAACCATTCTTAAAAAGTTTTCAACAAGCGGGAATTAAGCTTGGGGATACAACTATGGAAGCAATGGAACTAGAGCGTCAGACAAACGGGGATTTAAATAGTAAACAAATGTCTGAGTATTCTGGTTATTTAGATTTGTCTGATAAATTTGTTGGTTTAATGGAGACTTTGTATATGCTGGGCATTGGTACAGTCCGAACAACAAGTGGAAGTCTGAATAATAATTCTCGACTGTATACTACGGATACAACTACAAAGTTAACTATTGATGATTTGAATGCTAGTAGTTCTACCGTTGGTTTGAATGCTAAGATTATCACTCGAAAGATGACAACAGAGTCCAATGCTTATGGTATGATTTATCCAGTAGGCGATTATACGACTACAGAAGAGAAACAGTATAAAACTCAGATTTTCTCTACTTATGAAGGGGTAGATAGTTGGGAAAATCATGCTCGTTTAGGTGAGTTAGCTGAAGCCAGAAAACAGGCACGGAAAGATTTAGCTGCTAGTCTAGCGAAGACTGCCGGTTATGGAGCAGTTACTGTTTTTGCACCAGAAATCCTTCCTCTTGTGATGGCAATTGATGGATTAGCTAGTAGTGATACCACAAAATTTACTAAGCAACTGAGCTCTTTTGTAGATAAGAATGTAACAATTGGAAATAAGACAATTCAAGGCGGTTTTAGTAAAACAGGCTCTTATGTATTTGGTCTCACTGCCCCAATTGAAGCTTTAGAAAATTATGTGGGTTATGTCAATACACTAAATGAAGCTCAGAAAAAAGCAGATGAAGTTCGTCTTAAGTTTATCAATAGATTCTTAGATAAAGGTGGGGCGTATTTAGGACAAGATCTTGGTAAGGGAGAAATTGTGAACATTTCTTCGTTGACACGTCATGACTATAAAGCTACTTTGCGCTTAGCAGAGATGAACAATCGAGGGATTGTTCCTTACGTTAACTATGCTAGAACAGCAGAGAACTATACATTAACAGAAAATTCTGATCTTAGCGCACAACAAATTATTAAAACCACAATTAATAATATAAACAAGTCAGAAAGCCAAATCAAAATTTCCTCAGAAGTACAATCTTATCTCCTAGGGGAAGCTGACTCTTCCCTATCTTTAACCGATATGACTAACCAACAAATCAGCGAATTTGAAACGGTTTTAGATAATCTACCTATAAAGGCTCCTAATGTAGGAGCAAATGGTACGGAAGAGTATGGAGCATATATGAATACATACTATAAGTAAGGAGAACACTCTATGAAGAAAAAATGGAAACTTTTGGCAGTACTCGTGTTTTTTTTGGCTTTAATTGGAGTTTATGATGCGTATCGATATTTTACTGTAGAGCGATATAAAGTGGTTTCATTTGAAATTGAACCTAAGGATTATGCATTTATTTCAGATAAACAAGGTCTAGTTATCACTTGGAAACCTGTTAATTCTAATATCAAACAAAAAAATTTAGGCGGCGGTAAGATTGCTATATATGGGAAACGATATATTGCCACTGAAAGTTATCAATTTACTCATCGATTTCATGATTCTGACTTTGATTTGAAACATCTAACTTGGGGTGAGTACTGGAAAATTCAAGTATATGATACTAGTACGGATAATTTAGACCGTAAGGAGTATGATTTGCTTGAGGCTATTCGGGAATATGATGATAGTTACGTTCCATTTTCAAGTTATACAGCCTTCTTTAGTTATGATAATGAAGAATATCGGACTATAGAATTAGAAAAAGTGGGAGGAGGAAGTGGTCGTGAGGTTTTGTTTAATCTGAGAACGGGAAAAATAGAAGATGTTCCAAAAGGGGCGAATGTAGGTAGGGATGGGCGAAATAGTATTTTTGTCAACTATACAAGTCTTAAAAATTACTATTCAGAAAGTATGGCAAATACTAATTCTTCTCTCTATTTCCCCAATTCAGTTATTAAACAATCTTCTGATTGGCGCCTAAAGGACGAATACCCTAAAGCTTATGATTTGATGACGAAGCAAGGAGGTCAATTATATCTTTTGACGGATAAGACAGATCCTAAACTGATGTCAGACATTTACAGTCTTTTAATACCGAAAGATAAGCAACTATTTGATAACTTAACTGTTTATGGTAGTATCACAAAAGACGGTCAAGATCATGTGGTCAATTCTTATGAAGAATTTATTAGTATTTTAAAAGTAACAGAGGAGGAAAATGATGCCAATTAAGCGAATACAGCCTTGGCGAATTCAAAGTATTAAGGCTAGCATTAATGCTTCAACTGAAGAAATTTCAAAAGGGATGAGTAGTATAATTGAGGCCCCAGTTACAAATAGTCTTGAATCTTGTGCAAACAGTGCGAAAACATGCATGGAAAATTTGGTAGAAACAGTTGATTCTCTAGATTTGTTTCTTGATAATGTCGCGCAAGCCTTTCAAGATGTAGATGAAAAAATGGCTAAATCAATTCAATCAAATGATATGTATAGTGTAGCTCCAAAGGAGCCAGAGTCAGATCCTGAAAAGAAAGAGCAGATGCGAGTTCAGCAAAAACAATATGATCTTTCTTTTTATGAGAACCTTCCATAAAGATAAATATCTCCACCTGAATCTTAATTCAGGTGGTTTTCTTTCGCGCCTTCTCTCTCTACCTTGCTATTCTCCAAAAGTTTCCAGTTTCTTCCCTAACCTTCCTTTCTTATGCTATAATAATCTATAGAAAGTCGAGGGAATGATGAAGAAAATATTATTGGTGGTTTTGGTGCAGAGTTTGGCTATCTTCGTGATAACTGGTTTGCTTTGTTTATTTATGCGGGGGGATTTTTTCTTCCGTGCTTTGGCGCCGATTTTTGGTCTGGCAGCGGGAGGTTTTCGCTTCTTGACGGCCATGGTGACAAAGACGTTAGCGCCCAGTCTCTATGAGGATGGCAAGAAAAAGGAATAATCTATTCAGTAGGTCTGGGTCTTTGCCTCAGGCCTTTTATCATAACTGTCAGCATTAGTCATGTGAAGCTTTAATATTTTTTAGAAAAAGAACGGACAGAAGGGCTTTCTTAGGCGCTTTGTGGTAAAATAGTAACAGAATTAAAAATTTGGAGAGTAAAGATGAAACGTTCTATGTATGCTGGGCGTGTTCGCAAGGAGCATGTTGGTCAGGAAGTCACTTTGAAGGGCTGGGTAGCCCGCCGTCGGGATTTGGGTGGTCTGATTTTCATTGATTTGCGCGACCGCGAAGGCATTATGCAGCTGGTCATCAATCCTGAGACAGTGTCTGCAGAGGTCATGGCAACCGCAGAAAGCCTGCGCAGTGAGTTTGTGCTGGAGGTGACAGGCAAGGTGGCTGCGCGTGAGCAGGCTAATGACAAGCTGGCAACAGGAAGCGTGGAGCTGCATGTGGAAAGCCTGACTGTCTTAAATACAGCCAAGACGACGCCTTTTGAAATCAAAGACGGCATCGAAGTGAACGACGATACGCGCTTGCGCTACCGTTATCTGGACTTGCGCCGGCCAGAGATGCTGGAAAACTTCAAGCTGCGTGCCAAGGTGACTCACTCTATCCGCAATTATCTGGATGAGCTGGAGTTCCTTGATGTGGAAACGCCTTTCCTGTCCAAGTCGACGCCAGAAGGGGCGCGTGATTACTTAGTGCCTAGTCGGGTCCATCAGGGGCACTTTTACGCTCTGCCACAGAGTCCGCAGATTACCAAGCAACTCTTGATGAATGCTGGTTTTGACCGTTATTATCAGATCGTTAAGTGCTTCCGAGACGAGGACTTGCGTGGTGACCGTCAGCCAGAGTTTACTCAGGTGGACTTGGAGACTTCTTTCTTGTCTGATCAGGAGATTCAGGATATTACAGAAGGCTTGATTGCTCGTGTTATGAAAGAGACCAAGGGTATTGATGTTTCTCTGCCTTTCCCTCGTATGAAGTATGATGATGCCATGGCTCTTTATGGGGTTGATAAGCCTGATACCCGTTTTGAGATGTTGTTGCAGGACTTGACAGAGCTTGTCAAGGGAGTTGACTTCAAGGTCTTTTCAGAAGCTCCAGCTGTCAAGGCCATCGTCGTGAAAAATGCTGCAGATAAATACTCTCGTAAGGATATTGATAAGCTGACAGAGCAAGCGAAACAGCATGGTGCTAAGGGTCTTGCTTGGGTGAAAGTGGCTGATGGTGAGCTGGCTGGTCCAGTTGCTAAGTTCTTGACAGACTTGACAAGTCAGTTGACAGAAGCTTTACAGCTTGAAAATAATGATTTAGTTCTCTTTGTAGCTGATACTTTGGAAGTGGCAAACGCTGCTTTGGGAGCTCTTCGTGTTCGTTTGGCCAAAGAGCTGGACTTGATTGCCTCAGATACATTTAACTACCTTTGGGTAGTGGATTGGCCCATGTTTGAATGGTCAGAAGAAGAGGGCCGCTACATGAGTGCCCACCATCCTTTTACCCTGCCTCAGAAAGATTCTGAGCAAGAGCTGGAAGGCGACCTGAGCAAGGTGAGGGCTGTGGCTTATGATATCGTCCTTAATGGTTATGAGTTAGGTGGCGGCAGTCTTCGGATCAACCAGAAAGACTTGCAGGAGCGGATGTTTAAAGCTCTTGGTTTCTCAGCTCAAGAAGCTGCCGAGCAGTTTGGCTTCCTCTTAGAGGCCATGGACTATGGTTTTCCACCGCATGGCGGCTTAGCTCTGGGCTTGGACCGCTTTGTGATGCTCTTGGCTGGTGAAGAAAATATCCGCGAAGTCATCGCCTTTCCGAAAAATAACAAGGCTTCTGATCCAATGACACAGGCGCCTAGTCCAGTGTCGGTCGCTCAACTAGAGGAATTAAGTTTACAAGTGGAAGCACATGAAGAAGACTAATTTTTATAAACTCTTTCGCTATTATGTCCGCAGGTTTGCTTATAATTTTAAGATTTTGCGGTCTTTAAAGAGTATCTCGCGTGAGAAGTACGATGAGAAGATTTCTGCCTCGCTTGTCTATGGCTTTTTGTCGGCTGTCGCAGTCAATTTCTTCTTTCAGCCGGGGCATGTTTATTCCAGCGGGGCGACTGGTCTGGCGCAGGTCATTACTGCCCTCAGTACTCGTTTCTTAGGTTTTACCATTCCGGTTTCTGTGACTTTTTATGCCATCAATATTCCGCTGATGATCCTGGCCTGGTACCAGATTGGGCATAAGTTTACCATTTTTACCTTTATTACGGTTACGATGAGCTCGCTCTTTATCCAGTTTGTGCCGGAAGTAACCTTGACTGATAATCCTATTATCAACGCCCTTTTCGGCGGTGTGGTCATGGGAGCGGGGATTGGCTTTGCCCTTAAGTCCAGTATTTCCAGCGGCGGGACGGATATTGTCAGTCTGACTGTTCGGAAAAAAACAGGCCGAAATGTCGGGAATATTTCCTTGATTGTCAATGGAATTATTATGCTGATTGCGGGTTTGACCTTTGGCTGGGAATATGCGTTGTACTCCATGATTACTATTTTTGTGTCTAGCCGAGTGACGGATGCGGTCTTTACCAAGCAGAAGCGCATGCAGGCTATGATTATCACCAGTCATCCAGACAGAGTGATTGATAAGATTCATAACAAGCTGCACCGCGGGGCGACAGTGATCCATGGCGCCGAGGGAACTTACAATCATGAGCAAAAAGCAGTTCTGGTGACGGTAATCACCCGAGCTGAGTTTAATGAATTCAAGCAAATCATGAAGCATACTGACCCAGCTGCTTTCGTCTCCGTCGCAGATAATGTCCATATCTTGGGACTCTTTGTGGAGGAGTGAAAATATTCATTGGGTTTGGTAATGCGAAGCAGTATAGTGTGGGAGTTTGTTCTTAAAACGAGCTTTTGTGATAGGAGATTAATATGCGGTAGGACAATAGTCCCACCGCTTTCTATTCTCTATTGTGGAGGGTGGAAATCTCAAGTAAGAAAGGATATACAAATGCAGGAGATTTTCAGACAATGACGACTTATAAAAAAATCATGAATATCGCCTTGCCGGCTATGGCGGAGAATTTTTTGCAGATGCTCATGGGAATGGTCGACAGCTATCTGGTGGCTAGTCTTGGGCTGATTGCAATCTCTGGTGTCTCGGTGGCCGGCAACATCATTACTATTTATCAGGCAATCTTTATCGCTCTGGGGTCTGCTATTTCCAGTCTCATCTCCAAGACTCTGGCTCAAGGAGACAAGGAGCGTTTGGCCTATCATACAGCCGAGGCTATCAAGCTGACCTTGCTTCTGAGCCTTCTGTTGGGGCTGATTTCCCTGCTCTTTGGCAGGCAGATGCTGGATCTTCTGGGGACAGAAAAGGCGGTGGCTGAAGCAGGCGGTCTTTATCTGGCTCTGGTTGGTGGGACTATTGTTTTGCTAGGCTTTATGACTTCCTTTGGAGCTCTGGTACGGGTTACGCGCAATCCTAGATTTCCCATGTATATCAGTCTTCTGACCAATGTCCTCAATGCCCTCTTTTCCGGTCTGGGGATTTACGTCTTTCGGCTTGGTATTGTCGGTGTAGCGCTGGGAACGGTGCTGGCTCGTTTGGTGGGTGTGCTGATTCTCTGGCGGGAGCTGGATTTGTCCACGATCCGCTGGCGCTGGGGCTTAGACGGAGAGCTCTTGCGCCTGTCTCTGCCGGCTGCTGGAGAGCGGCTCATGATGCGGGCCGGTGATGTAGTTATTATCGCCATTGTGGTCGTCTTTGGGACGGACGCAGTAGCGGGGAATGCCATCGGTGAAGTCCTGACGCAGTTTAATTATATGCCAATCTTCGGGGTCGCAACAGCAACAGTCATGCTGGTGGGGCATGCGGTAGGTGAGGGAGATATGAAAGAGGTCGGTCTGATTCGTCAGCGGACCTTCTGGCTGTCTTTTGCTTGCATGTTGCCCGTTGCTCTAGGAATTTTCGTTTTTGGTCGGCCACTGACCTTGCTCTATACGGATAATAGCGGAGCTATCACAGCCAGTCTTTCAGTCATGCTTTTCTCCCTGCTGGGAACTCCCATGGCAGTGGGAACCGTGATTTACACAGCTATCTGGCAGGGGCTGGGCAATGCCAGACTGCCTTTTTATGCCACGACTGTTGGCATGTGGCTGATTCGCATCATTGCCGGTTACTTGCTGGGTGTGACTTTTGGCTTGGGTCTACCAGGGGTCTGGACTGGGATGCTCTTGGACAATGGTTTCCGCTGGCTATTTTTAAAGGTTTTATTTGACAGAAAAATGAGGGAAACCACATGACAAAAGCGTTTATTTGGGATTTGGATGGCACCTTGCTGGACTCCTACGATGCTATTTTGGCGGGGATTGAGGAAACCTATGCTCACTATGGTTTGGACTTCGACAGAGCCCGTATCCACAGCTATATCCTAAAGCACTCTGTCCAGAAACTCTTAGAGGAAGTAGCGTCTGAGCAAGGTCTGGACGCTGCCGAGATGAATGCCTTTCGTGGAGCAAGTCTAAAGGAAAAGAATGCTCAGGTCCATCTGATGAAAGGAGCTGCGGAGATACTGGCCTGGGCTGAAGAGCAGGGCATTGCCCAGTTTGTCTATACCCACAAGGGACTCAATGCCCATCAAATCTTGCAA